>Ga0302320_10010818_pt1 | contig 19408 bp, 16 predicted proteins | sample Bog_T0_3_FD_202130 | JGI IMG/M metagenome (GOLD analysis project Ga0302320, IMG submission 202130) | Peat permafrost microbial communities from Stordalen Mire near Abisko, Sweden - Bog_T0_3 | ecosystem: Environmental > Terrestrial > Soil > Wetlands > Peat | place: Sweden: Abisko, Stordalen Mire... | reverse complement strand
GCGGACTAAGGCGCTGGAGTTACCGCACCGGCTGGTAAGGCTCAACGCGCAGCAAATCGGAGAGGATGCCGCGCTCCACGGGGGTGAATACGCCCTGGTAGCGTGCGGAGTTGAGCACCATGGGGCGCTGGTCCAGCGGAACCGCGCGCAAATTCTGGAAGGCACGCTTCATCATCGCCTGGCGGCCAGCGGGAAGGGCAGCCCAGCGGCGTGCGGATTGGTTGATTCGCATCTGTTCCTGGGGCGGCAGGTGCTCGATCATCTCGGCGCGAGCCAGGCGGCGCTGCCGCTGCTCCTCGGTCAACTGGTTTACCTGATGCAACTGCCGGACGACCCGCTGCTGCTCGGGAGGGGAAAGGCGGCGGAAGTTGGGATCGCCGCGCAGCATCCGTTCCTGCTCCTGGACGGGCAGATTGCGGTGCTGATTGAGCCAGTCGCCCAAGTGGCCGGGCGGGCCTTGAACCGGCGGGGCATAGCCCGGATAAGCGTGACGGGCAAAGCCTGGACCCATGTACGGCGGACCCGGATATGCGGGACGAGGCGTGGGGTAACCGGGGGTTGCAGGTCGCGGGGCGTTGGCCGGCGGACGGGAAGGCTGAGCTGAGGGAGCGGAATGAGGGGCGGACGCGCCGGAGTGCTGGCCATGGGCCCAGGCCGCAGGCACACAAAGAAGAATGGCGGCCGCGGCAATGGCGGCGCGGCCAATCCATCCCGTATTGTGTGCTGTAGTCAACATTCTTTTCTGCCCCTGGTTGATGGCTAGTCTCCGCTTTCGTTGCTGCTGGAGAGCGACTCCAACTGGTCAAGAAGTTGGGCGTTGGCCTCCATGGTTTGCAGGTCATTCACCACGGCGGTCTGTCTGGGGGGAGCCGGCGGATGGTTCCAGTCGGTGGTGCCCAGATAGGTTCCCCCGCCCACCAGCAGCACGACGGTCAGAGCCATGGCCGCCAGCGGACGAATATGGGACACCGGTTGAAAAGCGAAGCGGGCGCGCAGATTTGCCAACCATCCGGCCGGCTCGGACTCGCGCTCTTCTTTGAGGCGCGCCTCCAGGCGGGTGAGGAAGTATGGGTTCGGCTCCGGCGTCTTCCAGGTATCCAGCAGCGCCATCGTCGCACGCAACTCAGCAAGCTCCCGGCGGCAGCGATCACACCCGGCCAGATGCGCTTGCGCCTCTTCAGGCAAAGTGGCCGTCGCCGCGGCCGGATCGAGCAGCAGGTTCGCCAGCTTCGCGTCCATCCCCGCGCAATTCAACTTCATTCGAATTTTTGGCATCCGTACCATTGGCGCCACCCCACTTCTCTGCCGGTTGATTCCGGCCTATTTCCGTTCAACAAAATCCTTTAACTTGCCCCTCAGTGTCTGGTAAGCGCGGAAGAGCAGCGACTTGGTCGCTGACTCGCTCAGCTTGAGCACCTCGCCGATCTCGTGGTAGTCCATTCCCTGATACTTGTGCATCAGGACAGCCATCCGTTGCCGTTCGGGTAGCGCCATGACATGGGTCCGAATGGCTTTCATGCGCTCTTCGCGCAGCAGGTTCTGCTCCACCGAAGGCTCACTGTCGGCCACATCCGGCGTGGCGCCGGTCTGCTCGTCCGGGGCATCCAGATAGACATTCCGCGCGGTTCGTTCGTACTTTGTGTCGCGCGCATAGTTGACCGCCAGGTTGGTGGCGATCCGGTAGAGCCAGGTGGAGAATCTAGCCTCTGCACGATAGCTCTGCCTGGAGCGGTAGACGCGCAGGAACACCTCCTGCGCAAGTTCTTCGGCAATTGCCTGGTTGTGGACCATCCGAAAAAGAAAGTAAAAGATGGGCCGGTTATATTTCTCCGCCAGGTAGTTGAACCCTGCTTCGTCGCCGGCAGCAGCGCGCAGCATGATGGCGGCGTCACTCATGGGGTCCAGGCCGGCAGCCAGATCCTGCCGTCCTTCCGGCTGCATAGCCAGACCCGCCCCCAGGGACGGATTGTCCAGGATCAGGGTTGCCATATCCACTCGAACCCTATCCGGGCTGGAATGTTGCGCCGAAAGAGCAGTTTGCGGGCTGATTTTTTCGTTTGTGGCCGGAGAAGGGCGGGCGCCGGACTGTTCGACGCTCTTTCTGGCCATTAGGAGTGCAAAACCGGATTCGGGGCGGCTTGAATCAACCAGGCCAGACCCCGCCAACCCTGGGCAGCAGGGCGCCAAAACCGGGCACAAAACTACCTTCCCATCTGGGGGTAAGCCGGCTGCTCGGCGAATTGATCGGGCGTTCCAGCGCATGGATAGTAGGTTGCAGGTTCCGGCTGGCTTGATAGCTTCGCCAAGGTTGGCCGCAAAGCCCCGCTGGTGTTACTCTAACCTACGGGATGCCCCGCTGGCTTGTCAGATGCCAGTCCTCACGAGTCTTCGTAAGGGGCGCTTAACTCAGCGGTAGAGTGCCACCTTCACACGGTGGAAGTCGCAGGTTCGAATCCTGCAGCGCCCACCATTTATTTTCCAACTATTTGCAGACTCTCTTCCAGAATGACAGCCAGACTGTGTGCCGAGGCGAGGATTGGTAAGCGAACACGGCCTCCATATGGAGGCCGTTCGCAGGATTGCCAGGCCGTCAGGCGGGCTACTTGCTGGACTGCTTCTCGGCCCAGGCGCCAATAACCGGGAGCTTGACGCTTTTGCCATTCAGCGCCTGGATCGCACACCAGAGCGAAACCAGGAACCAGACAAGCGATACCAGTACGTAGAGGCCCAAATAGAAATAGGCAATAGACTCATGGTATGTGTTCAAATAGCTCAGGGCGAAGAAAAGGATGAACGTCAAAGCGAAGAATACGGTGGATTGCCAGGCGTGAAAGCGCACATAGGCTTTCTTGTTGTAGGGCGAGACGGCCAAAAAGAAGATCGCCGGGACTACGGTGATGTAGGCGATTGCGCCGAGTGAGTTTTCAGAGAGGCCGTGGTTTTTCGAAACGGGCATGAGCCCTCCTTATTCGGAATGTGGAAAGAGCTTGTGGTTTCCCACGCTACATGCGTGCAGACAGAACGAGCAAAAATCAGCCAGATTGAACTTTTCTTTTCCGGCTACGAAACAATATACTCCCCATCGCCCCTGACTTACCGGTCTCTTGCGTTCGTTTTCGTCATTTAGAACTAAATAATCCGGCAAGGTCCTTTTAAGGCGACCCTTTGATGTGGCCAACCTATTCCCTCGTGCGGCTATTCAATCCGGCAATGCCCGCTCGCAAGGGTTATCATGCTTGCAGAGAAAGGGGGCAAAATGAAGGCAGCTTTGCGTGTTGTAATCGCCGGGATGAGCGTAATGGCGGCGGCAGGCGCGATGGCACAGTCTGCGACGACGGCGCCACCGGTGGGGGATTTTCAGGTCAGGGAAGTGAACGTGGCGGAGATCGACACGTCGCATATGAAACTAGCCGTGGATCTCAGTCTGGTGCCTGTGCGTTCGGTGACGCTGGATAACCTGCGCCTTTGTTCGCTCCATTTGAATGGCCTGCCAGTCTTTGCATCGCCTTTGAACCAGGAGTTAGTGCTCAATAAGGGCGTGTCGACGGCTCTGCCTCCAATTTACGTTACGGTGTTGTTTCGAGATCTGCTCACAACGGAGCCGCTGCGGCGGATGGTCGACAATCAGAGCGTCCGGATCGATGGCGAGGTGGTGATGGACTTGCGGCTCACCAAGGTGGAAAAACTGGCGTTGCATACCCAGCATCCAAGCATAGATATCCCTCTCGGTCAGGACGTAAAGGTGGATTTGGGCGGCAAGAGGCTGGAGCGGAATATGGCGCTGACCATTCTTGGGGTAATCGATAACGGGCTCAAAGCCAAATCCATAGCGGACAAGTTCATTCAGGGCATGGAGCCTCAGTGGATTCGCGATCTTCAGGCCAACGGCCAGGCAAATCTGTTTGCGGTGGAATCGAGTTACACGCTGACACAGGGAGATGCGAATTATCCCGTGGTTTCGGTGCAGTTGGGCTTTCGCATCCAACCCTCTCAAGTGGTGACCACTGCCGAGGCCGAGACGCCGTGGAAGTACGATGCGGAGTTTCTGGAGGCGGTGCAATCGGGCGCGGACAAACTGGTGAAGGACAGCCTGGAGATACAGCTTAGGCCCATCGGGCAGGGCGATCCGCTGCGGCTCAGCGCCAAGAACTTCAGCGTAGATATGCGCGGGACTCCCGAGGGATACACTCTGATTTCGGTGAGCGGCAAACATAGCAAGATGAATGTTTTGCGGCGCGCATCGCCCACCTCACTGGCCGTGTTGACGCTTCAAGCGCCGCCCGCCACACAGGCGATGATTGCGGCTCCGGCGGTTGTGGCTGCACGGGACAATTGGGAGCATGTCGCCGTTTTTCGTCTGCATGCAGATGCGGCGACCAGGAAGCCCTCGGTTGAGGTGCTGCAACTGGCAGCGCGCCGAGAGGGGCAGGGAATCAGGCTGAGCGTACCGGTGGATGCGGCGGTCTATGGCTCACCCATAGTGACGCCGGATGGGGTCATCGGGCTGGTTCAGGACGAGCAGGCCGGAGCGTTTCTGCCCGCGGATATCATTGCACCCGCGGCTGCGCCTGCACCCGTGAAGGTGCCTGCTCCTGTCCCTGTACAGTAGTGCCGTTCTTATCTTTGAGAATAGTGAAGGGGATGGGCCGAAGCCCGTCCCCTTCACGTCATTGCGGGTCGTTATCCCGCTTGCGCAGGATGGCGATGACCCCGGCGACCAGCACCAGCAGCATCGCGCACAGCACGGCCACTGAGTCGCTGAAGGGATGGCGATGGCTGACAGCATGGGCGACGGGGCCGTAGTGGGGATAATGTTCAACGGCCGAGGCGCGGCAGATGTGCTTGGTCCCGAAGGGGTCGGTAAAAGTGATGAGGTAGGCGGGAATGCTGCCCTCAGCCGGGTCGGCCTGGATGTGGAGCGATGGGTTTATATCATCGGGAGTGTAGCCCGCCCCGGTCGGCATGGACGAACCGGTCGGCATGGACGATCCGGAAGTCATGGACGAACCAGTCGGCATGGATGCCATGGGCGGGGTAGGCGGCTGGCCACCACCGGGCACCTGCGGCGGCTGAATCATGCAGGTATAGTCGGGATACTGACCCGTTGCCCACTCCTTGGAACCAGCCTCATGAAGCAGATTCGCCTCAAAGGACCAGCGAGAGGGAATGATGGCGCTGAGAACCTGGCCGGCCTGGGGCATCAGGTAGATGGGTCTCATGCCGCCGCCCAGGGCGATAACGGGCAACAGTACCAGGGGCAGCATGGCGATGGCGCTCTCGGTGGTCTTAGAGAGCGCGGAGATGGAGAGGCCCAATCCCGCGCCGATCATGGATGAGATAAGCAGGACAAGGAAGTCCTGGAGGAAGTTGCTGTGTAGCCCGCAGATCAGATAGACGATGCCCAGCATGGCGCCGCACTGGAAGATGCACAGCGCCATGAGAACGGCGAACTTGGAAAAGACATAGGGAAGAAGCTTGAGTGTGACCATGCGTTCGCGCTTGTAGATGGTCCACTCGCCGACGATGTCGCGGGCGGCGTTGTTGCAGCCGAACCAGATGGCGGCTATCACCATGAGGAAATGAATGATGGGCAGCTTCTGGGAGAGTTCGTCGAAATGGTCGGGGCGCAAAGGATAGCTGACCAGCACTACCAGCACGGCGAATAATGGCGCCTGCACCAGCAGGATGGCGGTCTGGGCGCGGTCCTGAAGGCGGACGATGATGTTGCGCTTGACCAGGGCGAGCCATTGACCCAGGCCAAACTGGCGGCGCGGCTTCTCTTCGCCGGTCTTATCGGCAGCGGCCGGTTGCTTGCCGCTGCGGTTCTCGACGAACTCCTGGCGGTAATGGGAGGCCAGGTAACGCTGGCGCCAGGTTTCGGTGCGGTTCTCATCCTGGACAGTGTTCATGCCAGTGAAGAGCATCTCCGGATTCAGATCGGTGCTCGGTATGGGCGCCGTGCCAGTGGGGCTCACGGCGGCAGGGTTAAAGAACTGGATTGAATCCGGATAAGCCGGCCCGAAGTAAACCAGCGCTCCGGGTTTGTTTCCCTTGTCGCGGGAGACCATGAGCAAGTCGTCGAATTGCTTGTAGACCTTGAGGCTGGGCTGATGGATGGTGGTGAGGATGGTCTTGCCAGTCTTGGACAGTTCCTTCAGCAGGTCAACAACCGACTCGGCGTCATAAGAGGAGAGGCCGGAGGTCGGCTCGTCCAAAAATAAAACAGGTGTATCGGTGATGAGTTCCAGGCCAATGTTGACCCTTTTGCGTTGACCTCCGCTGAGGGTCTTGCGCTCCGGCGAGCCGATGACGGTGTCGATCTTGTCGGGGATACCCAGGTCGTAAAGCACCTTTTCGGTGCGCGTGTTGATCTCCGCGTCGGTCAGGTCGGTGCGCAGGCGGGCGGAGAAATAGAGCGCCTGCCGGACGGTCAACTGGGGATGGACGATATCGTCCTGGGGCACGTAGCCCAACATGTGACGGTAGAGGTCGTAGTAATCGTAAAGGTTCTGGCCGCGGAAGAGCACCGTTCCCCGGACGGGGCGGGTGTAGCCGTTCAAGGCCTTGAGCAAGGTGGTTTTGCCGGCTCCAGCCGGGCCCATCATGGCCACCAGCTCATAGGGGAAGACAGTGAGGGAGACAGCATCCAGCAGGCGCTTGCCGTTGGGCGCGTGGACCACGATCTCCTTGGCCTCGATGGTGACCTTGCCGTTGTAGTCCCGCTGTGCCAGTTGGCCGTTGTCCATCAATTGAAAACGGACGCTGCCCAGGCCGATCTCCTGGCCGGCCAGGGCCAGCACCTTGCCGGTGACGTGAACGCCATTGACGTAAGTACCGTTACGGGAGCCCAGGTCCTCGACCAGGATGCCCTCGGGGGTGCGGGTGAGGCGTGCATGGCGCCAGGAGACCATGGGGAAATCGAGGGGAATGTCACATCCCGGATCGCGCCCGGCTTCCATGGAATTACCACGGAACGAGACTGTCTGGAAGGCAGCCTCGCCGATCTCGACCTTTTCATCAAAGGAGAGAAGCTGCGCGGCGGAAATCTTGTAGGAGCCCAGAAAGACCTGATCGGAAGGCTTCAGGACGGCTTTCTGGATGCGGTTGCTCAGCCCTCCGATGGCCGTTCCGTTGCGCGAGTTACGGTCTTCCAGGATGTACTGGCCGTTTTCTTCGCTGATGACGGCGTGATTCCAACTGACGATGGGCAGGTCGATCTGGACGTCGGAGTCCGGGGAGCGGCCAATAGTGATCTGGCGGCCGCTGCCGGGGGGTGCAGCCGGTCGTGGCGAGCTGGTCTCGGCTGGGTCGGCTGAGGCCACGGGCCAAGGCATCGGCACCTGGCCGCCCAGGGTCACGCGCGCACCATGCGGCACATGCACCGGCTCTCTGGGAGCAATCTTAGCCCCGTTCACAAATGTGCCGTTGGTCGAGCCCAGGTCTTCCAGCAGGAACCCATCCGCCTGGTGCGTCAGCCGGCAGTGGCGAGAGGAGACTTGCGCCTCAGCCACCACCAGGTCGCAGCCCGGCGCACGGCCTATCACCCATGAAGCCTTCGGTTTCAGCTCATCTTCAGACATAAAAATCAGAAAATTCTAGAATGCTCACACTGTAGCACGCGACCAATGCCGGTGGAAACAATTACGGCCATAAAGTAGCTATCAGGGGCTAAATGAATGAGTATGAGTTCCTGCCTGCAGGCTTATGTTCTGTTTTCCAGGCAGCGCCAGAGAGTCGCAAAGCTTTCGATGGACAGGGCTTCGGCCCGAGCCAGGGGGTCGATTTCAGTTTGAGCCAGCGCGGCGGCAACGGCTGCGGGGGGAATAGCGGCGGCACGCAGGTTGTTGGCCAGCGTTTTGCGTTTCTGCGCAAAGCAGAGGCGCACGAAGCGCAGGAAGGAGGTCTCTTCAACGCCCAGTTCAGCAAAGCGCGGGGCAAATCGCCAGCGAAAGACGGTGGAATGAACCTCGGGCGGAGGCGAGAAAGCCGAGGGTGGCAGGGTGAAAAGCCGCTGGGCGGGTCCGTGCATCTGAATGGTGACCGAGAGCAGGCCATAATCGCGCGAGCTGGGTTGGGAAACGATGCGATCTGCCACTTCGCGCTGCACCATGAGCACGGCGCGATCGAGGGCGGCATGGCTTGCGGCCAGCTTGAGCAGGATGGGCGAGGTGATGCCGTAAGGAAGATTGCCAACCACAAGCAGGCGCTCGCCGGAGGCTGCCGAGGCTGCCGCAAAGTCAAATTGCAGCACGTCCTGCTCAACGACCGTGACGCGCTCCGGAGGAAACTGCACGCGCAGGCCGAGGGCCAGCTCGTGGTCCAGCTCGATAGCCAGCACGTGAGCAGAGTGGGCGGCCAGGGCTGCGGTAATAGCTCCTTGGCCGGGGCCAATCTCGACTACGGTACGGCCGGTCAGGTCGCCAATGGAGGTCGCGATGCGCTGGATAGCCTCTGTGTCGATGAGGAAATTCTGGCCGAGTTTGGGCTTGGCGGGCATGGGCTGATTTGATGGTAGATGAATAGAGCGGGTTATAGCGGAATCAGAGTAGATGTCCCCCGAAAGCACTACCGCGCAGTGGCTTTTTCCTTAAGAAAAAGCCACCTTCAATACACTTTGTAAGGGCACGTTTACTCTGATTCCGCTCTGAAGTGGCTGCGCGACGCAAAGCAGAACCTAGTAAACTGGCCTTTTAGCCGAGAAAGTGGAGTAAATCCGGCGATTATTTGCCGGCCAAGGAGAGGTTTTCATGCGTGTTGTCATCGCCGCTTCAGAGTGCGTTCCGTTTGCCAAGACCGGCGGGTTGGCGGACGTGATTGGGGCGCTGGGGCCGGAGCTGGCAAAGCAGGGCCACGAGGTGACGGTCTATTTGCCGCTTTATGCGACCATGCGGCAGCAACTCCCGGATAAATTGACTTACGCGGTGCGCTCCATCACGATTCCGTTTCAGCTTTACAAACGCAAAGTGGGCATTGTGAACGGCGGCATGCGAGCTGGAGTTCAGTACTACTTTGTGGATTGCCCGGCGCTCTTTGATCGCGATGGGCTGTATGGGACATACGCGGACGATTACCCGGACAATGCCGAGCGATTCGCGCTCTTCTGCCGCGCGGTGCTGGAGGCGAGCAAGCGGTTGGGTGTGCCGCAGGTCTTCCATGTGCATGACTGGCAGGCGGCGCTGATTCCCGTTTACCTGCGAACGATTTACGCTTCCGACTCGCTATTGCGCCGCACGGGCACGGTGCTGACCATTCACAACGCCGCCTATCAGGGCTCGTTCCCTCCTTCGACTACTGAGCAACTGCTCTTTCCCTGGGAGATTTTCACCATGGACAAGGTGGAGCAGTTCGACAAATTCAACTTTCTCAAGGGCGGGCTGGTCTACGCGGACATTCTAACTACGGTGAGCCGCAAATATGCCGAGGAGATTCAGACGCCGGAGTTCGGCGAAGGGCTCGATGGCGTGCTGCGGGGGCGAGCGGCGGACCTGCGCGGGATTCTGAACGGCGCGGATTATGCGGAATGGAATCCGGTCACGGACCGGAAGCTGGCGGCGAACTACTCGCCGGAGAACCTGGCCGGCAAAGCGCTGTGCCGCGCTGATCTGCTGGAGGCCTTCGGATTGAAGCAGGTGGAGGACTCGACGCCGGTCATCGGCATCGTTTCGCGGTTTGCCGCGCAGAAGGGTTTTGACCTGGTGGAACAGATTGCCGGCCGTCTGTCGGAGTTGAATGTGGCCGTGGTGGCTCTGGGTACTGGCGAGCAGCCCTACGAGAAGTTTTTCCGCGATTGGGCCTTCTGGAATAAGGCCAACGTAGCCGTGCAAATCGGCTACAACAATGAACTGGCCCACAAGATCGAAGCCGGGGCCGATATCTTCCTGATGCCATCGCTCTATGAGCCATGTGGGCTGAACCAGATTTATTCGCTCAAGTACGGCACGGTGCCGGTGGTGCGGGCTACCGGCGGGCTGGACGACACCATCGAGGAGTGGAACCCGTTGAAGGGAACCGGTACGGGCTTCAAATTCAAAGGCTTGCGAGCCGAGGGCCTGTGGGTGGCCATCAACTGCGCGCTGACTGCGTTCGAGGATAAAAAGGGCTGGAAGCGGCTGATGCTCAACGGCATGGCGCGAGAGTATGGCTGGGCGCAGCCGGCACGGGAGTATGCGGCGGTGTACGAAGAAGTGGCACTGAGACGGGCTCAGGGAAATAATCACAAAACGAACAGCAAGGAGCTCACGGCTTGAGCATCTATTTCTGTCCGCCGTGGCTCTCATCAATGGGAACAGAGGCTCCGTACTGGCGCCGCACCAGCCACAGCACCGGCAGTCCGAGAAGAATGAGAGCGGCTCCGAGCAGCGAGCCTTTCATGTTGCCCAGGAAGCAGTAGACGAGCACTGGGACTCCACAGACGCAGAAGGTGGCCGGCAGCAGAGGGTAACCCCAAACCTTGTAGGGACGCGCCAGATCAGGCCGCTTGCGGCGGTAAACGAAGACTGTGGTGGCGATGAGCAAATAGAAGAGCCATTCGGCAAAGATAGCTAGATCGAACTGTTTTTCAAACTGGCTGAAGATCAGCAACAGTACTGTGGCCAACATTCCCTGGACGGCAAGCGAGGTGGAAGGGGACTGGAAGCGCGGGCTGATGTGGGCAAACTGGCGAATAAAGAGCCGGTCGCGGGCGGCGGCAAAGGGGACACGGGCGCCGCTCATCACCGTTCCGTTGAGGCCGACGAAGATGGAGAGGGCCATGGCGGCGGCGACAAAACCCGCTCCAGCGTGGCCGACGACGACTCTGAGCGCGGCGACGGCGGGCCGTTCGCTGGCCGCGATCTGGGCGGCGGGCAGAATGTACTGCATGGCGGCGTTGGTGGCCATATAGAGAAAGCCAACGATGCACAGGCCGCCAATCAGCGCGATGGGCAGGCTGCGCCCCGGCCGTTTGATCTCGCCGGACAGGATGGTGAGGTCGGGCCAGCCGTCGTAAGCCCACAGAGTGGCGATCAGCGCCAGCATGAAGCCGCGGAAACCTCCTACGGCATGGGGCAGCGTAGTGGAGAAATTGCTCAGGGATCCGGAAGCCGACGCGAAACAAAGAGCGACCACAATGAGGATGAGAATGGCTTTAAGAATAGTGAAGACAAGCTGGAAGTCGCCGGCCTTCTTGATGCCCAGGTAATTCAGGCCGGTCATGAACCAGACTACGGCGATGGCGAAAATCTGCGACCACAGCAAGTGAATAGGTCCACCGATGGCCTGATTGCCAAGCCCGTGGAAGACAGGGAAGAACTGCAGTGTGCGTGCCAGCCCGATGGTAATAGCAGCGGCCGAGGCCGGCTTAGCAACCGCAAACCAGGTCCACATATAGAGAAAGGCCGGCGTGTCGCCGTAAGCGCCGCGCAGGAAGACATATCCGCCGCCAGCGTAGGGCAGCATGGCGCCCAGCTCGGCATAGGTCATGGCGCCGATGAGAGAGAGCAGGCCTCCGGCGATCCAGGCAAGATAGACGAGTGCCGAGGAGCCGGTGTCGCGCATCATCTCACTGGGAACCAGAAAAATTCCGCTGCCGATGACGGTGCCGACGACGATGGCCGTGGCCTGGCTGGCGCCCAGCACGCGGGGCAGGTTGGCCATGACTGGTTGTGTTTGCGAGGAAGGGGTCTGGCTCATGCTGTGTTGTGAGGTTAGCATGGACGAGCGCCCTGGTTGTGAAAAAGTGGACCCGACGTCTACCCTCCAGAGAACTGTCTGACTCTTGCAACCCTATACCAAAGCGCAGAATGGGTTTATCCGGCTGCAAAATGCACGGAAGAGGACTAAAGTGGAGTTGAAGAGGCCGGTAAGCCGCGGTGCATGAACCCACGTATATCAAAGGCTTAAGAGGCCCAGAAAATCAGCATTCACAGAATGGAAAGAGTGGAGTAGAGAGATGCCCGAAACAATCAATTGGCCAAAGTTGACAACGCCCCCGCGCCGCAGCCGCCGCGGATTGCTGTTTTTCATTGCTATCGTCGCTGTACTGCTTCTTGGCAGCCGGACCGCGCTCTCCTACTGGGTTGACCTGCTGTGGTTCAATTCGCTCGGTTACGGCGACGTGTTCTGGAAAGCGCGCGGCCTGGAGTGGGGCATTTTTGCGGCCTTTTTTGCGCTCACATTTCTCATTCTGCTGGGGGCATTTTCCGCGCTCAAACGTGCCCATGCCGACGATTTGCCCAGTGATCATACCCTCATCATCGCCGGCCAGGAGGTGAAGCTGTCGCTTAAGCCCGTGCTGCGCATTGTTTCCATCGGCGGTTCGCTGATTATCGCGATGCTTTCTGGCGGCGCGATGGCCGCTGAGTGGCAAACGCTGGCGCTCTGGTGGTATGCGCCGCGCGGCACCAGCACCATTACCGACCCAATCTTCGCGAGGCCGCTCGACTTCTATCTGTTCACCTTGCCGGCATGGCAACTCATCCTCGGATGGCTGATGACGCTCAGCGTGATCGCCTGCGTGCTGGCTGTTGTGTTTCTGCTTGTTTCGGGCAGCACGCGCGCGATCAGCGGGGATCGTCTCAGTCTTTCTAATCTGCCCTTACGCGGGCTCTCCATCACGGTTGCATTTCTGTTGCTCGTCATCGGACTGCGCGTGTATGTTGGCCGCTTCGAGCAACTCTTCGAACACCACACGATCTTCGACGGCGTCACCTACACAGGCGCGCACGTCACGCTCACCGGTATGCTTCTGGTGAGTGCGGCTCTGGTGCTGGGGGCGTTGATTGCGGCCTTGAGCGGTGCGCTGGCGCCACGTGTTCGCTGGCTGGTGGCGGCTGTTGCTCCGGCCGTGGTTTGTTACGCAGGGGTTTCGCTGGTGGGCTGGTATGTTTCCAGCTTTATCGTCAAGCCTAACGAGCTGGTTCGCGAGCAGCCCTACATCGTTCATAACATCGAGATGACGCAGCAGGCCTACGGCCTGGACCGCTTCCTGCAGCGAGAGTTTCCCGCCGAGATCACGGTCGATGCCGCCGACCCTGCCAACAATCAGGCAACGCTGCAAAATATTCGCCTGTGGGACTGGCACGCGCTCCAGGATACACTGCGCCAGATCCAGGAGATTCGCACTTACTACGACTTTCCCGACATCGACATTGATCGCTACCAGATTAACGGCACGATGCGCGAAGTCATGCTGGCCGCGCGCGAATTGAATGTGGACAAACTTCCGGAGAGCAGCCGCAACTGGATCAACGACAAACTGATTTATACCCACGGCTACGGCATCACCATGAACACCGTGAATGGCTTCACGACCGAAGGCCGTCCCACGCTGCTGTTAAGTAATATGCCAGTGCAAAGTACTGTGGCCGGACTGAATGTAACGCGGCCGGAGATATACTTTGGCGAAATGACGAACACCGACGTTTATGTCAAGACGCGGCAACAGGAGTTCAACTACCCGCAAGGGGACAACGACAACCGAACCTACTATGAGGGCGGTGGCGGCATTGAGCTGGGCGGATTCATGCGCCGCGCTTTGATTGCCTTTGACCGCGGCGACCTGGCCAAGCTGCCTTTCAGCGACGATGTGAACACTCAGAGCCGTCTGCTGATGCGGCGCACAGTGCGCGAGCGTGCCACCGCTCTGGCGCCGTTCCTCACCTTCGATCAGGATCCGTATATTGTGGTGGGCGATGATGGCCGGCTGTCCTGGATTCTGGATGCCTTTACGCAGTCGGACACTTATCCCTACTCGACGCATTACAGTGTTGGCGATCAGCCAATCAACTACATGCGCAACAGCGTCAAGGTGGTGGTTGACGCTTACGACGGGACGACTACGTTTTACGTCTTCGACTCTCAAGACCCGATTCTGGCGGCCTGGCGCGCCATCTTCCCCGGCCTGTTCAAGGACGCGGCGACCATGCCGGCAGGGCTGCGCAAGCACGTGCGCTACCCCGAACTACTGCTCCGTTTGCAGGCAGAAGTCTACGGCTTGTATCACATGACCAATCCCGAGGTCTTCTACAACCGGGAAGACTTATGGACGGTGGCGAGTGAAGTCGGCTCGGGCGAGGGTGGCGCGCAGCAGCCGCAACCCATGCAGCCGAACTTCGTGCTGATGAAACTGCCGGGCGAGAGCGGCGAAGAGTTCGTGGAGATTCTGCCCTTTACGCCGGCCAAACGCAACAACTTGATTGGCTGGATTGCAGGGCGCAGCGATGGCGAGCACTACGGAACATCGATCGTCTACGACTTTCCCAAGACCAAGCAGGTGGATGGACCACTGCAGATCGAGGCGCGCATCGATCAGAACGCGCAAATCTCCGGCCAATTGACGTTGTGGAATCAGCAAGGCTCGCATGTGGTGCGCGGAACGTTGCTGGTAATTCCCTCCGGCAAGGCGCTGCTGTATGCCGAGCCGATTTATCTGCAAGCTAACACCAGCCCCATGCCGGAGTTGCGGCTGGTGGTGCTGGCCTTGCAGGATAAGCTCGCCTACGGGCCAACCTTCGAGGCGGCGCTGTCGTCGTTGTTCGGCGGCGGGGTTTCGTCACTGAGCGGATCGGAGTCTTCAGCAGCGCCGGCGGCCACTGCTCCGGCGGGAACGCCCGCTCCCGCGCAGGATTTGAAGACGCTGATTGCGCAGGCTGGCATGGACTTCAACGATTATCAGCGGTTGACGGCGGCTGGAAAACTTGGTGAGGCAGGGCAGAAACTCGAAGCGTTGAAGCAGGTGATCGAGAAGCTGAATGCGCGGGCCAAATAATCAGGCGGGGGCAACTTCATTTCGATCAGAGCTATAATCTCTGTAAGGATTGAGTTGTTCGCATGAAAGTACGCGATGTGCTTAAGCTGATTGAGGACAACGGCTGGTATCAGGTGGCTCAAAAGGGCAGCCATCGTCAGTTTAAGCACCCTGTGAAGATAGGCCGGGTCACGGTAGCGGGTCACCCATCGCAGGAGATGGACAAAGGAACTTTTAATAACATTCTCAAGCAGGCGGGTCTGAAATGAAGGAATATGCGGCGGTATTCGAGAAAACATCGAACGGCTGGAGTGCCTATGCCCCGGATTTACCGGGGTTGGGAGTTGCCGGCGCGACCTTCGCTCAGACGGAGCAGTTGTTGCGCGAGGGAATTGAATTCCATATCGAAGGAATGCGCGAGGATGGACTGCCAATTCCAGAGCCACTAGCGCAGGTGATGCGCATGGCGATTCCTGCTTGAGCCGCGAATCATATCATGAGTACTAAATTGTTGACACCACGAACCCGAAGCGTGACCGTTAGTTAAATAATACTGGACCCCAACTCCGCCAGAATCTCGGCGACAGCCACTTCGGCGGCCTTGGAGATCTCCGGCGAGAGCTCCATCGAGATGGGCTGCTGGGGATCGATAGTGATTGCGTAGAGAACTACGTTGGGGCCTCCACCCTGAATGTAAAAGACGTCCAATAAATCTTTGACGCCGATGTCATGGGCGGTGAGTGTGGGCGGGTAGTCGCGCGAAAATTTAGGCGTGGTGCGGGTGACGGTGCCGATTGGGTTGCCGTCGGCGGCTGCATCGATGAGGATGATGCGGCTGGCGCTCTGCAGCGGCTCGAGCAGAGTGAATCCGCCCGTGCCGCCGTCGAGGCACTCCACATTGGCTGGGAGTGGGTGCTGCTCCAGAGCTCGTACTACATGGACGCCGACGCCTTCGTCGCCCATGATGACGTTGCCCAGGCCCAGCACCAATGTCTTACCGCTATTCTCCGGCAATATAATCCCCGCTGCGATTTCCTATTCCCTATTCCCTAGTCCCTATTCCCTATTCCCTAGTCCCTATTCCCTGTTTTACCCTTCTCCCGCTCGAACTTCCATCCGCCTATGATCGAGGATACCGTGCCGCGGCCCTCAATGTAGTCGTGATAGAAGGCAAGATAGACGTGAATGATGACAAAGGTGACAAAGAACCACAGGAACGTGTGGTGCCAGAAGCGCACGCTGAATTCGCCGCCCATCAGCGGCACAATCCAGGTGAACATCCGCGGCAGCCACGAGTTGCTCATGCTGGAGTACAGCGCGAATCCGGTAATGGTCTGGAAGACGAACGCGAGGAAGGTGCCGAAATAGATCACACCAGCCAGCGCGTTGTGCCCGGTGGAGATGGGCCCGTGCATCTTGGTTTGCAGCACGTCGGCCTCGATGACTTCGACAATCTCCTGCTGCTGCGCCTTCTTCAGCGGGAAGAAGGCGTTCCAGTGGGAGTACTTGTTGCCGACGAAGCCCCAATAGAGCCGCGCCAGGAAGTTGAAGACGTAAATGAAAGCGGCCAGGAAGTGGATGAAGCGCACCCAGCCGAACCAGTACTGCTGGTAAGCCTCGGCCGCGTAAAAGGCGCGAATGGGAGCGCCGATCAGGTAGCCGGTCAAGCACAACGCCACCAGGGCGATGGCGTTGATCCAATGGTAAGCGCGCACCGGCAGTTCCCACACGTAGATGCGCCGATACTCGACCGGGAGTTTAGCCGGTGAAACTCTGCCTGCGACCATGTTCGGTGTACTCATGGGCATCACTCGAAGGAAACCTGGGCTAGGTGCCGTCCCTGCGGATCGTACAAATGCACGGCGCAGGCCAGGCACGGGTCAAAGGAATGGATGGTGCGCAGAATCTCCACCGGCTCGTCGATCTTGGCCACCGGAGTGCCGATCAGCGCCTGTTCAAAGGACGAGCGCTGCCCCTTGGCATCGCGCGGAGAGCCGTTCCAGGTGGTTGGCACCACGAGCTGATAATTTTCGATGGCGCCGTTCTTGATCTTGATCCAGTGCGCCAACGCGCCGCGAGGCGCCTCTGTAAGGCCCACACCCTCGGCTTCTTTGGGCCAGGTCTTGGGTTCCCAGAACTGGCCATTGAAGGTGGAAACCTCGTTGATCTTCACGCGATCCATCAACTGGCCGTAGTACTCCTTGAGCCAGATCATGGCCAGCGCGGCATCCAGGCCGCGCGCTGCGGTCCGGCCCAGCGTGGAGAAGAGCGCGGGGACTCCAACGCCGAGCTTGCCCAGCGTCGCCTTCACCAACTCCTGCACATCCGTGCGTCCGGAGGCAAAGGCTACCAGCAACCGCGCCAGCGGACCTACCTCCATTGGATTTTCTTTCCAGCGCGGAGTCTTCAGGAAGGAATACTTCTCATAGCCTGCGAGAGACTCGAAGGGCGGCTTGGGCCCGGAGTATTTGATCTTGGTTTCGCCCGCCCAGGGATGGATGCCCTCGCTGTCTCCCTTTTCGTAGCTGTACCAGGAGTGCGCAATGTACTCCTTGATCTCCTGCGAATCGGTTGCGTTGACGGGATACACGTGGCTGAGGTCGCGATTGAGCACCACGCCGCGCGGATACTTGAACGAATCCGGATTGTTGTAGCCCTTGGTGGGGAACTCGCCGTAGCTGAGGTAGTTGCTCAACCCGCCGCCATGGCTGGCCCAGTCCTTGTAGAAGGAGGCAACGGCCAGCAGATCAGGGATGTACACCTGATTGAGGAATTCATCCGCCTGATCGATAAGCCGCTTGACCAGGTTGAGCCGCTCGGAGTTGATAGCAGCCACTTCGTTCATGTTGATGGAGCAGGGAACTCCGCCCACAAGGTAATTCGGGTGCGGATTCTTGCCGCCGAAGACAGCGTGGATCTTGACCAGTTCCTTTTGCCAGACCAGGGCGTCAAGGTAGTGAGCCACGGCGATCAAGTTCACCTCCGGCGGCAGCTTGTAGGCCGGATGGCCCCAATAGCCGTTGGCGAAGATGCCCAGGCCGCTGGCGGCGAAGGCCTTGACCTTGTTCTGCACCTCGGTGAAATAGGCGGGCGTGTTCTTGTCCCACTTGGAGAAGGACCCAGCCAGTTCCGCGGCCTTCTTGGGATCGGCCTTGAGGCAGTTAACGATGTCCACCCAGTCAAGCGCATGCAGGTGATAAAAGTGGATCACATGATCCTGCACGTACTGCGTGGTCATCATGATGTTGCGGATCAGCTCAGCCGTGGGCGGTACGGTAATGCCCAGCGCATTTTCCACGGCGCGCACGCTGGTGAGCGCATGCACCGTGGTGCAGACGCCGCAGACGCGCTCGGTGATGGCCCAGGCGTCGCGGGGATCGCGGCCGATGAGAATCTTCTCCAGGCCGCGCACCATGGTGCCGGAGCTGAATGCGTCGGTGATGACGCCATTTTCCACCACTGCCTCGATGCGCAGGTGGCCTTCAAGACGAGTAACCGGATCGACGACGATGCGTGTCATAGGTCCTCACGACTCCTTTTGATCTTCAGCGTGGACTTCAGCAATGACGCCCCGCTTGCGAATGTTGGTGACCACGGCGTGAGCCGCAACTCCGGCCAGCGTGGCCACTCCCACTACCGCGCCAATCGTATCCGCTGTGCTCTCGACGCCGAAGCCAGGGAAGGACGGCAAGTGCTGATAGAACGGTCCGTTGTCCCAGAAGCCCGCCTCGCTGCAACCGATGCAGCCGTGGCCGGACTGGATGGGGTAGCTGGTGCCCTCGTTCCACTTGGTCACCGAGCAGGCGTTGTAGGTGACCGGACCGCGGCAGCCAACTTTATACAAGCAATAGCCCTTGCGCGCGTTTTCGTCGTCGAAGGACTCGACGAAGAGGCCGGCGTCGTAGTTGGGGCGGCGGTAGCAGGTGTCGTGAACGCGGCGGCCATAGAACTCCTTGGGCCGGTTCTGCGAGTCCAGCGCGGGCATCTGTCCCAGGACCAGAAGATGTGTGACCACGCCCATCATCACATCAGCGATAGGCGGGCATCCGGGGACATTGATTACCGGCTTGTCAACCAGCTTGTAAATCGGCGTGGCTCCGGTGGGATTGGGCTTGGCCGCCTGAACGCAGCCGTTGGAGGCGCAACTGCCCCAGGCCACGATGGCAGCGGCATCCTTGGCGACGGTCTTCAAGATGGATTCGGCAGTCTTGCCGCCGATCATGCAGTAGACGCCGTCGTCTTTTGTAGGCACCGCGCCCTCGACAAGAACAATGTACTTGCCCTTGTTCTTTTCGATGGTGTCGTTGAGGCTTTTCTCGGCCTGGAAGCCGGAGGCAGCCATCAACGTCTCGGTGTAGTTGAGGCTGAGCACGTCGAGCAGCACGTCCAGAACGATGGGGTGCGAAGCCCGGATAAAGGACTCGCTGCAGCAGGTACACTCCTGGAAGTGCATCCAAACGACAGCCGGTTTATCTTTCTTTTCGAAGGCTGAGACGACCTGGGCCACGCCGGATTGCCCCAGCCCAGCCACGGTTGCGGCGGCAGCGCAGAATTGTAGAAAATCCCTGCGGCTGTAGCCCTTCTGCTGCATCGAATTCCAAATTGATTGACCCATGCCTACCTCGCTCCGTGTACAGGAACCGGGAAACTGTGGCGGCCTGGACCCCCTCGAAGGGAGCCGCC
>Ga0302320_10010816_pt1 | contig 19411 bp, 15 predicted proteins | sample Bog_T0_3_FD_202130 | JGI IMG/M metagenome (GOLD analysis project Ga0302320, IMG submission 202130) | Peat permafrost microbial communities from Stordalen Mire near Abisko, Sweden - Bog_T0_3 | ecosystem: Environmental > Terrestrial > Soil > Wetlands > Peat | place: Sweden: Abisko, Stordalen Mire... | reverse complement strand
CCGTTGAAGCGGACCAGGTTGATGCCCAGTTCGCGCCAGGTGATGAGCTGATTCAAAAAAGTCTCTTTATCAACTTCGGGGGCATTGGAGTTCTTCACTGCCAGCGCGATGGTGAGGGGACCGATGTGCCCGAAGTGGAGATAAGGAGAAAGTCGGCTGGTGTGGTCGATCTCAGGCTTGTTGCGTCCGGCGTGGTAACCGGTCAGCTTGTGCTGTATAAAATCATCCAGCAGCCGAAGTGCCTCGCGGCTTCCGCCGCGCCATTGAGAGACAGGACTGACCGAGCGATCGAGTTTCCAGTCCTTGAGAATGTCGAACGCGGGGTCGAGAGAGTCTACCCCCTGCGAATTTTTCCAACCAACATGGGCGTGAGGGTTTTCCGGCGCCACCAGAAATCGCGGCAGGTGCAACTGCAGCCGGGGGCGGATAATGTACGACGCGTATTGCGCTTTCTCCAGAAGCTTGGAGGGAACGACGACGTCGGCATCGACCGTCCAGAGAGGCACACGCAGTTTCCTGGCGGCCTTGCGCCGCCATGCTTCCGGCACGCGCAAAGGATTCTCGTCCCCTACCACGAGGGCGGGTTTTATTTCGTCGCAAAAGCGCACCAGACTGAATTCCGGAAAACGGCGCAGCACGAATCCTATATTTCGCTGGCGCAGAGATTCGGCGATATCCGGAATGCCTTGAGCGAGAAATTGATAGTGCCGAAGATTCGCGTGAGGATAAAACGGAACCGGAGCAAAAAATACAATCACCGGCTTGCCGAGTTCGTTGGCGGCAGCGACTGCAATGTCGAGCGCGGGATTATCGACACCACGTTGCGCGCGTTGCATCCAGTAGACGACACAAGTGCCTTCGGAATCGGGCGGGGCGGCGCGCCGCACGGTCACTCGTGGATCCTGGGTGAGCTTGGCTAGAACAGGCATTTGTGGGCTTTCGTGTTTACTCTGGTTACGTATTCGTTGCTTATTCTCCAAGCTTAGCCCCGAATCCGGCCCAGGGAGAAAAAACACGCGCGTTCACAGGTTCCGGTTTGAGCAAAGCGCAAAGCCCTTGCCTGCTTTGAACTGAGAAGCAAAAACATTTAACAAAGGAGACGGCTCGGTTCGGGGATGGAAGAACGCAGCTCAGCGGGCTTCCAGGATGGCATCGGCGGCGCGGGCCGCGTCCACCGAAGCTTTTACGTCGTGCGTCCGCAAGATATGCGCTCCTTTGAAAATCAACGCTGTCTGCACGGCCAGATTTGCGTAAAGGCGTTCGTGCGCGGAAGCATCGTTGCCATCTTTCGCCAGCATGCGGCCGATGAATGATTTTCTCGAAGTTCCCGCGAGGAGAGGAAGGCCGAGCGATTGCAAATCCTGAAAGCGGGCCAGCAGTGGATAATTCTGTTCCAGGTTTTTTCCGAAGCCGAACCCAGGATCGAGCACGATCCTTTCCCGGCGCACGCCCTTCTGTACTGCCGCCTCCACCCATTCGCGGAGCTCGCGTTTGACTTGAAGAACGATGTCGACCGGGGGAGGCAAACTTCTCCATTCGTCGGGACGTCCGCGCATGTGCATCAGCACCGCTCCGCATTTTTTTTCGGCAATCGTACTAGCCATCAGCGGATCCCAGCGCAGGCCGCTTACGTCATTGACGATCTCGGCTCCGGCTTCCACCGCGGCGCGGGCCACGGCAGCTTTGTAGGTGTCAATGGAGACGATCGCATCCGGCCTTCTCTTTCTCAACTCTGCGACGACGGGAATTACACGCCGCAACTCTTCCTCCGCGCTGACTGCAGCCTGGGCAGCCGGAGCCGGCGATTCGGGCGAACCGATGGTCACGCGCGCACCGGGCCGAGTCGATTCTCCGCCAATATCGATGATGTCTGCGCCTTCGTCCAGCAGGCGCAGCGCGTGCTCTACCGCTTGGATGGAATTTAGATAGAGGCCACCGTCGGAAAAAGAATCGGGCGTCACGTTGACGATACCCATGATGCGCGTGCGCTTGCCCAGTTCGATAGTGCGCGTGCCGAGGCTCCACTGAAACACGGCTCTCATGCGGCAGATTCTAAATGAAAGTAACTAATCCAGGTTTCTGAGGGTGCACCCCCCCGTTATTGAAATGGCTTTCTGTGAACGTGATTACCAGCATTTTCCTCTATCATTATTGGTTGAGTAACTGATTGAGGCAACGGATGAGTCAGCAAACGGGAAACGGAAACTTTTGCATGAGCGTTAGCGCTCGGATAGCTGCGGCCTTTCTTGCGCTGGCTGCGCTCGTAGTGCTCGCGGGCTGCGATGTGGAGCGCCGCAAGTCGGATGCGGAACTTGGCCTCGATCCGCAGCAGAGCGCGGGACGCAAAATTTATGACAACTACTGCGACCGCTGCCACCGGCCGTACTCGACCAAAGGAAAGAAAGGGCCAGGGTTGAAGGGCGTGTTCAAAAATAAGTTCCTTCCCCAGACCGGATTGCCCGCAAATGATGAACGCGTGACCGACATTATCCGCAACGGACGGCCCGATATGCCAGGCTATAACCAGGTGTTGACCGCGCAGGATATACAGCAGCTGTTGGCGTATCTGCATACGCTGTAAGCTGCGGCCGCGGGTTATTCGTTCTCGCCGTGCTCGCTGCTGCCGTGGGATAATCTCCTCGTGAAGCAGAGCGTACTCACCGAACTTTTTCGCAAACTTCCATCGGTCGATGAAGTAATCAACGGCCCTGGCGTTGCGGGATTGGCGACCAGCTATGGACGCGAGCCGGTTGCCGACGCGGTGCGCGCCGTGATTTCCCGGCTGCGGCTGGAAATTACCTCTGGATTGCTGGATGAGGATGGATTGCTGCTCGCGCTCGATGGGCTTGCGGTCGCGGTGGAGGATCAATTGCGCCGGTCGTTGACTTACTCTCTACGGCCGGTGATCAACGCCACCGGCGTGATCCTGCACACTAACTTAGGCCGTGCTCCACTGGCGGAAGCGGCGATCAAACATATCGGGGAGACGGCTGCAAATTATTCCAATTTAGAGTTCGAGGTTGAGGCGGGCGTTCGCGGAAAGCGGGAGGTGCATGTCGAGCGGCTTCTGCGGAAGCTGCTAAGTGATTTCGCTGGGCTTCGCCCGGGTGGGACAGCCGAGGCGGCTGTCGCTACGAAATCAGAAACCGCGACCATCGTCGTGAATAACAATGCCGCGGCGGTACTGCTCGCGCTGAATTCTTTAGCGGACGGCGGAGAAGTCATTGTTTCGCGCGGAGAGTTGGTGGAGATTGGCGGATCGTTCCGAATCCCTGACGTGATGGCCAAGTCGGGGGCGATCCTGCGTGAGGTGGGAACGACAAACCGGACGCGCGTTACCGACTATGCAAGCGCAGTCAACGAACAGACGCGGTTAATTTTGCGGGTGCACCGGTCGAACTTCGAAATCAGCGGCTTCACGGAACAGGCTTCCAATGCGGAGTTGGTCGCGCTCGCGCGCAAGCACAATATTCCGATGATGGAGGACCTTGGGAGCGGCGCGTTGTTTGATTTGCGAGCGGTAGGAATCAGCGGCGAGCCGGGCGTGCTCGACAGCCTGCGCAGCGGCGTGGACGTGGTTACCTATAGTGGAGACAAGCTGCTGGGTGGGCCGCAGGCAGGGCTGATCAGTGGCCGAGCGGACCTGATCGCGCGCATGCGGTCGAATTCGCTATTCCGTGCGTTGCGCGTCGACAAGCTGATCTATGCCGCTCTGGAAGCGACTCTGCTCGCTTATGTGCGGCATGATCACAATTCGATTCCCGTTCTGCGCATGATGCGGCTTTCGAAGCAGGAGATCGACGAGCGGGCAAGTGCGCTGGCGGCGCGCGTCCAGCGCTCGAGGCTGAGGATTGAAATCATCGATGGCGAGTCGCTGCTGGGTGGCGGGGCGGCTCCATCTTCGGTTCTGCCCACACGAATTCTGGCGCTGGCGTGCGAAGGGTTCAGTGCGGATGAACTGGCGAGGAAATTGCGCGGGTCCGAGCCTCCGATCATCGCACGAGTTGAAGATGGCCGCGTGCTGCTGGATTTGCGCACGGTTTTTCCGGAGCAGGATGCGATTGTCGAGTCCGCGCTGGCGCGCATCAGCGGCGGCAGTGCAGCCTAAAGTGTAACTAAAGAAGGAATCATGATCGTCGGCACCGGTATCGACATCGCGGAAGTTCCACGCATACGGCAGTCGATTGAGCGATTTGGCGATCGGTTCTTGCATCGCATTTACACCGACGGCGAAATTCGCTACTGCGATTCGAAAGCGAATCGAGTGGAGCGCTACGCCGCTCGTTTCGCAGCCAAGGAAGCAGCGATGAAGGCATTGGGCACGGGATGGAGCCACGGCGTGCGCTGGCGTGACTGTGAAGTTGCGCGGCTTCCCGGCGGTCGCCCTACGATGGTGTTTCATGGCAAGGCCGGCGAAATCGCGGCCAGGCTGGGCGTGAAGAACGCCGCGCTGTCACTCTCGCATACCTCCGAGCAAGCCATCGCACAAGTGATTCTCGAAAGTTAAGTTCGGCGCTTGTTCCGTAGTCGTGTTCGTCTGGTAGACTGGCGCATTCCTTTTCATCATGCCTGCCGCCATTGAAGTTGTCGCGCCAGTTTCTGTTCCCCAGGAATTGCCCGAATCTACGCTTCTTCTCGGATTGGGATTCACGAGCTTCGCCGCGCTCTTGCTGGAGTTGGCGCTGACCCGGTTATTTTCCGTGGTCCTTTTTTATCACTTTGCGTTTTTAGCGATTTCGATCGCGCTGCTCGGGCTGGGCGCTGGAGGCGTTTTCGCGTATTTGCTGCGGGTACGGCTGGCAAAATTTTCCACGCCTGATCTGGCCGCTCGTTTGTGCATCGCCAATTCCATCATGGTGCTTTGTGTATTGGAAATTGTGCTGCACGTTCCGGTTGCTCTCACCGTGACTGGCAGGAATTTTCTGCACCTTACCGTCCTTTATCTTTCGGCGGCGCTTCCCTTCTTCCTGACTGGATTGTTGTTTTCTGTAGTATTTGCGCGCGAGACCTGGCGTGTATCGCGACTCTACGGCGCAGATTTGTGTGGAGGCGCTCTGGCTTGCCTGGCGGTAGTCCCACTGCTCAACTGGATGGGCGGACCAAATACGATCCTGGCAGCTGCCGCGGTGATGGCCGCATCGGCGATGGTTTGGGCGGGAAAATCGTATGCTCGCCGCGTAGCGGCCGGGACTTTCTTTCTCATTGTTGTCCTGATCGCGGCGAATCATTCGAATCGATGGATCGACGTGATTTACGCCAAGGGCATGTTTCGCGATCCAGCCTGGGTCGAATTCGCGCGATGGAATGCGTTGTCACGCGTGGAAGTGGACCGGCAGGGGCAGAGTAAGGCCATTGTGATCGATGCCGACGCTTCCACCTACATCATGAATTGCGACCTGGCGCACTGGCACGATTCGGAATGGGAGCGCGATTTAATGTCGGCTCCGCCGGCGCTGGCGAATGTTCTGCGTCCACGCGGCGAGTTCGCCATCATTGGCCCCGGCGGGGGCGTAGACGTGTTGCGCGCGGTCGCGAACGGCAGTCCGAGCGTGACCGGCATCGAAATTAATCCCATTATTGCGAACACCATTATGCGCGGGCGCTATGCGGATTACGCGCTGCATCTTTATGAGCGGCCGGAAGTTCATATCCATGTAACCGACGGGCGCTCCTATCTGCGATCGAGCACGCAGACATTCGATGTCGTGCAGATGACGCTGGTCGATACATGGGCGTCGACCGCGGCGGGTGCATTTGCCCTGAGTGAAAATAATCTGTACACCGTGCAGGCCTTCCGCGAATATTTTCAGCACCTCAAACCCGGGGGCATGATCGCCATTACGCGCTGGGAATTCCGGCAGCCGCGGGAAGCGCTGCGCGTGGTCGCCGTGGCGATGGAAGCTTTGCACGGCCTGAGCGTGGCGAATCCCGAGCGCAATTTCATTGTGGCCGCGCAAGGTCCGCTGAATGAAGACGGTATTCCGGTGGTGGTGTTGGCCAAGAAAACTGAGTTTACAGCGGATGAAGAGTCCGCGGTCCGGGACCATTTTGCGAAATACGATAGCCTCTCGCCGCTATACCTGCCTTCTGACGCCGGGACGCAAGCGGCGCATAATCCGTTTGCCGATCTGATCGCGAGCAACGATCCTTACCAGTTCGCGCGAAACTACGCCTACAACGTCGCGCCGGTGGACGACAATGCGCCATTCTTTTTTTTCACCCTCAAAGCTGGGCAGATTCTGCAGGAGGGCCGGCAACGCGGCATCGACTGGAAAGTGAATCTGGGCGTGCTGGTGTTACTTCTTGTGCTGATTATTTCCCTGCTGGCCGTAGTGGGATTTTTGATTTTGCCGTTGGCGCTGCAAGGTGGCCGGCAGTCGCCCCTTCCGCTGCTCTATTTCGTGGCCGTCGGCCTGGGTTACATCCTGGTGGAGATCGCTTTTATCCAGCGCTTCGTACTTTTTCTGGGGCATCCAACCTACGCCCTTACCGTGGTTATTTTTCTTTTGATGCTTTCCAGCGGCGCTGGCAGCCTGATGTCGAGGCGATGGCTACCCCGCACGCAAATGGCCTGGATGCCACTGATTCTTGTAAGTGCCGCGCTGTTGGCCGACGTATTCTTTCTCCCTCGTATTCTGATGGCGTGGGTCGGTCTGGCTTTCGAGTACCGGTTATTGATCAGCGCGATGCTGCTGGCGCCGCTCGGATTTGTGATGGGCATGCCGTTCCCCACCGGTTTGCGGGCACTGGCAATGCACGCGAATTCGGGTCAAGACGGCAGCGACGGGAACGCCGTGGAGTGGGCCTGGGCAATGAACGCCGCAGCCAGCGTGCTGGGATCGGTGTTGGCGATGGTGATTGCGATTCAGTTTGGCCTGAATGTAACACTTGCCTGCGGGGTAGCCGCCTACCTGCTCGCTCTTGTGCTGCTACCCTCGATTCATCGCCAGCGAAGTTAAGAACGCTTGCTTTTGTTATGATGCTGCGAGGGGCGGCCGGGCGTGGAGTTGATCCGTGCGGAGCCTTCGAAGACGCAGCCTAAGTCCGAGGAATTTACGTGCCGAGCCAGAAACAGATCAAGTGGTCGCAACTTCGCGTCGGCCTCACTGTGATTTTTGCCAGCCTTGTGCTGGCCTTGCTTTTGTTTTTGATGTCGGGCACGAACGGACTTTTCACTCACCGCATTACCCTCGTTTCTTTTTTTGACAACGCCAGCGGATTGCGCGTCGGCGCCCCCGTGCGACTGGACGGCGTGGACATTGGAAACGTCGTGAACATCCGCATTGTTCCCGATAAAGATAAGCAAATCACGCCGGTCGAAGTGATCATGAAGGTCACGACGAAATACGGCTATGACTTGCGGCGGGATTCCGTCACCTCGCTCGATACCGCCGGCGTCCTCGGCGAGACGTTTCTGGATATTGACAGCTCGCAAGCAATAGACAAACCGGCGCAGGATGGGGATGTTCTGAAGACCAGCGTGCATCCTGATTTCAACGAAGTGGTGCGCTCCGGGCAGAGCACGCTGCAAAATATGGACGCCTTGCTGAAGCGTGCCGACCGCATTTTGGCCTTCGCCGAGAGCGGCAAAGGATCGCTTGGCAAGTTGATTTACGACCCTAAGCTTTACGATCAGCTTTCGCAGACCGTGGGACAACTTAACGGATTGGTCGATGAGATTGCGAAGGGCAAAGGCAGCCTGGGACAGTTGATCAACAGCAATGACGCCTACAACAAATTTGTAGCTACGCTCGATAAGATGAACAGTTTGATTGACGATCTGCAGGCGGGAAAAGGCACGGCAGGGAAATTCCTGAAAGATCCGGAGCTTTATAACAACGCCAACGAGACCATCGCCAACTTAAAGCAGGTGAGCGCCGACCTGAACGCCGGCAAAGGCACAGCTGGAAGACTGCTAAAGGATGAGGAACTGGCGAAGAAACTCGACACGACGTTAACCAAATTGGCGGCGATTACCAGCGACCTGGAAGCGGGCAACGGTACAGCCGGAAAACTGCTGAAGGATGAAACGCTCTACACCAACGCGAATCATATGCTGGAAGAAACGCAAAATTTAGTGAAAGCGATCCGGCAGGACCCGAAGAAATATTTGAGCATCAAGCTGCACGTGTTCTAGGGAAAGTTGTAATTTTGTAATTTGGTAATTAAGACACCCGCGACGTTAAGATTTTCATTTACTAATTTACGAAATTACCAAATTACAAATTTTCTTCAGCGTTCTCCGATTCCGAAGAGCGCGCCCAGTAACAGAATGGTCAGAACTCCGAACGAGATCGCTCCATACTTCCAATCTTTTTCTTGCAGGAACAGAATTCCCGCCACCAGGACGCGCACTACCGGCGTCGCCAGCATCAAGAGCACACCGGCCCGTTCGATATCCTGTGGGATATGGTTGTGAACAAAGATTCCGGCCAGCAGCCCCGCCAGCATGACGAAGAAGCAGCTAAATGCTCCTACCCGCAGAACCAGTGCGACCACACGATCGAAACCGGGTTCGCGCAGTTGGCTCATGCCGAGCCTCCGGTGAATAGATGCACGGCAAGATGTCCGGCAAGATAGAGCATGATTCCAACCAGCAAGTAGACAACATATTTTGTCTGAATACGGGGGGCGAGGCGCGCGCCAAGCAACGATCCGAGGAAGACGCCCACCGAAAGAGGCGCGGCGATCTCGACTAAAATATCGCCGCGGCGATAGTAAACGATGGCGCTGGCCGCAGCGGTCACTCCGATCATAAAGTTCGACGTGGCCGTGGCCACCATCAGAGGAACATTCATGAAAATGTACATGACTGGAACTTTGATAGGACCGCCGCCGATGCCGAGCAATCCGGAAAGCCCGCCCGCAACCAGCGACGCGGCCAAACCAAGAGGATAGCGTTTGGGCTCGTACGGCGGAATGATGGTTTCACCCTTGTCATTCCAGGCGGGATCTTCATCTTTTACTTTTCCACCGCGCACCAGAATTGTGACGGAACTATAGAGCAGAAATCCCGCGAATAGTCCTTCGAGCATGTTGCGATTGAAATATCCGACCAGATACGCAGTGACAGCAGCGCCAAAAGCTGTTGCGAGCTCAAGGGTCATGCCCAGGCGAATGTCGGTGGTGTGACGCTGCAGATGAACCGAGGAGCTAGCCGCCGAAGTAGTGATGACAGCGACGAGACTGGTGCCGATGGCTTGCCGGATGGGAATTCCGAAGTGCAGCGCAAGGATGGGCGTAAGCAGAATGCCGCCGCCGATGCCGGTGAGAGCGCCAAGCAGTCCGGCAAAGAAGCCCAGCACCAGCAGGAGCACGCTCAGCATCTCGCGTTTACACCACGACCCGCGGCGCGGCGGTGGATTCCGCCTGCTCGTGGGCGTGGTAGCTGGAACGCACCATCGGTCCGGACTCAACGTGGCGAAAGCCGAAGCGCAGTGCGGCTTCGCGCAGTTCGTTAAATTCCTGAGGGGTGTAGAAACGCGCGATGGGCAGATGATCGCGCGATGGTCGAAGATACTGGCCCACGGTCAGAATGTCCACGCCGCGTGTGCCGAGGTCGCGAAAAACTTCGATCAACTCCTCGGAAGATTCACCGAGTCCAACCATGACGCCGCTTTTCGTAACCATGCCGGGAGAGAATTTCTTTGCGTTCTCAAGCAGAGCCAGCGTGCGCTCATAGCGTGCGCCGGATCGAACCGCGCGATAGAGGCGGGGCACAGTTTCCGTGTTGTGATTGAGGACGTCAGGCCGTGCATGGAGAACGATTCTCAACGGTTCTTCCAGTCCTTGAAAATCGGGGATTAAGACTTCTATGCGGCAATCCGGAATCAGCTGGCGAATTTCGCGGATGGTCTCGGCAAAAACTTTCGCGCCACCGACGTTGTCATCATCGCGATTTACGCTGGTAATCACTGCATGTTTCAGTCCGAGCGTTGCGACGGCTTGCGCCACGCGGCGCGGCTCATCCCAGTCGATCGGCTCAGGGCGGCCTTTGGGCACGGCGCAGAATCCGCAGCGGCGAGTGCAAATATCGCCCAGCAGCATGAAGGTGGCGGTCTTGTGATTCCAGCATTCGCCGATGTTGGGACATTGGGCCGATTCGCAAACCGTGTGTAGTCCAAGCCCGCGAGCGAGCTTTTTAAGCTCGTGGAAGTTGTCGCCAACCGGCGCTTTGGCGCGCAGCCAGTCCGGTTTGGGCACACGAAGCGGTGGATTGACATCAATCTGAATCAGCTGGGAAGATCCGGCCATCCCTTCGATTCTATCAGTTCACCCGCAAGGTCAGCCCACTTCGACCAGACCGTAGGTATGCTGCCAGCGCGTGCGCAGGGCGACTTGCGCGCGGCTGATCTCGGCAGCAGAAATCTCAGAGTTTGGTCCAGCCATGACTGAGGCGGCCTCACGTTTTGCCAGTTCTAACAATTGCCGGTCGCGGATCAGGTTGGCCACGAGGAAGCTCGGCATGCCAGCCTGGCGTGTGCCGAAGAACTCTCCAGGCCCGCGTAGTTCGAGATCCAGTTCCGCGATTTTGAAGCCGTCGTTCGTCTTCACCATGGCGTCGAGGCGGCGTTCGCCTTCTTCAGTCACTTTGCCTCCAGTCATCAAAATGCAGAAAGATTTTGCCGCGCCGCGTCCGATGCGGCCGCGCAACTGATGAAGTTGCGCTAATCCAAAACGCTCCGCATGCTCGATCACCATCACGGTGGCGTTGGGCACATCTACGCCAACCTCAATCACTGTCGTCGCCACTAAAATTTGCAGGTCGCCTTTCTGGAACATACGCATGACCTGATCTTTCAAGTCGGAATCGAGACGGCCATGCAGCAATCCGACTTTCAGATCGGCAAAGATTTTCCCGCTCAGCTCTTTGTACATTTTGACCGCGGCTTTCACTTCCGTCTCTTCGTTCTCGGCAATTACCGGATAGACCACGTACACCTGATGTCCCTTGGCAACTTGCTTGCGCACAAACTCCCAAACTTCGTTCGAGCGGTCGTCCGTGATTCTTCGCGTGACGATCGGGGTGCGACCCGGCGGAAGTTCGTCGAGCACGCTGAGATCGAGATCGCCATAAAGAGTGAGCGCGAGTGTGCGCGGAATGGGCGTTGCCGTCATCACCAGAACGTCTGGTTCGGCGAGATTCGTCTTCGCGGCTTCCGCTTCGGATTCGGTGAGAGCGACGCCTTTGCTGCTGTCACCGGATTTTTTCATCAACTTAAGGCGCTGCAAGACCCCGAAGCGGTGCTGCTCGTCGACGATGACTAGTCCCGGCTTGGCGAACTCAACTTTTTCCTCCAGTAGCGCATGCGTGCCGATCACGAGTTGCGCGTTGCCTTGCGCGATGTGGCGGCGGATTTCGCGCTTGCGGTCGGATTCCAACGATCCGGTGAGCAGAACGATGCGATACCCGGCGGCCTCCAGGATTTTTCGCGCCGAGAAATAGTGTTGTTGCGCGAGAATTTCCGTGGGCGCCATCAATGCGACTTGATACCCGTTTTCGATGGCGATGATCGCCGCCTGAAATCCAATGATCGTTTTGCCGGAGCCGACATCCCCTTGCAGCAAACGCCGCATGGGATGAGCCTGCTGCATGTCATCGGCAATTTCTTTCAACACGCGCTTCTGCGCCGCCGTGGGATGAAAGGGCAGAATCTTTTTAATCGCCTGGCGCACGCGATCGTCCAACTTGAAAGCAATTCCAGTTTTCGTTTTCTGCTGGCGGCGTTTGAGTTCGAGCCCCAATTCTGTGAAGAACAATTCTTCAAAGATCAGCCGGATGTGCGCGGGCGTGCGCGACGATTGCAAATCTTCAAAGCTCTCGCCGGGTTCGGGCCAATGCACCCTCCAGAGCGCTTCGCGCGGCGACAGCAGCGCCAGGCGCTCGCGGACGGCTGCCGGAATCGCCTCAGTAATTTCCGGAGTCAGCTCTTCCAGCGCGGTGTGGATGACCTTACGAAACCAGCGTGCGCTTACTTTGCCTTGTCCCGCCGATTCGTAAATAGGCACGATGCGCCCAACTTCGAGCGACGCGGCGGCTTTGTCATCGGCGGCGTCGCCGGCAGCATCGCCTAACATTTCCACTTGCGGCTGAATAATTTGCAGCTCTCCGCTACGCGAATCCTGCTCGACTTTTCCGTAGAGCGCGACCAGCTGTCCGGCCTTGAATTTGTCTTGCAAGTAGGTCGCGTTGAACCAGAGGCACTTCAGCTTCGACCGACCCTGCCCAACCGTTAACTGAAAGATAGGCATGCGGCGGGTGCGAAACAGGCCGGAGTTGCGGACCTCACCAATCACCGTGGCCATCTCGCCGGCGCGGAGCTCGGCGATCCCGCGCGGATTCAGCCGGTCTTCATAGCGGAAAGGCAGATAGTTGAGCAAGTCACCGACCGTCGAAATGCCTTTTGCAGCGAGGATCTCCGCCAGTTTGGGGCCGATTCCTTTCACGTATTGCACGGGCGTGGTGAGTTCAAGCATGCTGAAGTTACAAGGATGTTAGCAGGGAGTTGTTCCAGAGTCCCGCGCGGCTTTGAGTCCTTAAGGTACGAAACAAGATTGCGGACTTCGAGCGATAATGTCAGGGTGCCCTTTACCCTCGCGCACGGTGCCGCAGTTTTGCCTTTCCGCGGTTCGCGGCTTGTGTTTCCCGCTTTATTGGTCGGCAGCTTTGCCCCGGACTTCGAATACTTCTTTCGCCTGAATCCAAGCGGCCGCTTTGGGCACACTTTGCTGGGAGTGTTCGTCCTGGATCTTCCGCTCTCACTTTTCGTTCTGTGGCTCTACCATTCCTTCGTCAGTCTACCCGTGGCAAAGTTGCTCCCCACCAGGTTCGCGCACCGGCTGGCAGATCCTGGGAAAGAAAATATTTTCGGAGGAGTAAGAGGGTTTACCCTGATCATGATTTCCATTTTTGTCGGAGTGATGACTCACATCGCGTGGGATTCGCTGACACACCGGAACACGTGGCCGTATCGACACTGGCGAGTTTTGTCCCAGGCCGTAAGCCTTCCGATCCTTGGTTCGATCCCTTGCTACAAAGTTCTTCAACATGGCAGTACGATCCTTGGCCTGGCAATTTTTGCAACATGGTTGCTCATGCGCTATTGGGCTAGCCCAGGCCCAGATCCGAATTTCAGAAGTTCGACTACGTCGATGCGAAAAGTGGTGATCACTCTGGCTATTCTGGGAGTGGCCACGATTGGTGCGGTTGTGCGGTCGCTGCTGGTGGTTGGCCCTCCGGTTGGCCCTTCGGCAGAGAAGCAATTTGTGGGGGTATCCGTTGTAACAAGCATAGCGCTAATCTGGTGGGAACTCGTGGCCTATGGAGTGTTTCTATCCTGCACCAGTCAGCGAGTTGGTCCCGCAAGAGATGAGACCGGTGTCTAAACCTTCGGTGCTGGTAAATCTGCTCCAGGCTTTCTGTGCCATCGTCCTCGGAAATGTGGCGTACTTTGTTTTGGCCCGGTTTGTCGCTCTACCGCACCATCGGCCCTTTCAACTCGATGCCGGCTTGATCGTGGATTTCTTCTTCTGCATCGTTGCGTACGGGTTGATTCGGACCGCCAGGCGCTGGAGGTAGTGCCTCCGATTTAACCCGAATGAATGCGACCGCCAGCGCTACTTTTTTACGTTACTTTAGGAACCTCGGCCCGCCTTCGGTTGCACGTTACGATATCTCCTGACGTATGAATAAAATCGCGGTCCTGTACGACGCGGGCCAGGCTGTGCTCTCCACCTTTGATTTGGACGAGGTGCTGCAGCGCATTCTGGGCATCGCGCACGACTATTTTCATCTGCGGAATGTGGCGATCATCCTGCTCGATAAAGAGTCGCAGCAGTTGTATGTCCGCTCGCAGCTCGGATGGGATGAAGGCCAGGATAAGATTCGATTGTGCCCGGGACAGGGAATTACAGGCGCGGCCGCGCTGAAAAAACAGCCGGTGTATGCGCCCGACGTCGGCAAGGATCCACGCTATTTTTGTTCCGCAAAATCCACCCGCTCTGAACTTGCCATTCCTTTGATGGTGCGCGATGAAGTGGTGGGCGTGCTGAATTGCCAGAGCGACCGCCTCGACCATTTCGATGCGGAGACGATTGATCTACTCACTCTGTTCTCTACGCAGGCCTCGATCGCGCTGCAGAATGCGCGGCTGTACTCACTGGAGCAACAGCGCGCTCGCCAACTGCAGGCGATCAATGCCATCGCGCAACAGACCACCGCCGTTCTGGAATTGGAAGAGCTCCTCGACCGGGTTTGCAAACTGATTCAAGATGCCTTCCGCGTGTCGCACGTTTCGCTTTTTCTCCGCGAGGATCACGATCTGGTTTTGCGCGCGCATCACGGAACGCTAACGCCGCGAATTCCGCAGGGCGGACGTTTTCCCGCCAGCAACGAGCCATGGGCGACCATTCTAGGCAGCGGCAGAACCGCGATGGAAAGCGATCTGCGAAGCGCCACCTCGTTGAAATTCTTTGCCGAGTCAGCTTCGCGCATCAGAATTCCGCTGGTTTCCTTTGGGCAGACTCTCGGCGTTCTCGCGCTCGACAGCTCGCAGCCGGATGCGTTCCGCGACGGCGATCTGCAATCGCTGGAATCAGTCGCCGATATTTGTGCGACCGCGATTCAGAACGCGCATTACGTGGAGCGCGTAAAACAGCTGGCGTATCTCGATGGACTGACGGGCATCTTCAACCGGCGATTTTTCGAACTGCGCATCATGGAGGAAATCGAACGCGCCCGCCGCTACGGCACTGGGATGGCCGTGATCATGGCGGACATCGATCAATTCAAGCGGCTCAACGACGAATTCGGGCATGTTCTGGGCGACGAGGTTCTGCGCCAGGCTTCCTCGCTATTTCACCAGCAACTACGAAAGATCGATGTGGTGTGCCGATACGGCGGCGAGGAATTCGGAATTCTGCTGACCCAAACCAACGCGCAGCACGCCATGATTATCGCGGAGAAGTTACGGAAGATGGTGGAGGGCTGGCAGTTTCCGGGCGTGCCCCGCACCGTGACCATCAGCGCCGGGGCGGCCGCGTTTCCAGATCATGGCACTACGCGGGATGAATTGGTGCGGTGTGCCGACGCCGCTCTCTATGCGGCGAAGCAGGGCGGCCGCAATCGAGTGTGCCTCGGAACTTTGGGGAAAACAGTGGCCAGTGGCCAGTGATCAGTGATCAGTGGCCACCGCATAGAACTCGATTAGATGACCAAATATCTTAACTTACGCACCGATCGCCGACCACTGCCTTAAATATCGAATGACTTCGCACTGAGTTCCCGGCGAAACTGGTCCATCTCCTGCTGCTGTTTTTGACGGTTCTTTTCGAATTGCTCGCGGGAATTGGCGCCGAATTCCTGCCCGAGTTTTTCTGCCTGTTCCTTCAATTCCTTTTGCTGATCGCAGAGAGCCTGCTGCTCTTGTTCCAAAGCTTGCCGGCTCTCTTCCAACACTAACTCCTGTTGCGGGCGCAGTTGCGCAAGTTCATTGTTCACTTCGGTCAAGGCTTGAGTTTGCGCGTCTATTTCCGGCGCTTCCAGACTTTCTTCCAGCATTTCGCCGGAATCTTTGCGCTCGGGCAAAGTGACAGTGAGGGTCTGCTCTTTCTTATCGCGAATCACGGCGACGCCGACAGAGCCCGAGCCGCGGGCGTGCAGAGCATGCGTGAAATCGCTGGTGTCGTGGACCGGCTGATCGCCAACGCGAATGATCACGTCCCCGGCGCGCAGTCCGGCTTTATCGGCGCGGCTGCCTTTTTCGACGGAGCGTACCAGGACTCCGTCGCCGTTCTTCACGCCAAAAAATTCGCCGAGTTGCTGCGTAATATTCTCGACCATCAAGCCGCTGCGCATTGAGGAATGAACCACAACCACACCGATGTTGGGAACGTCGAAGTCGGGAAGATTGGGCATCGGTGGAATCGGTGGGACCTCGACGTGGAAACTTTTTTCCCAATCCTTGTCGTTGTACATGTGCGCGAATTCGTTGCGTCGGTCGGCCAGTTGCACCTTAATGGTGATGGGCTGTCCATCGCGGCTCAGGTCCAGGGTGACAACGCGGCCCGCGGGAGTTTCGTGGATCATCCGCTGCAATTGAGTTTTGCTCTCGATGGCCGTTCCGTTCATGGTAAGGATGACGTCGTGCTCTTTGATGCCGGCTTTGCCGGCAGGGGCATCCTGATCGACCATGGTCACTTCAACGCCCTTTTCTTCTTTCAGCTTCAGAGCGCCGAGGCGATCGGAACTGATGTCGGCAATGTCTACGCCGAGGTAAGAACTGCGCCCGGAGTCCTCGCTGGAAATGCCGTACGGCTGGGCCGCATCGGCGGTCACATTTTGCGAAGCTCGCGACGAATTGAGCAGCAACGGCAGCAAAGCTATCGTGGTGGCAATATATTTCTGCATGACGAACCTCCTATCGAATCGGGGCCTATTGTTTTGCGCGTCTGAAACAGATATCGCCGGTCGTGGTGCGAACTTTCAGCACCGGGCCGCCGCCGTTTAACTTACCTTCAGCGGTGAGGGTCTTCGGACTCCACGGCCCGCCTTCATTTGCGATGTGAATGTCAGAGAAATCCGAAGTGATGTGGTGTCCATTGCCCAGGTCGACACTGGCGCGAACATTCATCGCAACGTCCGGAGCGATGTAGACCGTGATGTCCCCGGCGGAAGTTTCAAGAATCGAATCGCTGCGATCCGCGCCGGCATTGATAAATTTCACGGTAATCCCGCCGGCGCCAGTCTCCACGCGCGCGGAAGGGACGCCGTAGAGTTCAATCGATCCGGCGCCGGAATTCGCACCGACGCGCCCTCGCGCGGAAGTAAGATGGATGCTGCCGCCGCCGGTTTCGATCTCAGCTGGGCCACCGATATCGCCGAGAGTTATGCTGCCGCCGCCGGTCGATGCTTTCACGTGGCCGGCACAATGTTTGATTTCCACGTTGCCGCCGCCAGCTTCGATCATGGCGCTTTGTCCGCCGGAGAGCACAACCACATTGCCGCCGCCGGTTTCTGCTTTGATCATCCCTTTTACGTTCCCGATGGAGATGTTGCCGCCGCCGGTCTCCAGCTTCAAATCGCCGCCGATATTGCCGACATCGATGGTGTCGCCGCCCGTTTCCACCGTTACGGAACTGCCGATATCATCCACACGGACTTTGCCTCCGCCGCTGCCGATCTCGACACGTCCGGTGATGCCGGTCGCTTCGACCGCGCCGCCTCCGGTTTCAATTCTGACAAAAGCCGTGTCGCGGGGAATGCTAATCACAAACTCGCCGGAAAATTTGCGTGGTCGCCGGCCATCCCACTCGCCGACGATCCATGCGGTGTCGCCCTTCACGTAAGAACTAATTTTGAAAGATCCAAGCTGGCGGCGCGCGTCTTGTTCGGACGAATAAGAATGGCTCTGTACCACATAGGTAACGTTCTGCTGCTGGCCGCCGTGCACCATCACCGAACCCAGGTCCAGTTTGATGCGCAGGTTTTTGGCCGCAGCCACGGTGCCCGACGTAGCCTGGCTTGAAACTCCCTCGTGATATGTATTTGCTTCCTGCGCCAAAGATAGTGGCGCAAGTCCGGCCAGAACAAACAGCAGGCCGACGAATTGTGGCGAACGCTTCAAAATGTCATACCCTCGTTTTCTCAAACTTCGATCTTCTTATCTTCGATCAACTTGATTTCGATCAAACTAAAAACCACGATGAAATGCCATCGCAAAGCAACTGAGTCAGTCAATTTCCGGCAACTGCGCCAGCAAGGTTCGCGCCTGCGACTTGATGTACTGGCTCTGGTCCTTCGCGGCCAGCGTCATCAGCACGCCACGCACGCTGCCATCAGCCTTCACCGGCTCAATTAAGCGCAATGCTTCGGTGCGCACGCCAGGATTCGAATCGTTCACCAAAGCTTCGAGTACAACGTCGCGCACGCGCGTATCGTCTTTCACAAAGCTGCCCAGCCCGTCGAGCGCCTTCAACCGCACGCCCGGATTTGTGTCATAGCGCAGCGCATAGACCAGCGCCTCGCGAACTTGCGAAACATCGGGCTTCTGCGTGAGCAGGTCGACTGAATCCATGCGCACGCCGGAGTTGTAGTTGTTGCGGGCGGCGAACAAAAGCAGTTGCTGGATGCGCTGATCGTTCATCGACCCCTGGGTTTCCTGCGTAGAAACCGTGTCGTATTTAATGTTGACCTGATTGGTTTGCGGGTCCTGCGTGATGGCACGAATACCGGTGATCGAAGCCTCGGCGGGACTCGCAGTTGCGCCGGAGATTGTTCCAGCCGGCTGATGCCCGATCACTTTGTAAGAAGTTCCTACTCCGCCGGCGAAGCCGAGAATCAGAATTGCCGATGCCAGCGCAGGTGAGAAGCGAACCTGGCGCAGCCAGTTTGCCGGATCGAAAGCGATACGGCGCCAGAAGCCGCCTTGTTCGGCCGTCTCCAGCGCTTCCTGCAACCGCATGCGCGACGCGGCCAACAGATTGGGAGCCGGATCGGCGGCGCGCTCTTGGGATAACAGAGCGTGAAACTCTTGCTCCGCCTTTAATTCGGCGGCGCAGTCGGCGCAGCGCGCCACGTGCTGCTCCAATTCATGGCGGGCATCGTCGGCCAGTTCGCCATAAACGTGCAGCGTAATATTTTGCCGTACCCAATCGCAGTTCATAGCACTCCTCGTGCCGGGCTTGGCCCGGCGGACAGCCGAGGGCAGCTGTCCCTACATAAGCTTTCGCTACCGCATATCCGCCAACTGCCCGCGCAACTTCTGGGTCGCGCGAAACAGAGTATTTTTTGCCGTCTCTTCCGTCGTGTGCAAAATTTCGCCCACGGTTCGCAATTTCAGGCCGTGATAATGCTTCAATTCAAACACCATGCGTTCGCGCGGAGTTAATTTTTCCAGCGCGCCGGCGATCCGCGCGCCTAGTTGACGCCGCAACAAATCGCGCTCCGGATTCGCTCCCGCCCGCACATCCGGCACCTGATCGAGCAGGCTGTACTCGCCGCCCGAGTCGTCCTTCGCCACCGGAGCATCTTCCTTGCGCACATTTCTTTTACGCAAATGATCCAGACACAAGTTGGTGACGATGCGGTAAATCCAGGTGTAAAACGAACACTCGAAGCGAAAACTTCCAAGGTTCTTGTACGCCTTGAGGAAGGCGTCTTGATAAACGTCCTGCGCGTCCTGCTCGGTGCCGGTCAGGTGCAGCGCCAGGCGCAGGACTGCCTGATCGTAGTGACGCACGAGTTCCTCGAAGGCGGCGCGGTTGCCGCGCTGCGCCTCGCGGATGAGAATCGTATCGTCGATGCGGCGTTCTTGCCCAGCCATGCGGCCCCGCGCGGGGTCCTGGTCCTCACTAATATTTAAACCGCTGACTCTCTCCACTCGGTCAGACTTCGTTTTCGAGTGCGCTCGTG
>Ga0302320_10010815_pt1 | contig 19411 bp, 15 predicted proteins | sample Bog_T0_3_FD_202130 | JGI IMG/M metagenome (GOLD analysis project Ga0302320, IMG submission 202130) | Peat permafrost microbial communities from Stordalen Mire near Abisko, Sweden - Bog_T0_3 | ecosystem: Environmental > Terrestrial > Soil > Wetlands > Peat | place: Sweden: Abisko, Stordalen Mire... | reverse complement strand
GCAACGCGAGCTGCCGGTTCGCATCACAACCGACCACACGCGCGGCTTCATCAGGATCAACAAACGGATTGTCGAACAAGCCCATCTTGAATTTCCAAAGCAGCATCGGCGCGACCAGATCGTCCAGCTGTTTCTCTTTCAACACGCCTTGGCGCACCAGCTCAATCAGATGCAGATAACAATCCGGTTCCGGGAACTCGATGTTGACGCCGGCTTTGACGGCCAGCTCACACGCTTCTTTTTTATCCTTGGCGACGAAATGCCCGTGCGTGTCGGGACGGTAATTCAATTCCCAAATCGCGTAATAGTCCGAGACCACAAAACCTTTGAAGCCCCATTCCTTGCGCAGCACGTCGCGCAGCAGCCATTCGCTCGCGTGCGACGGCACGCCGTCAATCTCGTTGTAGCTCGCCATCACGCTGATCGCGCCGGCCTTTTCAATCACGTCCTTAAACGGATGCAAAAAGGTTTCGCGCAGCACGCGTTCGGAGACGTTCACCGGCGCGCAGTTCTGGCCGGACTCCGGCTGGCCGTGCGCCGCAAAATGCTTCAGCGTGGCGATGACACGCTTTTTATCCTTGAATGTCGCGTCGCCCTGAAAACCTTTCACCGCCGCAATGCCAAGCTGCGTGTTGAGATACGGATCTTCGCCGTAAGTTTCCTCGACACGGCCCCAGCGCGCGTCGCGCGCCACGTCCACAACCGGCGTGAGCGCCTGATGCGCGCCGCGAACGCGAGTCTCCGCGGCGGTCATCGTGAAAAGTTTTTCCACCAGATCGGGATTGAACGTCGCGCCAAGACCGATGGGCTGAGAAAAGCTCGTAGCACCAATGGCCGCGTGACCATGCAGACATTCCTCGTGAAACATCACCGGAATGCCCAGCCGCGTGTTTTCAATGAAAAATTTCTGAATGGCGTTGGCGAGTTCCGCCGTTTCTTTGGCGTTTTTGCCAATGCCCGCGTCGCTCGGCGTGCTGCCGGCGTCGCTGGGCCGGCCGACCTGACCGATGCCGTGGCCCTTTTTGAACGCCGCCTTCGCTTTCTTGAAATCAAAATTACTGTTCGCGTCCAGCAGCTTCGTGGTTTTTTCCTGCCAGATGCACATCATCTGCGCGGCTTTTTCCTCCAGTGTCATGCGGGCAAGCAAATCTTTCACGCGGGCTGGCGCGGCGGCGGCGGAATTTTTGTAGTAAGGTATTTTGGCGGCGGACTTCTTGTTCATGTCGGGTCGGTTAAAAAGGGGTTGGATAAATTGTGGTAAGAGTCGGCAATGCACAGGAGTATTTCAATCGTAATTTCAGTCAGGAATGGACGAAGCTACGATTCACATGGAGAATCATCCGATTTTGAAATCATTTTGGCATACAGATCTGGAATTCACCGCTGCAATGCAGCAGCGCCATCATGTAAAGTAGGCCTTCGTAGTAACGCTCGAGGCCATCCGGCGGTGGCGCGTTCCATAAGGCTTCGACAAATTTTTTGGCGCGCGGATTGGTGGCCGCGAGGCTGGCGTCGGCGTTCACGGCCATGAGTCCCTGCGCATGCCGGGTGTCAAGCGGCTTGCCATCAAGCGTGAACTGACAGCCATAAGTTTCCATGCCCTGGGACTCGAAAAACGCCTGTAGTTTGTCGCTCAACTCGCCTTCGCGCGGATCCTTCGCCCACCACGACCAGTCCACCGACCAGTTGCCGGCCGTGCGGAAAGAATCGTAACCAAAATGCGACGCCCCTTTGCTCGAGTTATTGGTCGCCGGTGTGCCGTCAAAATTCGCGTAGTCGGGTGCGAGGCCGGTGACGGGATTGGCTGCCAGCACAAAGTAATTGCGGCTGTTGGTGGCGGCCTGCATCCAGAAATTGCTGTCTGCCGCCGGCCCCCAGCGCGCCCATAGTTCGTAAAATGCCGGCAGATGATACGACGGATCGGTGAACGGCGGACGCTCGGTGCTTGGTGAAAACAAAATCATTTCGTGCTCCGCGTTGAAGAGCGGTCCGGCGGAAACCGTCCAGCTCGCGTTCGTGTCGTGACGCAGCATGGAGACTTGCCCGGCGATCACGGCGCGGTGCCGCAAGTTTACCAGCAATTCGTCGGCCTGCGCCTTGTAATCGTAAATCCCCCGGCCGTTGCCCCAGCGGTTCGCCGCAAAATACAGCGCCATGACGTAATACGACTCGCCGTCCGGCGCGACAAATTCGCTCATGGTCACGCCGTTCGTTTTCGCCTGCCACGAAAAAAATCCATAGGACGGATGCTTGGGATCGGCGTGATACAAATACGTTTTGGACCAGTTCCAGAGCGCGTCAAACTCAGTTTTCTTGTCCAGCTGGACCGCGATCATCATGCCGTAGGACAAGCCTTCCGTGCGCACGTCGTTGTGCTTGATGTCCGTGATGTAAGCCAGCGGGCCATTTGAATTCGCGCCGGCGGAATAATAAACCGTCTGGCTCGCCGGATCGCCGTGAAACAGCTGCTGAAACGCCAAATCCGCCTTTGCCTGGATTTCTTTTTGTGGATGCCCGTTTTCGGCGAACAGATTGCGGTAATGTCCGGTGGCAAACGCGCCCGAACCGTTCGCATCGGCATGAGGTTTCGGAAGGTTGCTACACGCCGTCAAAAGCAAGGACCCCATCAAGGGTGCCAGAAAAAATATGACCACGCTTTGTTTCATAAAAATTAGTTCGCAACCCAATCAATTTCCAGAAGGAGAAACGGCTTTCGCGCCGACGTGATAACTTTCCGGCGGGCCGAGATAGCTCGGTATCACACCGCCGCAATCCACGACGATTTTTTGCAGCACCACGCCGGGATCCACCATCCAGTATTTCAGTGTGTGATAGCCGGGATTGGCCAGGGTGTGCGGGGAGTGGACGGTGCGCGCATTGTCGCTGACCACTTTCTCCCAATCCTGATTTCCATTCTGCGCCTTGTAACCGGCCGAAACCAATGTGATGACTTGCGGCGGCTCATCATCGAAGGAAACCGCCACGCGCAATCCGCGCCCCGGCTCGAAGTTCAAGGTCGGCGAAGTGATCGTGGCCACTTCGACCGCACCGGTGCTGAACAAATACATCTGGTATTCCAAACACGACGAATCTTTTCCGGGCGTCGTGCTGGGCGCGTCCACGGGCTGCGTCGCGCGCATGCCCGACAAGTTGCTTCCGTAATCCTGGATTTTGATCCAGCGATTCAGACCGGCATCAATTTTTTTTGTGAAATGTTCGGGCTCAATGGAAACAAAGCCTTCGCCTTCCACAAAACCGCGCAACGTATCACGCGTGACTTCCACGGGATTGAAGGCGTTCATTTTTACGGACATTTCATTGGTTCCGCCGGTGAGTTTCACTGTGCCGCTGGCCGCGCCGGTTGGAGCCTTGCTCCTATCCACGCTGACCCACAGCCGCTGGTATTTTGATATGTGCCCTGAGTTACGGCAACCACAATCCATGGCTCGCTGGCCTTCGCGGTGAAAACGAAAATCTTTTTACCTCTGTTGAACACATCAATGTAATGGCGTTGTTGATTGAAAACATCGAACGCCGGCAGCACTGCCTCGTTCGTCGCGCCGGGCCATGCCGATTCCGAACCTTCCACGGCCACGCCCATCGCTGCCTCGTCCGGCACTTCGACTTCCACAAGCTTGATCGTGCGCAGGCTGTTGTGCGGCGGGTCATTCCAACTTGTGTAACCCAGATGCGGCTGGTCCATGAAATGATTCCATTTGCCGCCGGCAAACGTGCGGTTGAAATAAGCCATCAGATTCGTGTCCACCTGGAACAATCGTCGCGTTTCAGCGGCAAAATCATTGGCGCTCGCCCGGTCTTGCTGGGTATACAACTTATTTTTTAGCGGCGAGATACAAGGCATTCACCAGCGCACTGGCTTTGGTCGAAAACAAAACTAGTTCATAAAACGCATCGTGGCGATCGGCCGGCAGCTTGTTGTAAATTTCTTCCGCGCGCGCGGCGATGGCATCGAAATCTGCCACCACGGTTTCAGTCTCTTGATAATTGACCAGGCTGTAAGTGTCGGGCGCGAGCATCTCCGGTTTGCGCCATATTGCTTGGCCAGCGACATCTGGTCCCAGATTTTCGGAATCGGACTGGTATTGAGCCACTGGTAATTTCGCGGCCCGCCGTGATTATCAAAATGATAATAAACCCCCGCGCCGCCGCTGCGCTGGCGTTCCTCGGCAGGCGGCAGGGGGCGGACGTTGCCCCAATTATCCTCAGCCCACAGCAGCGTCACGTCGTCCGGCGCGCTCATCCCGGCGTTGTAAAAATCCAGCACCTCCTTGTAGAGACACCAGGCCTGCGGCACCTGGGTCACGTCGGGATTGACCTCGTCGGCGATGATTTTCCGCTGCACGCCCACGATTTTTTCGAGCAACGCAATATTCGCCTCCGGCCCGCCGTCGGCCATCGGCGTATCGTTCGCGCCGCGCAAGCTGATGGTGATGATGCTCGCGTAATTATAATTCCGCGCAATCCCTTCGCGCCAAAAATTGGAGACGACATCCGGGTGCTTGGCGTAATTCCAGGTGCCAATCGTTTTTTTGATAGCGGCGATCCCATTCCTTCTGCGCCCGCAGCATCGGCTCCTGATGCGAGTTACCCATCACGATGCCGCAGGCGTCCGCCAGCACCGGGTTGTTGGTGTCGTCCTCGTTGAAGGCGTTGTTCCACATCGCCGGCCAGAAATAATTTCCCTTCAGCCGCAAAATCAGCTCGAACAAATTGGTGTAAAACGCCGGACCGTAATTCGCCGCGCCGGCGCACCCCGGCGCACTGCCGTATTTTTCTTGAATCCAGTTGCTCAAATCCGGCACCTCGTCGTTAAGAAAAATGCCGCGGTATTTCACCGACGGCGAACCCTGCACAAATTTTCCGGCCTTTACAAAAATCTCGTCATGATGCGTCGCCAGCACGTCCGACCAATAATGCCAGGGCGAAACGCCGATCTGCTCGGAGAAATCGTAAACGCCGTAAATCGTCCCGCGCTTGTCGCTGCCGCAAATCACCGGCGCGCTGTCAACACCGCGCATCGGTTTTGGCACAACTTGAATCAAAAATGATTCCCACTTGCGGTGATTTCCCCAGCATCAATTTACTTCTCACGGATCAAGCGGTCAATGATTTCGCTTTTACCAACCGTGCCGAAGATGATGACATTTCCCCCCAGTTCTTTGTTTGCGTGTGTGATCACCGGTGATAGTCCCGTCACGCGGCTGAGTCCGCCTGCAAGTCGCCCGCCGCGCGAATCACGCCGGCAAAGTCATTCGTTTCCACATACAAATTTGCGGCGGTGCCTTTTTCTACGATGGGGAAAGAATCTTTGGCGGAATTGAATGCGACATATTGAACCTGGCCGAGGGCGAAAAGACGGATGGCAAGCGTGAAGAGACAAAAGAAAATCAAAAGGAATTTTTGGTTCATATCATTTCTGACCACGCAGCTTAATGGCGGTGCCGGGTTGATTAATTGGATAGCCAATGCCCAGTTAATTTGCCATTTTTATCAGCGTGAATTCCATAGCTAAAACTACTTTTTTTGTTCTTCTCGCTTTGTTGGCCGTTTCCGTCCGCGCTCAAAATACCGGAACCAATTCCACCCGCGTCATTGCCGCCGACTGGCAAAATATTAAAGGTCCGAAGTCGGAATTATTTCACGAGTGCATCGGCGCGGGCCGCGCGGCAGAAGGTCTGCGCGCCGACTGGCAAAGGCAGTTGAAGTTGTGCCAGGACGAGATCGGCTTCAAATACCTCCGCTTTCACGGAATCTTGTCCGACGACATGGGCGTTTATGCCGAACATAACGGCGAACCGCAGCACAACTGGCAATACATTGACCAGCTTTACGACGCGCTGGCCGCATTGCACATCCGGCCGTTCGTGGAATTGAGCTTCATGCCTTCCGCGCTCGCCAGCGGGAATAAGTTGATTTTCTGGTGGAAGGCCAACGTGACGCCGCCCAAATCCTACGCCAAGTGGGATGATCTGATCAAAGAACTCGCGCAACACTGGACCGAACGCTACGGCGCGGACGAGGTGAGGCAATGGTATTTTGAAATCTGGAACGAGGCTGATTATCCCGGTTTCTGGGGACCGCACGATGTCAAGAACGCGCGCGGCGAATACTTCGACCTTTACGCGCACACGGCGCAGGCGGTCAAAAGTGTGAACCCGGACTATCGCGTCGGTGGCCCGGCGGGTTCGCAAACGATCTGGATCCAGCCGCTGATTGAATTTTGCAAGACGAACCAACTGCCCCTGGACTTCATCAGCTTCCACACATACGGGCTGGGCGGCGGCGCGAGCGGACTTGACGAGTTCGGCACTCAATTACTTTATCTCGGCGAAAATCTCCACGCGCCCGCCGACACCATGGCGCATGGCCGCAGCCTCGCCGACGCCGCCGGGCGGGCCGATCTGCCGGTTCACGTCACCGAATGGAGCGCATCCTACTCGCCGCGCGACCCAATTCACGATGCCTATTTTTCCGCGCCGTATATTTTGGAACAGTTCAAGCACACCGAACACGGCATCGCTTCCATGTCGTATTGGACCTTCACCGATATTTTTGAGGAAAATGGTCCGCCAATGCGGCCGTTTCACGGCGGTTTCGGGCTGCTGAATTTTGAAGGCATCAAAAAGCCCGCCTATTTCGCCTATCAATTTTTGAACCAGCTTGGTTCCAACGAACTGCAAAATTCCGACGCCGCCTCGTGGGTTTGCCGCGATGACAAGGGCGGCGCGCAGATTTTATTGTGGGATTTGACGCGTCTCGCCGACGCCGCCGTTGCCAACCAGAACATTTTCTTCAAATTGCAGCCGGCCAAATCCAAGGGCAGCGTGGACATAAAACTGACCAATGTGCCGCCGGGCAATTACCGGCTCGCGCTCCGGCAGGTTGGCTTTGAAAAAAACGACGCCTACTCGGCCTATCTGGAAATGGGCGCGCCGGCGCAACTGACCCGCGCACAGGAAAAAATCCTGCGCGACGCTGCCGCCGGCCGGCCGGAATTTAAGCGCGACATCAAGATCGGCACGGACGGATTGCTGCTTGAAACCCTGCCGCTGCGTGAAAACGACGTGCTGCTGCTCACGCTGACACTGCAATGATCCCGTGAAACTCGGACTCGGAACTCTACCGTCATCAGCTTAACGCGGAGCATTACCGCTTTGCGCGGCAATGCGGCTGCACGCATCTCGTCATCCACCTCGTGGATTATTCCCGCTCCTCGCGCAGCAACTCGCCCGGCGACCAGCCCGTCGGCGACGACAGGGGCTGGGGACTGGCTGGCGACTGGACCGGCTCTGGAAATTCGAGGATTTGGCCTCGATCAAACCGGAAATCAACGCCGCCGGACTCGAACTCGAAGCCATCGAAAATTTTGACCCGGCGCACTGGCACGATATTTTGTTGGATGGCCCCAAAAAACTGGCACAGATGGAAAATCTCAAGACCATCATCCGCAATGTCGGCAAGGCGGCCATTCCGGGTTTTGGCTATAACTTTTCCATTGACAGCGTGGCCGGCCGCGTGAAGGGCAAATTCGCGCGCGGCGACGCCGAGGCCGTCGGCCCGCTCGACAAGCCGCTGCCCAACGGCATGGTCTGGAATATGGTCTATGAAAAAAATGCCGCGCCCGGCATCGTGCCGTCGGCCACGCCGGAACAACTCTGGTCGCGCCTGAAATTTTTCCTGGATGACCTGGTTCCCGTCGCGGAGGAAGCCGGCGTCACGCTCGCCGCGCATCCCGACGATCCGCCGCTGCCGACGGTTCACGCACAGCCGCAGCTTTACCAGAAGCTAATTGATTTGAAACCGAGTCCGCGCAACGCGCTGGAATTCTGCGGCGGCACGATTGCCAAGATGACCGAAGGAAACATTTACGACGTGGTGGAAACTTACAGTCGGCAGCACAAGCTGGCCTAAGTCCATCTGCGCAACGTCCGAGACCAGGTGCCGTTCTACAAGGAAACCTTCATTGACGACGGCGCGGTGGACGTGCCGCGCGTGCTGCGGATTTTGCAGAAAAATCATTTCAACGGCGTGATTATTCCCGACCATGCGCCGCAGATGAGCTGCGCCGCACCATGGCACGCGGGCATGGCCTACGCGCTCGGCTTCCTGCGCGCGGGATTAAAGATAATTGAAGAAGAGAACGGGTAAGGACGACTTCCACGTCGTCCCGGATTTAAATATGGGACGCGGTGAAACGCGTCCCTACCAAAGAAAAAGGCCGCTGCCAAATTTGACAGCGGCCATTTGATTGCCCCAATAGCAAATTACTTTTTGCGGCGGAGCGCCACGCGTGAGGCAGACCTCTCGATCCCGCCGCCGCTGAAACATTTCCGCCAAAAATCGCGCCGTCGTCGGCGGGGGCCGGACGGCATGGTTGCGGGAACGCGGGAAGTTGTTAATTTGGTGGCGATGCCGGACATTGTCCTCACCACGCTCAACGCAAAGTTCATCCACGCCGCGTTCGGGCTGCGCTACCTGTTCGCCAACCTCGGCGACTTGCAGCCGCGCGCCGCCATCGCGGAGTTCGACATCAATCTGCGCCCACTCGACATCGCCGAGGCCTTGCTCGCGCAGAATCCCAAGATCATCGGTTTCGGGATTTATATCTGGAATGTTGAGGAAACCACCGAGGTCGTCACCGCGATAAAACGCATCCGGCCGGAAATAAAAATCATTCTCGGCGGACCAGAGGTCAGCTACGAAACCGAAGGGCAGGGGATTGTTGAACTGGCCGACCACGTCATCACCGGCGAGGCGGATTTGAAATTTGCCGAGGTGTGCCGGTTGCTGCTCGACCCACTTGCAGGAGACGAGGTTACTAGTCTCACTTCAATTGTGGAGGGTGGAGGGCGGACTGCGGAATCAAATAATGAAACTCCTAACGTCGTCACCTACCCAAAAATCATTTCCGCCGAACTGCCGGATTTGGCGCGGATCGAGTTGCCATACGATTTTTACACCGAGGCGGACATCGCGCATCGCATCGTGTATGTGGAGGCGTCGCGCGGCTGTCCGTTCACCTGCGAGTTCTGCCTGTCGTCGCTCGACATTCCGGTGCGGCAGGCGCCGCTGGAAAAATTTCTCACCGCGATGCAGCGGCTGATCAATCGCGGCTTGAAGCAGTTCAAGTTTGTGGATCGCACGTTCAACTTGAACATCGCGACGAGCAAGGCGCTGCTCGAATTTTTCCTCGCGCGCTATCAGCCTGGAATGTTTTTTCATTTCGAGATGATTCCGGACCGGCTGCCCGCCGAGTTGCGCGAAGTCATCTCCAAGTTTCCACTCGGCTCGCTCCAGTTCGAGGTGGGCGTCCAGACGTTCAATCCCGAAGTCGGCACGCTCATCAGCCGCCGGCAGAATTACGAACGGCTCGCGGACAATTTCAATTATCTGCGAAATGAAACCAGCGTCCACATCCACGCCGATTTGATCGTCGGCCTGCCCGGTGAAACCCTGGAAAGCTTTGCTGCCGGTTTTGACAAGCTCATTGCGCTCGGCCCGCAGGAAATCCAGGTCGGTATTCTGAAACGGCTGCGCGGCACGCCGATTGGCCGCCACGACGCGGAATGGCAGATGGTTTTCCACTCGCATCCGCCCTACGAAATTTTGCAGAACCGGCTGATTGATTTCGCCACGATGCAGCGGCTGCGGCGTTTCGCGCGCTACTGGGACTTGGTTGGAAACAGTGGAAATTTTGTTACCACTTTGCCGCTGATCTGGAACAAAGGCGCATCGCCATTTGAAAACTTTCTTCGCTTCAGCGACTGGCTGTTCGTCAAAATCCAACGCACGGATAGCATTGCGCTGGCGCGGCTGATGGAACTTCTGTTCGAATTTCTCACGCAGGAACAGAAGCTCGCTGCCAAGCTGGTCGCGGAAACATTCTGGCAAGATAGTCAGCGCACCGGCCGCCGCGATGCGCCAAATTTCCTGAAAGAATTTCTGCCGGAAGAAAACTGGACGGCCATCCGCGAGCGTGACCGCTCCTTGCCCAAACGCCAGTCACGGCATCTGGCCGCCGTGGAAGCCATCCGCGCCATCAAACAACGGCAGTAGCCTGCGACTGAATTAAAGACAAAATGCCATGCCATCCAAAATAAAGATTTTTCAAACCATGCGTCGAACTTTTGGTTTGGCGGGCATCACCTGTTTGCTCCTGACAGCGGCCAGGGCGGAGAATTTGGTGGTCATGCCGTCAGATTTGCGCTGTGAATACCGGGTTGGGCCGGTGGGGATTGATGTGCGCGAACCGCGGCTTTCCTGGAAGCTGGTCGCAAACCCGCCGGAGGCGCGTGGAGTGAGGCAGCGCGCGTTTCAAATTCTGGTGGCGAGTTCGCCGGAGTTGCTGGCCAAGGAAGAGGGCGATGTCTGGGACAGCGGAAAAGTTTCCTTGGATGACAGCGTGAATGTTCCTTTTGCCGGCAGCCCGCTTTTTTCGCGACAGGAACTGTTTTGGAAAGTTCGTGTCTGGGCCGGTGGTCACAAGCCGTCCGCATGGAGTGAACCGGCGCGCTGGGAAATGGGTCTTTTAAAACCCGAAGACTGGCAGGCGAATTGGATTGATGCTCCAACGACCGTTTCTGGAGAAATCCACGGCACCGTGGCGATTGTGCAGGCTGATTACGGAACCGGGCAGGGGACCAATGACGTCACTGGCATTGTTGCTGGAAGGCAGAAGGACAACGCCCTGACTTTGCCGGTCAGCAACGAGATTTTTGGCGGCGATCCGGCACCAAAAAAGTTCAAACAGCTTCGCGTGGTTTACACGATTGACGGAGAAAGACACCAGGTCATCGCCGACGAAGGAACAACGCTGACCATTCCCGAAAAGCGGCCCGCGTTGAACTATCTCCGGAAGGATTTTGTTCTCGGCAAGCCGGCCGCCAAAGCCCGCCTTTACGCCACGGCGCTCGGTTTATACGAGCTTCACCTCAACGGCCAGCGGGTCGGTGACCATCTTTTTGCTCCCGACTGGACGGACTACAAGAAACGCGTCCAGTATCAGACTTATGATGTCACGGCATTGGTGAAGACAGGCTCGAACGCACTGGCCGGTTTTGTCGGCAACGGCTGGTATAGCGGGCACATCGGCAACGGCGGTTTTCAAGCCTGGGGAAAAGTGCCGGCCCTGTTCGCGCAACTCGAGGTGGTTTATCAGGACGGAACGGTGGAGCGCATGGTGACGGATGCCGGTTGGAAAATTCATTCGGGTCCAATCACCACGTCCGATTTTATGCTGGGCGAAAATTATGATGCGCGCATGGAAATTTCCGGCTGGGACCGGCCTGGATTGGACGTGAGCGCCTGGAGCAATGCCACTGAACGCGCCGAGTCCGTCCGCTCAATTGACGCGCAGGTTGATCAACCGGTGCGTGAGACGGGGGAGTTGGCCGCCAAATCCGTGAAGGAAATTGAGCCGGGCCGGTGGGTTTTTGACTTCGGGCAGAACATGGTCGGTTTCATCCGGATTAAAGTTTCCGCTCCGGCTGGGACAAAACTCGTGCTGCGCCATGCCGAAATGTTGAACTCGGACGGCACCATTTACACGAACAATCTTCGGGGTGCGCCATCCGTTGACACTTATATCTGCAAAGGCGACGGCGTGGAAACCTGGCAACCGCATTTCACTTTTCATGGTTTCCGCTATGCGGAGATAACCGGTTTGCCCCAACCGCCGACCAGCGACACCGTCACGGGAATTGTGGTGGGAACGGACATCCCGCGCGACGGCGAATTCGCGTGTTCCAACCCCGATGTCAACCAGCTTCAATCCAACATCCAGTGGGGGATGCGCGGAAATTATTTTTCCGTTCCAACCGATTGTCCGCAACGCGACGAGCGCATGGGCTGGATGGGCGACGCGGAGGTGTTCATCCGCACCGCAACTTACAACGGAGACATCGCTGCCTTCTTCACCAAATGGCTGGTGGACGTGGATGATGCGCAAACGGCGGACGGACAATTTACGGACGTCTCGCCTTCGCCGCCGGGAAACGGCCACGGCAACGGCGGTGTGCCCGCATGGGCAGATGCCGGTGTGATTTGTCCCTGGACGATTTACCAGGTCTATGGCGACAAGCGGATTCTCGAACAGCATCTTCCCGCGATGAAGCGCTGGGTGGACTGGTGCGAGGCCCACAGCACCAATTACATTCGTGCCCGTGACCGCGGTCCTGATTACGGCGACTGGCTTTCGCAGGGGGAAACAACACCGAAAGATCTGCTGGGCACGGCGTATTTTGCCTATTCGGCTTCACTGACCGCCGCCGCCTGCAAGGCGGTTGGCGATAACACGGACGCAAAAAAATATCAGCGCCTCTTTGAAAATGTCAAAACTGCCTTTAACCAGCATTACGTCTCGGCGGACGGTCACATTCAAGGCGGCACGCAAACCAGTTACGCTCTGGCGCTGAAATTCGGCCTGCTGCCCGAAGCGCTGCGCCCGCAAGCCGCGCATTATCTTGCCGAGGATGTGGCGGGTCACAAAGATCATCTGACCACCGGGTTTCTCGGAGTCAGTTGTCTTTTGCCTGCGCTATGTTCAGAAGGCCGGCTGGATGTCGCCTACTCCCTTTTCTTGCAGGACACTTTTCCTTCGTGGCTTTTTTCGGTCAAACAGGGAGCGACGACCATCTGGGAACGCTGGGACGGCTGGACGCCGGAAAAAGGTTTTCAAGACCCGCAAATGAATTCGTTCAACCATTATTCTCTCGGTTCCTGCGGCGAATGGATGTTCAACACCGTGGCCGGCATCGGCCTTGACCTGGACCAGCCGGGATTCAAACACAGCTTCATCCGGCCGCAGCCAGGCGGCGGTTTGACGCACGCCGAGGCTGCCTACGATTCCGTCCACGGCAAAATAGTGACGCAATGGATTTTGCAGGATGGAAATTTTTTGCTTCACGTCACCATTCCGCCGAACACGACCGCCACGGTCGAGCTACCGACAAAAGATTTTTCCGCTGTGCGTGAAGGTGGCAAAAAACCTTCCCGGAAAACGGGAGTTAAATCTGTGACAACCTCAACGGGAAACGCCGGTTTCCTGATCGGGTCGGGCAGTTATAATTTCACCTGTCCGGTTGAAAAATAAGCCCGCGCCATCCCGTCATAAAATTCTTTGCGGCTTGGCGCTCATGGAAATTTCATTTAATTTTCACACATGAAATTTCGCACGCTGGGACGAACCGGCTGGAAGGTTTCGGAAATCAGTTTTGGCGCGTGGGCCATCGGCGGCGCGTGGGGCGATGTGGACGACCAAGAATCGCTGGCCGCGCTGCACGCCGCGCTCGACGGCGGTGTGAACTTTTTCGACACGGCGGACGTTTATGGTGACGGCCGCAGCGAACGGCTGTTCGCCAGGTTGAAAAGGGAGCGGAAGGAAAAGTTTTATGTCGCCACGAAAGCCGGTCGCCGGCTGCCCGCGCAGGTGCCGGAAGGTTATAGCCGCAAGAATCTCACGGCGTGGATCGAGCGCAGCTTGAAGAACCTGGACACGGAGACGATTGACCTGCTGCAACTGCATTGCCCGCCGACTTCGGTTTATTACATGCCGGAAGTTTTTGGCTTTCTCGACGACCTTGTGAAAGCCGGCAAGCTGCGGCATTATGGCGTGAGCGTGGAAAAGGTCGAGGAAGCGCTCAAGGCGATTGAGTTTCCGAATGTCCAGACGGTACAAATTATTTTTAACATTTTCCGGCAGCGTCCGGCGGAATTATTTTTCGCCGAGGCGCAGAAGAAAAAGGTTGGCATTCTGGCGCGCGTGCCGCTGGCTTCAGGTTTGTTGTCCGGCAAAATTACGCGAGTGAGCAAGTTCGCAAAGGATGACCACCGCCAGTTCAACCGGCACGGCGAGGCGTTTGACCGTGGTGAAACGTTCGCGGGCGTGGATTTTGAGACCGGCTTGCGTGTGGTGGAGGAATTGAAATCGCTCGCACCCAAAAACGTGGCGCTGGCGCAACTGGCCTTGCGCTGGATCCTGGAATTTCCCGCCGTGACTTGCGCGATCCCCGGCGCGAAACGTCCGGTGCAGGTCGCGGAAAACATCGCGGCATCAGACTTGAAGCCGTTGTCCGCCGCCACGATGAAAAAGATCCGCGCTCTCTATGACGCGGAGATTTGTCCGTTGGTGCATCATTATTGGTGACGACTGGTGGGTGACGGGTGACAAGTAGGGCCGGTGTTGGCGTGCTTTTGATTCCTGTCACATGTCACGCGTGACATGTGACTTTTGGCCTGCCAATCCACCTTGCTCCGGCGGACGCTTTGCGCTAGGTTGCGCGGGTTATGGACAATTCATTTTCTTCGCCCGGCACGCCGCCGCCGTTGCCGCCACCACCGCCCGTCATCACGCCACCGCCACCGGCCAAGCCGCGCCGGAGCTGGGGTTGGATCATTGTCTCCTTAATTTTGATCGTGCTGCTGGGATTCAGCCTGCTGGGGAATCTGGTGCAGGCTGTTTCGCACGCGATTGGCGGCGGGTTTGACCGTGGGTTCAAAACCACAAACGCGCGCGAGGTCGGGCCGAAGCTCGACGAGTGCATTTTGGAGGATAACGGCGCGCACAACAAAATCACCGTCATCACCGTGGACGGCGTCATCACCAGCCATACTCCCGACCAGGCGGGCAACAACATGGTTGACGTGATCCAGGCGCAGCTCGACCGCGCCAAGGATGACAAGCGTGTGAAAGCCGTGATTTTAAAAGTGGATTCTCCCGGCGGCGAGGTGATGGCCTCGGACGAAATCAACAAGGCAATTCAAAAATTTCAGGACGAATCCCGCAAGCCGGTGATTTGCTCGATGGGCAGTCTGGCGGCGAGCGGCGGCTATTATATTTCCGCGCCGTGCCGCTGGATCGTGGCGAACGACCTGACCATCACCGGCAGCATCGGCGTGATCATGCACGGCATCAACTATCGCGGCCTTATGGACAAAGTCGGCATTGCGCCGATGACGTTCAAGAGCGGCAAGTATAAAGACATGTTGAGTCCCGACCGTAGCACCAATGATATTCCACCGGAAGAGCGCGCGATGGTGCAGTCGCTGATTGACGAGACGTTTCAGAAATTCAAGGGTGTCGTCCGCACCGGCCGCGCCTCCGCGCACGAGAAAAACAAGGCCGAGGGCAAGCCGCTCGCGCTGGAATGGGAAAATTATGCCGATGGCCGCGTGTTGTCCGGCACCCAAGCGCTTTCGCTTGGATTTGTGGACCAAGTCGGCGACCTCGATGACGCCGTGGAACGTGCGAAACGTATTGCAAATATTCTTGATGCCAATCTCATCGAATACCGCGAACGCTATGACATTTCGGATTTTCTTTCGATGTTCGGCCAGAGCGGTTCGGCTCACGACATCAAGTTGGATCTCGGCCTGGACATTCCGAAGTTGCGGTCCGGCTGCATGTATTTTTTGTATCAGGCGCCGGAAAATTAAACGGGCGTGGCATTTTGGAACTTGAAACCGCAAATGACACGGATGAGAATTCAAAAATCAAATCCGCGTAAATAGCGGTTTCAGAAATGAGCGGTCCATTGTTGATTGTCGCCGACAGCGAGCGCGACGCGAACATGCTTTACGCCACGGGCCTGTTCGTGCCGGACCCGTTCATTTACCTCAATGCCGGCAGCCGGCCGCTCATCGTCCTGAGCGACCTGGAAATTGATCGTGCCCGCCGGCAGGCGCCGCAGTGCCGTGTTGCGTCCTTGAGCGCGTATCAGCAAAAGCTCCGGCGCGACGGCTTGAAGTCGCCGCGCTTTCCCCATGTCATCCGGGAAATTTTACGCGAGCAAAAAATCCGGCGAGCCATCGTTCCGGACAATTTCCCCCTCGGTCTGGCGAAGGACCTGAAGAAGCTTGGAATCAAATTGAAGCCGCGCGCCGCTTTTTTTCCTGGCCGTGAAATCAAGTCCGCCGACGAAATCCGGAAAATTTCCGCTGCGCTGACGATGGCCGAGGTCGGCATGGCCGAGGGGATGCAGGCGCTGCGGCTCTCGAAAATTGACAAGCGGCGGCAACTGATTTACCGCGGCGTGCCGTTGACCTCCGAACGGCTGCGCGCTGTGATTGACTGCGCGATTTTGCAGGCCTGCGGACTGGCCGCGAACACCATCGTCGCCGGCGGCAAGCAGGGCTGTGACCCGCACGAGCGCGGTTTTGGCCGACTGCGCGCGAACGAGCCGATCATCATTGATATTTTTCCCCGCTCGCAGAAAACCGGCTACTTTGGCGACATCACGCGCACGGTCGTGCGCGGACATGCCAACGAGGCGGTGCGGAAGCTCTACGAAACCGTTTTGCGCGGACAGAAAATCGGTTTTGAAAAAATTCGCGCCAAAGTGAAGACGGCTGACGTTCACAAGGCCATCCTGAAATTTTTTGTCCAGCAAGGTTACAAGACCGGAAAACACAACGGTCGCATGGAGGGATTCTTTCACGGCACCGGCCACGGACTGGGTTTGGAAATTCACGAGGCGCCGCGTGTGAGTCCGAGTTCCACGGAAGTGTTGCGCCCCGGCCACGTCGTGACCGTGGAGCCGGGGCTTTACTATCCGGAAATCGGCGGCGTGCGGCTGGAAGACGTCGCGTTCGTCACGACAAACGGTGCAAGAAACCTGACCCGCTTTGAGAAGGTGCTGGAGATTTGATTTGGCCTTCCGCCCGTGGCGTCGCTGACGACAGGCCGGCTGGCGGGGCTTGAGCGTTTAAAATCCGCCGCCGAATTCGGCGCTTGACCAGCATGAGCCATGGCCTACCGTTATTCCGGTGAACCTTGACGAAAATTGTTCCGTGTTCCTCGTGGCGCTTCAAAAGCCCAGTCCCATCCGCAGCGGGAAATGCACGGCAATGGGGTCGGAGGCCATTAAAGTGTTTCATTGTATATTGCCGCCATGCTGACGATTGTGCGGTTTTGGGTATTGCTCTCCACTTTGCTGGTCAGCGCCGGCTGGGTTTTGTCGGCGCTGCATCAGTTGAATCGCATCGGTTATGGAGTGGTTTTCGCGCTCGCCGGCATCGCGGTTTTCTTCTGGCTGCAAAAAGCCCGCTGGCGGCCGCAAAAAAATCCGGCGCAAATTTATCATCAATTCCGCCGCCGCTTCAAACGTCCCGCGCCGTTTATTTTTCTTTTACTGGTGCTGCTGGCTTGGTTATCCGCCTCACTGTTGCCAGATTTGAACTACGACGCCAACGCCTACCGGCTGCCCCGCGTTTTCCATTGGCTGTGGGCGGGGCAGTGGCACTGGATTCACACCTCCGATCCCCGGATGAATATCGCGGGCTGCGGCTTTGAATGGCTTTGCGCGCCGATGATTCTGTTCACGCACACCGACCGGTTTTTATTTCTGATCAACTGGATTTCCTACCTGCTGCTGCCCGGATTGATCTTCAGTGTCTTCACGCGGCTGCAAGTTCGCCCGCGCGTGGCGTGGTGGTGGATGTGGTTTTTGGCGGCCGGCTGGTGCTTTGCGCTGCAAGCCGGTTCCGTGGACAACGACAGTCTGGCGGCCGTATATATTTTGGCAGCCGTGGATTTGGCCTTACGGTCGCGTGAAAAAAACTCCGCCGCCGATCTGTGGTTGTCGTTGCTGGCCACCGCGCTGGCGACGGGCGTGAAACAGACCAACCTGCCGCTGCTGCTGCTGTGGATGATCGCCGCCTGGCCGGGCAGACGCCTGTTTTCGGCGCGCCCGTATGGAACTTTGGTGGTTGTCACCCTGGCGTTGCTCGTCTCGATCCTGCCCATCAGTGTTCTCAATTTCAAACATTACGGCACATGGCTGCCGGTGGATGTGGCGGGATTGCCGTCAGCGGGGAGATTTCATCTGGATCCGTTCTGGGGCGTGCTCGGCAACGCGTTTTGCCTTCCCCTGCAAAATTTGATGCCGCCGTTCCACGAATGGTTGCCGCCGTTTTTTCGCTATTCGGTTTCGCTCTGGAACGAACAGATGCGGCAATTCCTGTTCACGCCGTTCGGCGCGCACTTTTCGTCGTTTGAAAATTTCGGTTATTTGAGCGGCGTCTATTATCGCGGCATTTGCGAAGGCAACGCCGGCATCGGTCTGGGCGTTATCATTTTGATTTTTGCTTCGCTGTTCGAACTGCGACGGCAGCGCAAGGCTGGCTCTTTCAATAAAATCAACCAGTCCGGCCGGCTTCAATTCTGGCTCCGGACCGTTCCGTGGGCGCTGCTCCTCCTCTTCATGGCCAAGGTCGGAACGTTTTCAAACGCGCGTCACCTCGCGCCCTACTACCTGTTTCTGTTCCCGGCGTTCCTCGTCAAATCCGGTCAGGCCAAAGTCGTGCGCCAACCCCGGTGGCAGCGGCTCGGGCTGGAAATCATGGTGCTGGCTGCCATCGTGGTGGCCGCCGCCGGCAACCGCCCGTTGCTGCCTGTCCCAGCCGTCTGCTCGTGGCTGCACAAAACTTTTCCCGCAAACGGACTGTTTGCCGATCAATCGGCGCGTTACGCGGAATCGGATTATCAGGCGGCGCAGTCGCGGAAAAATTTCCTCAATCAATCCCTGCCGCCGGAAGAAACTATTGTTGGCTATTACCCCATCATTTGTGACGGAGACGAGCCCAGCCTCTGGCTGCCCTATGGCCGCCGCCGGGTGGAGTGCGTTTCTCCCGATGATTCTCCAGAATATTTGCGCTCGCTCGGCATTCGCTATGTGGTTGTGCATCTTCATCCGCAGGATGGCAGCATCTCCAATTGGACGGACAAATATCACGGCGTCCTGGCCGGTCAATATGCATTCCCCGCATCCCCGGCGCAAAACACTCCGCCGCCCGAACTTTATCTGGTCCGGTTAAATTGACTGCGCTCCGTTTCATGAAATCATGCATTTTGATTGAAGTGGAACTGGCGGGGATTGGTTGCTAACCTGCCGGCCAGACAAATCAACTGTCGTGACCAGCCTCAACGAAAAGAACTGCCCCGCCGAAGACGTTTCCGCCCGACGGTTTTTTTGGATCGGCCTGTCGGTGGTCGGGCTGGCATTTATCTTTGCCGCCGCAATTTCCTGGCGGCGCTGGCCGGATCTGATCGTGGATTTTGGCGGGCAGCTTTATATTCCCTGGCGGCTGGCAAAGGGTGCCGTGCTCTATCGCGACCTGTTTTATTTTGCCGGCGGCCCGCTTTCACAATATTTCAATGCGCTCCTTTTCAAAATTTTGGGGGTCTCATTTCTCACGCTCATCATTGCTAACCTGACCCTGGTGGCCGCCATGTTGTTCCTGATTTATCGCCGCTTTGCTGCGGCGACGGATGTCTTGACCGCCACCACCATTTGTCTGGGCATCGTTCTGGTCTTTGCCTTTGAGCAATATGTCACAATTGGCAACTACAATTACATCGCGCCCTATTCCCATGAAATGCTGCATGGACTGTTCC
>Ga0302320_10010814_pt1 | contig 19413 bp, 11 predicted proteins | sample Bog_T0_3_FD_202130 | JGI IMG/M metagenome (GOLD analysis project Ga0302320, IMG submission 202130) | Peat permafrost microbial communities from Stordalen Mire near Abisko, Sweden - Bog_T0_3 | ecosystem: Environmental > Terrestrial > Soil > Wetlands > Peat | place: Sweden: Abisko, Stordalen Mire... | reverse complement strand
TGTAGCCTCTTCGCGGCGAATCGTGATGAGTGGCTCGCGTAACACCGCCTCCGTAACTTTTCGCGAGAACTCACTACGATCGACGGCCAAGGCGTGCCCTGCGGGGACGGCGGTTTGGCGCGCGATTTCCAGCAACAGCGAACCGGCGCGCCGCATTTCTTCTTTGAGCAGCCAGGGGGCGGTGTTCTCACTCTCCGATTTCAGAGAATTCGAGCACACAAGTTCAGCGAAATTATCCGACTGATGGGCAGGCGTCTGGCGAACCGGCCGCATCTCGATCAGTTCGACGGCGACACCCCGCCTCGCACACTGCAGAGCCGCTTCTGAGCCTGCGAGCCCTGCGCCGATGATTCGTACGGAGTTCAAGAAGCTTTGTCCTCTTGATCGGACTGCTTCGCATCCCGCGCCGCCAACTTGCGCAGACCGTCTCCCAACAGAAGCACGTCTTGCCACTCGTCCAGAAAGGTCACGCCCAGCGCCTTATACAAATCAATCGCCCTCTGATTCCAGTCCAACACCGACCATTTCATGAAGCAGCGATCTTCCTGCTCGGCGATTCTGGCGATGCGGGCAAGCAATGCAGTGCCGATGCCGTGGCCGCGAAACTCGGGGCGAACAAACAGATCTTCCAGATACAACCCGGAGCCGCGCCAGGTTGAGTAGTAGCCAAAAAATAACGCGAAGCCCGCGGGCTGCCCCTCCCATTCGGCGATCAGGGCACGAAATTCGGGATTGGAGCCAAATCCGTCGCGCTCAATTTGCGCTTGAGTTGTGCGAACTTCATCTGGCGCTTTTTCAAAATCCGCGAGTTCCCAGATCAATCTTCGGATCAGTGCAGAGTCGGCAATCGTCGCTGTGCGAATCGTAAGCATTGGAATGAGAGGCAAATTTTTCGTAAGTTATTATTATAGAGTGCACCCTGGAGGAATTTATGGCTCGGATCAGTTTCATTGAACCGGCGCAAGCAAGCGCGGAAGTAAGGGAAATCTACGAGGGCAAACTAAAAGGGAGGCCGGGCAATATCCAGAAAGCGCTGGCGCATCGTCCCGAGATGCTAGGCAATTTTCTCGCATTCTACGCGAGCGTGGGCCGTTCGCTCGACCGCAAGGTTTATGAGGCTGTCTACCTGCGAGTCTCGCTGATCAACGGGTGTCACTACTGCACGCAACATCACATTCAGGGCTCTAAGCGCGCCGGGCTTACGCCGGAACAGATGAAAGCTCTAAAGCATGGAGAGTACTCAGCCTTCGCGGCACCCGAACAGACCGCTCTTGGATACGCCGAAAAACTGACGCGAACTCCTGACGCCGCCACCGATGCCGATTTTACTGAACTTAAGAAACATTTCTCGGAGGAGCAGGTTGTCGATCTGCACATGTTGATCGGATTGGCGAACCTGACCAATCGCGTCACCGGGCCTCTGGCGCTCGAAGTGGAGTTTCCGGAGGAGAAGATCTAGGAGGTACGCCTCGGGGCAAAGCTGTGCTCATCTGCGATCAGAGGATCATCCTCTCGTCGCCTACGCGCCGCGTCACGCGTTCGCGATCCAGATATTCGAGTAGTGGAATAGCATACTTGCGGCTGACGCCGGTCAGGTCTTTGAAGCGGGCGACATCAATCTTTGGCGTGGCCGCTTTGAGCGCGGCAATTTTGTGGCGAAGATCCAGGAGCGCAGCCTGGTGGAAGACCAACTCCTCCGAGATTTTGACCAGAACTTTGTCGCGCAGCAGCAGAGTGACAATTTTCTGCGCGCGGATTTTATCTACTTTCAGACTGGCCAACACTTCTTTTAGCGACGGAACTTTCAAACCGGCGGAAGCGAACGCCTGCTCTATGATTTTCCTGGATTCCCTTTCCTCACCTTTCATCACCACCGCGCGGCCGTAGAGACGAACGATTTCGCCAATGACCTCCGTCTTTTGGTCGGCTGTTAACTGTTCCAGCACGCCGTTAAAGACCTCGGCTCCCAAACGGGTGTGCACGCGTAGTTCTTCTTTGCTCATTCCCTGGACCAGAGGATTGGCATCGTGAAAGTTCTTGAGCGACTCCAGCACATCGGTTTTGGATTTGGCGAACGACTGGGGCGCAACGAGCACCGACCCGCACCACAAAAGGCTGGCCTTTGAGGCTCGTTTTTTCACGTCTTCGCGCCGAATATTCATCTCGCCAGAGATCTCGTCGAGTCGCAGTCCGGTTGCGCCGCGACGGGCCACGCGTGCTACCAAGATTTCCTCGGCGGAGCCTTCGCGCATAGTTCGGAGAAACGCGGTGGCACTCTCGGTGCGCTGCTTGCGGTGTAAAGGCGACGCGTCGAGTACGATGCCCCCGCCAATCGTCGCCACGGGCGAAAACTGGCGCACGATGAAGCGATCGCCCGGCAAAAGAAGGATCGGTTCAGCGAGATTCAATCGCGCATAAGATTCGCCTCCAGGCTTGAGTTGTTTTCCGCCTGTGTTCGCTCCGTCCTGCGTTGCATAGAGCCGGACTTCCGCAACGGTTTCGGTTGTGTAGGCGTGAAAGTGCACACGGGCGCCATGTTTGAGCGTCTTCGCCGAGTTCAGCAGATTCAAAAGCACATCGACTCGCGATGTGGAATGAAAGGTGTCCGCAGTCGCGAGCGTCATACCGCGGGCAAGGTCCTCGGTGGGAATCCCCGCCAGGTTCAGGGCAGTGCGCTGGCCGGCGACGGCAACCTCGGCGGATTCCCCATGAACCTGAACTCCGCGAACGCGAATGCGCTGGCCGCCGGGAAATAGTTCGAGCTCATCTTCCTTCTCGACCGTTCCGGCGACCAGCGTGCCGGTGACTACGGTGCCGAATCCTTTCATGGTGAACACGCGGTCGATCGGCAGCCGGGTAAGCGCAGCGGGGCTTTTCGCCGCAACCTCAGATACGACCTTTGCCAGCGCGGATCTCAACTCATCGAGACCCGCGCCGGTCAGCGAACTCACCGCCACGATGGAAGACTGCGCGGGATCGAGAAATGATCCGCGCACATAGTCTTCGACCTCCAGGCGCACGACTCCCAGCATTTCGGCGTCGACCGCATCGGATTTTGTGAGCACAGTAATGCCGCGACGAATGTCGAGCAGTCGGCAAATATCAAAGTGTTCGCGAGTCTGGGGTTTGATCCCTTCATCGGCGGCGATTACGAGCAGGACGAGGTCAATGCCGCCGATGCCGGCCAGCATGTTGCGAACGAAACGTTCATGACCGGGAACATCGACGAAACCGACGCGAATTGCGCTGCCATCCGGAGCGGGCAAATCAAAGTGAGCGAAGCCGATGTCGATGGTGATGCCACGGCGCTTTTCTTCTTCGAGACGGTCGGCGTCAATGCCGGTGAGGGCCTTGACCAGGGAGGTTTTGCCGTGGTCGATATGTCCGGAGGTTCCGACGATGACGGACTTCATCGGTGTCAGTATAGACGGATGGGAGTGACTGCTTTTGAGACGGAACTGCTGGCCTTTCTGATCCCCGCCTAAGAGGTAGACGAAGCGGGCGAGGCCGCCCACTCCACACGAGCAACTGCAAGGGCAGCGGACAGGAGTGTCCGCGCACACGATTTTTCTTCGGGAAAACGGACGAATCCTCATGCGAAAAGCGACTTGAGATGCGACAATAAAGATTCCCCGATGACCACCTCCACGATGCCTACTATCACTCCCGAAATGATCCGGGAGCACGGCCTGACTCCGGAAGAATTCGAAAAAATCAAGGAACTGCTGGGCGGGCGCGAACCCACGCGCACCGAGCTTGGTATTTTCAGCGTCATGTGGAGTGAGCACTGCTCCTATAAATCATCACGAGTTCACTTGAAACGCTTGCCGACGCGCAGCAAATTGGTGTTACAGGGGCCGGGGGAAAATGCCGGCATTGTGGACATTGGGGGTGGATGGGCGTGCGCCTTCAAGATCGAATCCCACAACCATCCGTCGTTTATCGAGCCATTTCAGGGCGCGGCCACCGGGGTCGGCGGAATTCTGCGCGACATTTTCACCATGGGCGCGCGGCCGGTTGCGGTGATGGACTCGCTGCGGTTTGGGCCGATTAGTCTCGAGAATGCCCATGCAGTGACCGGGCTCGGCCCCGTCCAAGCGGAGCATAGCCCCGCCACCACACGAGCGGAGATTCATAAGAATCATTCCGTAATGGAGGGCGTCGTCTCGGGCGTTGCTTCGTATGGCAACTGTTTTGGCGTACCGAATCTCGGCGGCGAGGTTAAATTCGAGCCTTGTTATTCGGGAAATCCGCTGGTGAATGCATTCGCTCTTGGCCTGGTACGCCGCGATCAGATTTTTTACGGACGCGCATCGGGCGAGGGCAATCCTGTTATTTATGTGGGATCGAAGACGGGACGCGATGGCATCCACGGCGCCACGATGGCGAGCGAAGAATTTAGTGAAGGGTCGGAGGCGAAGCGGCCCAACGTTCAAGTGGGAGATCCATTCCTAGAAAAGCTGCTGCTCGAAGCATGCCTCGAAGCGATGCAAACGGGCGCCATTGTTGGCATTCAGGATATGGGGGCAGCGGGATTGACCTGCTCGACGTGTGAGATGGGCGCCCGTGGCGGCACGGGAGTTGAGATCGAACTGGACCTGGTCCCGCAACGCGAAACTGGCATGACGCCTTACGAGATCATGCTCAGCGAATCGCAGGAACGCATGCTTCTGGTCGCGCAGAAGGGGCGCGAAGACGAGGTCTTTCGCGTGTTTCGGAAGTGGGGACTCGATGCGGTTGAAGTCGGGCAGGTCACCTCTGACGCAAAGATGCGCGTGCTGGAACATGGCAAGATTGTCGCCGAGATTCCGAACGCGGCGCTCACCGATGACGCGCCGGTTTACAAGCGTCCCCTGGCGCGCTGGGAGCCTCCGGTCGATCGCGAAAAGCCGGAACACATTCAGTTCGCGAGCGGCACAGATTTTACAAAGCAGCTCAAGCGGTTGCTGGCGAGTCCCAACATTTGCTCGAAGCGCTGGGTGTGGCAGCAGTATGACCACATGGTGCAGACGAACACGGTTGATGCGCCGGGAGCGGGCGATGCTGGAGTCATCCGCATCAAGGGCTCGAAGCGTGGTTTGGCGATGGCGCTGGACGGCAATGGTCGCTGGTGCTACCTCGATTCCCGTCTCGGCGCGATGCACGCTGTGGCCGAGGCGTCCCGCAAAGTGGCTTGCGCTGGGGCAACTCCGATCGGCGCGACGAATTGCCTTAACTTCGGCAATCCCGAAAAGCCGCACATCATGTGGCAGTTTTCCCAGGTCATTGATGGCATCACTAAAGCCTGCGAAGAACTGGATACGCCGATTACCGGCGGCAATGTCAGCTTTTACAACGAGACGCTGGGCGAGGGAATTTATCCGACCCCTGTAATCGGAGTGGTGGGAATTCTGGAAGACGTACACAAAGCGGCGAAAATGCACTTTGCGCATCCGGGACGAAAAATTGTGCTGCTGCGGGCCACGGAGCCCGGCGATGCGGTCGATGCCGAAACAGAGTTTGGTTCCTCTGAATACGCGAAAGAGATTCTGGGAGCGGTCTGGGGCTATCCGCCAGAGCTGGATCTTGAAAAAGAAGCCACGCTACAGCGCGCGCTGGTAGCCGTCATTCAGGCGGGACTGGTGGAGTCTGCACATGACTGTGCGGACGGCGGACTCGCAGTAGCTTTGGTGGAAGCGGCGCTTCCGGCGCAAGTTGGCATGAAGGTCAATTTGCGGAAGCAAGAACTCGCGCTTGAGTTCCAGTTATTCGCGGAAGATGCCAGCCGCGTCGTGGTCAGTTGCGACCCGGGACACTTGGCGCGAATCCAACAGGTAGCGGAGGAGTTCGACGTCATTGCGGAAGTCTTGGGCGAGACGGGGTCGGATCGAGTCGAAATTTTGGTGGAGGAGCAGGCGGTGATTTCGGCGAGTATCGAAGAGCTACGCGAAGCCTATGAGGGAGCGCTGGAGAAGGCTTTGCGGGCCGATCCGGTGGTGGCGGCAACGAACTAGAACTTACCGGATTTTTTGCCCGGCTGGACGGTTGAGTGTTTGCCCGCATGGGCGATTTGAATTGCTAAAGGCTAAATGGTGATGTCGGACAAATTTCGTGATGAGTGCGGTGTAGTGGCCATCCATGCGCATCCCGAGGCCGAGAAGCTCGCTTATCTCGGCCTGCACGCCTTGCAGCATCGCGGGCAGGAGTCGGCCGGGATCGTCACATCTGACGGCGAACGCTTGCGCCAGCATAAGTCGATGGGCCTGGTCGCCGACATCTTCAGCCACGAAGTGCTCGCTTCTCTGCGTGGAGTTCTAGCGATTGGTCACACCCGCTATTCGACGGCGGGCGACTCGGCACTACTGAATGCCCAACCGATCATGGTGCAGTCCAATAAGGGGACGATCTCGATTGCGCATAACGGCAATCTGGTCAACGCTCATGCGATTCGCGCCAAGCTCGAGGGCCAGGGATCGATCTTCCAGACCAACAGCGATACGGAAGTGCTGGTGCACCTCATCGCACTCTCTCGCGAACATACGTTGCCCGACGCGATCGCCGACGCTTTGCGACGGGTGGAAGGCGCATTTTCACTGGTCATGCTCAGCCGCGACCGCGTTTTTGCGGCTCGCGATCCCCGCGGATTCCGTCCGCTGGCCATGGGCCGTATCCCAGCGCTTACCAGCGAGAAGAAAGACACGATCGTTTTCGCATCCGAGACTTGCGCCTTCGACTTGCTGGGCGCGATTTACGAGCGCGACGTCAAACCGGGCGAACTCGTGATTGTTGGGCCCGAGGGAATCAGCTCGCGTTTTTACTCGCCGTCTCCGGCACTCTCAAGCTGCATTTTTGAACACGTTTATTTTTCGCGTCCCGACAGCCTGGTATTTGGACGCTCGGTCGATCAAAGCCGCGATGCGATGGGGCGCCAACTGGCCCGTGAAGCGCCGGTCGACGCAGACATCGTCGTTCCGGTGCCGGACTCGGGCAATACGGCAGCCATCGGATACGCCGCGGAAAGCGGGATCCCGTTTCGGCTCGCCCTGATTCGCAACCACTACGTTGGACGCACTTTCATCGAGCCTTCGCAGTCCGTACGCGACTTTGGCGTCAAGCTGAAGCTGAACGCAGTACGTAGCCTGATTGAGGGCAAGAAGGTGATTCTGATCGACGATTCCATCGTGCGCGGGACGACCAGCAAGAAAATCGTGCGCATGATCCGCAATGCCGGCGCGAAAGAAGTGCACATGCGGATTTCGTGCCCGCCGACGATTTCACCCTGCTTCTACGGCGTCGACACGCCGTCCAAGAAAGAACTGATCGCCGCCAACAAGACGACGCAGGAGATCCGCGATTTCATCGTAGCCGATTCGCTTGCCTACCTTTCGCTCTCAGGGCTCAAGAAAGCTTGCGCGGATGGCGACAAAACCACCTATTGCTCCGCCTGCTATACCGGCAATTACCCTACGAAGATCGACGTGGAAGAGATTTTGCCAGCCGACGTTACTCCCTAGTTCAGGGGAAGCAACGACAGGGCGTCGTTTTCGAGATCAGGCCGTAAGGCCCGCGAAGCATCATCCTTCTCAACAGGTTAAGGGCTTTAGCGTGGCTGGTCGCGGGGATAGCGGATTTTGCAGGTGCGCGTAGGGTGTGGCAATGCTATTCTTTCTCGGCGAGAGCCCGGGACCGGCACCGCACATCATGAAGGCCTTCTCCATTTTCGGATCGAGTTCACGGCCGCAGCTTGGCCCGTTCGAACGGCAGATTCTGGAAGAAATGTGGGCGCACGGCAGCGCCACGGTTCGAGAACTATTGGAGGATGGCAGAATTCACCAGGCGTATACCACCGTGATGACGACCGCGGATCGGCTCTACAAAAAGGGGTTGCTCGATCGAGTTGCGGAGGGCAGGGCATTTCGCTACACACCTCGCCTGACGGCGCAAGAGTTGCAGCGTACGGCTGCCGTCGAAGGCATCCAACAGTTATTAGGCTCGGGCGACGCTGCCTCGCTCCCTCTCTCGTATCTCGTGGAGGCGCTCAGCGCCCACGATGCGCGGCTTCTGGACGAACTCCAACTTCTGGTCGAACGAAAGCGTCGCGAGATTCAGCAAAATCGCGAAAACAAAGCGCGGGAGCGAGGCTGAATGTTCGCGCTGCGCGGAATCGCGGTCTCGCTGACGTTCTTCGTATTACTCTACTGTCTACTCTCGGCTCTGGTCGTGATCGGATGGCGCGCGCTGAAGCTTCTGCACGCTAGCGAACGAAGCCTGGTATCTCTGCTGTTTGTTCTGCGAATTTTTCCTTTAGTGGCTTCCGTCTTACTCACACTCGCCGTTGTGGTGCCTTCGTTTCAATTGCTCGAGCCCCGATCGATTGATGAAGGAATGGGCGCAATGCCGCTCGGCTTGGGCATTTGCGCGCTGCTATTGATCGCCTGCGGCTGTTTCCGGGTGATTACAGCGCAGACGAAAACTTCTCGTGTTGTAGCGCGCTGGCTCGAAGGTGCGCATCCTCTGGATGTGAACTCTGCCGACGAAACAGTTGCGCCAGCCGTCACTTTGCAGTCGAGACGTGAAGCCCCTCCTCTGACGCTCGTCGGAGTGTGCAACGCCAAGGTTCTGGTTTCAGAATCAACGGTCGATCTATTAACTCCTGACGAACTGCAGGTTGCCCTCAAACACGAAATCGAGCACATGCGCTCTCGCGACAACTTGAAAAAACTTATTTTCCGGTTCTGCCCTTTCCCCGGAATGCGGCAACTCGAAAGCGCATGGTCCCAAGCAGCGGAACTTGCCGCCGACGATGCCGCAGTTTCGAATCAGAACGATGCGGTTGACCTGGCCGCGGCGCTGGTCAAACTCTCTCGTTTGATCCCCGTCGAGCCCGCCCCGGTCTGCACCGTGGGCTTCGTTACGGGATCCATCGCGGCGCGCGTGGCACGGTTGCTGGCATGGAACGAAGCCAGCGCGACTGGAAAAGCGCGGCAGCCGGCTATGCATCTCTGGCGCCTGATTCCCGCCCTAAGTGTCGCCCTCCTCGGCGTATTGGCTATCTACGGCCCGGCGCTCCTTTTGACCCACGAAATGACGGAGTGGCTCGTCCGTTAGTCCCGTCAAGTTTTCCCTGTTGCGAACCATTTTGAAACGACTATCTATGGTAGTAGCGGTACTTCGCCTTTACCCTCAGTGAGCTAGTCCGCCTCGCCGCGCGGGCCACCCCCGTCGAAATTCGAATTCAAATAGCGGCAATCCCTTTGTTCGTCGGATGGGTCACGCTCATGCTCTCGAGGTCCCTTGTCTCTAAGTTGTCGAACGGGAAGTCATCCTTCGCGGCCGCTATCCTGCCTCTGGCCCTGGTCGCCTTCATATGCGTTTCCGCGCTCGCACTCGGACAGAATTCGAATGGCGCGCTTCGTGGGGAAATCGAAGACACGAGCGCGGCTCGAGTTGCGAGCGCACGGGTGGTGGTGCAATCTGCCGATTCTTCCATCAGCCGCGAAGTAACCGCCGATAGCCGCGGAGAATTCCGCATTGAGGGCCTGTTGCCGGGTTCTTATCGCGTCGCCGTGAGTGCAAAAGGCTTTGCCGAGGCTACCGCCAATTTGAACGTAGCCGTGAGCATGGTGCGTGACATCAACGTGACACTGCGGCCGGAGCGCGGCCGCGAGGTCGTCAGCGTAGAGGCGAATTCCTCCTCGATTACGGCGGAGTCAATCGACACATCAAGCGCCGTGCGGGGCGGCGTAGTCGGAAGCGGCGATCTCGAATCTCTCCCGCTTCCGGCGCGGAGCTTCGCCAATATCGCATATCTTGTGCCCGGAACGGAGCCGGTAGAGCCGTCCGACCCCACCAAGGCGCGGATTACGGCTGTTTCCACGGGAGGCAGTTCGGGGCTGAACAACGAGCTGTCCGTCGACGGCGCTGACAACTCAGATGATTGGATTGGCGGCTTTCTGCAGAATTTCTCTCCCGACGGCATTCAGGAGTTCGCCGTCCACACCTCTAACGAAGATGCCGATACGGGCTGGACTACGGCAGGGTCGGTCGTGATCACGACCAAGCACGGGACGAATGAATGGCACGGCGATGGAGCTTTTTACGAGCGCGCAGCTGACCTGAACGCCCGTTTTCCCATCGAAAATCCCGCACCGAATCCCAAGCAGCCGTTCTCGCGGCAAAACTATGTGGGTACGATTGGTGGTCCCATCGCCAAGAACAAATTCTGGATGTTTGCTTCGTTCGAGAACGTGCATGAGAATGCCAGCATCGCCTACAGTCCGGCGAGCATTACGCAATTCGACGCGCTGGCGCAGCTGGCTAGTGAGGGTCTGATCACAGGCATCTCATCGATCCCGGTACCGCCGAATGTCCCCATCCCTTTTCGCGATTACATTGGATCGGTGCGTTTTGACTGGGCGCAGTCTGCGAAGTCACAGTGGTTTCTGCGCACCTCCGAAGACAGCTACTTGACGCACAATGCATTGGTGCAGCAGGCGACGTTGCCTTCCACCGGGCTGACCACGCACAACAATTACTGGAATGTCGCGCTGAGCAATACATATACGTTCAGCCCGACGTGGTTAGGCAATCTGGTGCTCGATGCCAGCTTGTTGCATCTTACGCAGACGCGAAATTCCGATCTTGGGTTCGCGCTGCAATTTCCCTTCAGCGTAACTGCGCTCACCGTCTCGGGCTTCGAAACTTTTGGAGACAACCAGTTCGCCACGCCGATTACGCTTTTCCCAGACCTGCGCAATCAGGACAAGTATCAGATGCGCTACGATCTGAGCCACGTTGCGGGTAGCCATGCTCTGCGATTTGGCGTCGATTTCATTCACGAGCCGGTGCTCGGCGGCGCGTTTGCGGCGACGGCGGAGCAGTTCATTACCTATCCGTCAGATCCGGATTATTATGCTGCGAATCCCTCGCAGTTCTTCTACCAGTCGCCGAATTTGCCTTGCAGTCCACCCATTACAACAGCGTCGGGCATCACCTGTGCGTATACTCCCGCGGGTGACGGCAGCTTTTCGCAGAACGTGCAACGGCTTGGACTTTACGCGGAAGATTCCTGGCGTGTATCGCATCACCTGACGGTCAACTACGGCTTACGCTATCAGACGACTTTCGGGCTGTTTGAAGGTTCAGGCCGCAGCCAGGCCGAAAATAATGCGTTTATTACGTTGCAGGCCTTGCAGATCCCGGTCGCTCCCAGCGTTCCGCACGACTACCGCAAGCAAATCGCTCCGCGGTTGGGGATTGCGTACTCTCCCAGCGGAAGCGAGAAGACCGTGATCCGCGCTGGGTTTGGGATGTTCTATAACGATCTCGCGCAGAATGGATGGGCCACCGCATTTCAGGGCGTCAATAACACGAACGCCACGACTGGACCATGCGCCCTTACCGGAGGCCCAGGAGCTTACGCGCTCGCCGGCAGTGGCTGCCTCTCCGGAGGCAATACTGCCGGTGGCAATCTCATCACTTCCAATTACAAAACGCCCTACGCGATTCACTTTACAGGCGGCGTACAGCATGCGTTCAACGATCACTGGATGCTAAGCGCCGATTATGTTCATGAGCAGGGCAATCATGGATACCGCGCCTACAGCTATGCCAGCGACGATGGCAGTGGTAACGGCGACATTTTCACTCCTCTCATCCCAACGTCAGATCCGAGTTACGACGCCGATCAAGCTGCTGTGGTTCCCAACGTGAATGTGTTTCGGTCCGACAATCGCTCGAGCTACAACGCCCTGATGCTGCACGCGCAAGGCAATATGCGCCGCTTTAACCTGGTGGCGAACTACACGCTCTCGAAAGCGCAAACCTGGGGATGCCTGCTTGGCGAGTTGTTTGATTATGTGAACGGCGTCTGCAATCCGAACAATGCTTTTGGGCCCGGCGACTACGGCCCATCGGGCGAAGATGTTCGTCATCGCTTCGTCCTCGCGGGAACGGTGCACATCCCCGGCGGTTTCGAGGTAAGCACCATCACGCAGGTGGAAAGTGCGCGGCCGATCACGATTACAAACCTGAATAATACGGGCCGAATTTCGGTTCAGCTTAACAATGGTCAGGTGCAGGCAACCACTCTCGACGAATTTCGTGGCACGCCTTATATTCAGTCGGATCTGCGCGTGACTCGTCCCATCAAGATGGGCGAGCGCTGGCAGATCAATCCGTTCGCCGAGTTCTTCAACGTCTTCAATCGGAATAATCCGGGGGCGAATTTTGCGGTCAACGTGGGCCAGCTGCCGGTACCCTCCGAGCAGCAGGCGAGCGGCGTTGTCTCCCTTATTTGTCCGGGTGCCACCCCGACCACTTGCATCGACGCGAACGCAATTCCGCTCACCAGCCTGAAGCAACTTGAAATACCGGAGGGCGGACTGGGAGATTTCTTTGGACCGGGCACGACGGTAGGAATTCCGTTTGCAGCCCAGCTCGGCGTGAGAGTGACGTTCTAGGGGCTTCAGAATCAGGAAAATTGACCGACAGAGTGGGCGCGACTTCTCTCCAAATAAGAAAGAGATCTGCATTTCGACATAAATGCAGATCCCTCACTTCGTTCGGGATGACAAAATCTGTGGCACGAAGTTCCGTGGGACCAAACTCTCTGCGATTACGACTTTCGGTAAGCTGATTACGCCGATTTCTCAAGCGGCTCGGCCTCGACCAATGGAGCATCGACCAAGTGCTCGCTTACAAACCAGATTTGCAGTTCGTTGGTGCGTAATACGTCGCTCACCACCATATCGTTCGTCCCCGCATCGCCAAGCTTTGTGGAGCGTTCCGCTAACTCGCGGCAGTGGCTGACGATGATCTGATGGGCATCGAGCAACCGCGAGAGCTGGACCGGAACCTCTTCCCGTCCCTTGGGCGGACGCGGAATTTTGGTCGTCTCGGCGACATCGGCAGCCATCGCAATGCTGATTCCACCGAGCAACTGAATGCGCTCGGCGATCGTGTCCACGAGTTCGCTCTGCTCTTCGTAATGTTTATCGAAAAGGAGATGAAGCTGGTAGAAAGTGGCTCCCGACACCTGCCAGTGCGACTTTTTGTAAAGGTCGCGAAGCGTCATGGTATCGGCTAACATCTGGTTGAGTTGCTCGGTCATTTCCAGACGGACGGGCTCCTCGAGCTGCAGAGGAAGCGTGCTGGTTACGGTTCCAAAAGCCTGAAGTTCGCGAGCAGACTGGTGGTAGCGAGGTTGTGCGGAGACCTTGTGCGAGTTGGTGGAGACTGGTTTCTTAGCCATGAATTTCTCCTTTTATCGATACTGCTCGACAGATATGCGAATTTTAGGCAGTCCAGACGGGAAAGGGTGGTTCGGAAGCAGTCCCCGTTGTGGAGCTTCTTGCCGGTTTCAGTTGTCTTGGATGCCAAACAGGAAAAATCGATGCCTCGCCCGAAAATTATGATAGGAAATTCCCGGGGTGGGAGTTGGCGCCTAAAATGAAGCGTCGCCGGAGTGAATTCGTCTTGGCTCCAGTCGCATTTCGTCTAAACGATGGCGGTCAGTCGGCGGCGCTGCGCCGTAGAGTGTGCACTTCGTTCAGGAAATCGATTTGGGGAGAACCCTTGACGCCGGCACTCTCCATCTTTGCCTTGAGTTCATCGGACGCGATAAAAGCACGGGCTTTTTCCAGGCTTTCCCACTCCAACAAAAGATTGACTTCGTTCGCTTTTCCGGCGTTCTGGAAAATTCGACAAGCGGTCTCTCCGTTTCGGCGACGCCAGTCAAGGGTTGAATCAAATGCCGCTTTCCAAGCCGTGTAGTTCGCCACCTCGTGGTGGATGAGCAGGTTCACCGTCATGTTAGTGCACGCTCCTTTCGCTCAGAGAACGTTGAACCAAAAGCCGGAAAATTGCAAGGGCGGGGATCACAAAAGAGCGGCGTTTCCTGGATGGGAAGCGAGTCAGCGGTTGGAAACGAAGCCGGCCGATAGGGGCGGATCAGGCTAAGCGTTTCAGTCGCAAAAAGTTACGACGGAAGTGACAAACGGCGGCAGGCTGAACGGCTGTTTTGCGAATGCGGACGATCCAAAAATTTAATGGTCGCTACTTTGGAAACTGGCCGGAGGTGCGGGCACGGACACGCCAAACGGTGGTTGCAGCTTTCGAGGAGGCGCGGTCTGCGCAAGGCGAACAACTGTAGCCTTCCTATTTTGCTGAAGGCTACACTGGTGAAGATTGGTCGGGACGGCGAGATTTGAACTCGCGACCCCTTGCACCCCAAGCAAGTGCGCTACCAGGCTGCGCTACGTCCCGATGGAAGCTGCTGCGAAAAAATCAGCAGGGTGGGGTATCGACTTAGAGATTCTACACCAGTCAGTGACCGGGGGCGAGGACGGTCACAGAGTTTGCTGAGGGCCAACCACGGAGACCTGCAGGCCCGCAGGAACTGAGCGAAGGAAGCGGCTTGCAAATGACACAAGTTCCGCTCTCCAATGGATTTGCTCTGCGACTTGGGCTCTCCGTGACTAAGAGAGGGCGATGCGGCGGACGATTTCCTCGAATCGATAAAACGGGCTTGACGGCTCGGACGATTCCTCCTAGAATCCCACCACTGAATTTAATAGAAAAGCGGCAACAAAATGCATTTTGTTGAATTCCGAGTTCGAGCGCTTTCCAAACTGATTTTTCGGACTATCCCTCGCCCCATGGACTAGACCGCGCCGCGCATTTTCACGGCGCTGGCAATCGTATCTCAGGCAGTATTGCTCACCTAATCCCCCGGGAAAGAGCAAGCCGCAAAATTGGTTCGTCCAGCAATTTGCACCCGTGCAACGTAGCCGTTCCGGCCCTGCCGCCGCGGAAGACAATTTCGAAATAACGAGTTTCTAAGGATCGTCGCCTGAGGCCGCCTCAGTGCGCACCGGTATCGTGGCTGTGGGAGGAATCCAAAGGTAGGGAACACGCGGGGGCGCTTGGCTCTCTACCAGCTTTTTGGATTCAAAAGCGCTACTAATTCTGCAGTCGCGGTGGGCCACGTTCATAACCGTGAACGTGGCCTTCTTTTTTTGGTTTGCTGGTTGCCGATTATTGCCCAGCTTGCCGACAAGATCAAGCTAGAAGTTGGTGGTTAAGCGCATTGCGACGCTCCGGGAGGGGCCGATAGCGTTGCCCGAGAACAGACCGCCGAAATCGATGACGTCCAAAACATTTGTGAGATTCTGGCCATCGATCTGGAAGCGCATCTTGACGTGATCTGACTGGTAAACTTCGGCACCGGCGGAGGCGTTGACCTGGAAGGTAGGATCGATCCGTCCGCGGGTGAAGTTAATTCGATCCAAAACCTGCTGGCCATACTCCTCCAGCACCTGGGCAGGATCGCCATCGAACTGGAACGGCAAACCAGTGTCATATTGAATTCCGCTCGCGATCCAGAAGCGGGGGACGACCTGATAGCGCAGGCGTCCGCGAACCGTATTGCGCTGGTCCTGGGAATCAGGAAAGTGTCCGCTGGCCGGTATTCCCTGCGCGTCAGCGCCCAGGAACAGGCCGCCAGTGACCGGATACCACGCTTGGCCAACCGTGTAGGAATAGCTGACGAACCCTGAGAGACGGCGCCAGTCGGGTAGTTCGAGCTTCGCTTCCGCGCCGTAGATCACCGACTTGCGGAAGGCAATCGGGAAGCTGACGGTGGTATTGGCGATCTGATCATCGTCCGCATAATTGGCGACAAGGCGGCGAAAATAGTTTGTCTCCAGTTTGATCTTTCCGTCGAAAACTTTCGTCAGCCCGGCTTCATAGTAGTTGCCTTCGGAAGGCTCAACGGGCAGCCGCAGAAAACTTGTGGGGTCGATCGACTGCACGGCTGCCGAATTCGACAGCAGGATGTTTTCAAACGATGGCGTCTGAAACACGCGGTCGTAGGAGAAATGCAACAGAAGGCCGGCGGAAGCGAAGTAGCGCGAGATCGCGAGGCGCGGGTCAACCGCCTGACGATTCAAGAAAAGTTGAGAGTGATCCCAACGCAGTCCGGCGTTGATGGTCCAATTCTTCAGGCGAATCTCGTCCTGCACGAAGATGGACTGCTCGAGGTCGGGACGGTTGGCCAGGAAGCTGAAGTCGGACGGAGTGTCGGCATCAAATTGCGTCGGATCAGTAATGTGGTAACGGAAATTTTCATTCAGAAAGGTGTTGTCGGACTCGAATCCAAATTTCACTTCGTGGCGGCCACGATCAAGCGTGGCGCTGCCTTTGAAGTAGGCTTCCCGAAAGAAATTCTGCTGAAAGACTTCAATCGGGTCGGACTGGGGATTCGAGTTAAATCCATTCTCGTTATCCCGGACCATTGTCCGAAAATCGGCGAGTGCAGTTGGCGAAAATGTGTGCTCGTAGGATGCGACACCCATCGTCTCTACGTTGTCGGCCGTCTGCCGTTGCCCCGCCGCCTGCTGCACCTGTTCATTCGGAATGTCGTAGCGTGAGAGTTCATGGCGCAGGATGAAGCGTAGACGATCTTTCGCTGTGAGATCGCGTTCATAATTGACGGAGAAGTCGCCCAGCGTGGCCGTGTTCGCATAATTTTGCGGCACGACGGGATTGAGATAATGATCCGTCCTGCTGCCGCTGGCACTGCCGCCCAATGTATTCTTTCCCCAAACATACTGGCCCTCGGCAAACGCTCCCGCCGAATCAAAGCTTCCCCCCGAGAGCGCAAGTTGCCCGTGCAGGCCGGGTTGCGGGTCCTGCAGAGTATTGACCTCGATTACGCCCCCCATCTTTCGACCGTATTCCGCGGGAATTCCAGCGGTGTATATAGTTATTGACTGGACGTCGTCGGCTTCGACGGTCGGTCCAAAACTCGGCGAACGATTGTCGGTTAAGGGGATGCCATCCACAACAAACTGCGTCTGATACTCCGAGCCGCGCGGGTGGAGTACGGCGTTGCCTTCGTACAGCCATCCCGGCTGAGAGTTCACGAGGTCTTGCAACGAGCGTCCCGGCACAGAACTGAGCCGGTCTTGAATCACCTCCGAACCAATCTGGCTAACCGCGCCGGCCTGGTCGGGGTCGATAAGCGTATCGGGCGCGGTCACCGTGACCGACTCAGTCACGCCAGAGACCTTCAGTTTAATGATGTGCTCCGTTGGAATCGAAGAATGAATGTCGACGGACTCACCCGCAGCCGCAAAGCCCGACTGACTAATTACCAGTTGGTAGATGCCATAGGGCAGGCGCCGGACGTCGATGCCGCCTTGGTCGCTGGTCTCAAAGCTATTGCGGTAGTGATTCGCCTGGCTGACGATCTGGACCGAAGTCTTCACGCCCAATCCGGAGGGATCGACGACGCGGAGGCGTAATTCCCCACTATTGCTCTGACCGAAGAGCGGCAAAGCGCAAAGCGCGAGAATAGCTGCGAGTCTTTTCATTGCGAAGTTCTTGATGACTTGGTCTTTCAACGCTCAGAAAAAGGGTCGTCTGGCTTAGTTTATCGGTTCTCCTAGCCCGACGCCGCGCCGGTCGTCCTTCTGGGTTGTTGCTTTTTGACAACTTCGACGAGTTGGCAGTCTGGGTCGATTTCACGTACTCTGCCGCACATGGGAAAACGTCTTCGTTTGGCGCTCCGCCCGCTTTCTTTGTTTCTGTTTGTACTGAGCCTTGCTGATTCTCAGTTTCTCGCGGCTCAGCCGGCTATTTCGCCCTTCACGCTGCAACAGTTGCTGAGTTCGCCGTTTCCCACGAACCTGGTTGGCGTTCAGGCTGCGGGGGATCATCCGGCCCGCATTGCGTGGATCTTTGACGCAAAAGGCGAGCGCAATGTCTGGGTCGCGGACGCTCCCAATTTCGGGGCGCGGCAGGTCACACACTACACGGGCGACGATGGGATGCCGCTCGCGGCGCTGAAGTTGACGCCTGACGGGCGTACGGTTGTCTACGCGCGTGGAACCGAAGCGAACAGCGCGGGCGAGACAGCCGACCCGACCAGTGGCGTAGAGAAGCGCACGCAGCAAGTGTGGGCCGCGGACGTCGACAAGGGCGAGCATAATTCGGACGAGCCGCGTCTGCTCGGCGACATGGGATGCGACGAGGAAGGGTGCGAGGACATCCAAGTTTCGCCGAACGGCGAATTTGCATTGTGGTCGGCGAAAAAGCAGATTTGGATTGCGCCCATCTCGGGGAAGGACAAGGCGAAAGCCCTGACCTTCGTGCGCGGCAGCAGTTCGCAAGCAAAGTGGTCTCCCGACGGAAAGAAAATTGCTTTCGTCAGCGATCGCGGCGATCACAGCTTTATCGTCATCTATGAATTCGGGCGCAACACGCTGCGCTACGTTGCTCCCAGCGCCGACCGGGATCTTTATCCGCGCTGGTCGCCGGATGGCAGCCAGATCGCCTTTGTGCGCCTCGTCGGCAAGCAGATGAAGCAGCCGCTGATTCCGCAATTGCCGCTGCCCTGGTCGATCTTTGTTTACGACGTCGCCCGCGACTCGGCGCACGAGATTTGGAAGAGCGGGTCGGCGCTCGATGATTCCCTGCCTTTATTGACGGAGGATGCGTCCTTTCAATTCGCAGCCGGGAATCGAATTACTTTTTCGTCGGAGCAAGATGGATGGAACCATCTTTACTCCGTCTCGGCCTCGGGCGGTCCCGCGACGTTGCTAACTCCGGGGAAATTCGAGACCGAAGATGTGGCGATGAGCGGGGATAAAACCGCGATCTTCTATTCTTCGAATCAAGCTGAGAAAGATCCTCTGGATGTCGATCGCCGACACCTGTGGCGCGTCAGCGTAGAAGGTAGCACGCCGCAACCGATCACGCACGGCGCGACGATGGAATGGACGCCGCTCGAAATCGCCGGGAAAATCGTTTGCCTGGGATCGACGGCGACCAGTCCCGCAATGCCCTATGTCGTCACGGCGGAGGGCCGCGAGATGCTCGCGAAGAGCGCATTGCCCGCCGACTTCCCCGCATCGCAACTTGTCACACCCAAGCAGGTAATTTTCAAGGCCGCCGATGGATGGGAGATCCACGGCCAGCTTTTCGAGCCGAAGGATGCGAGCCGGGTGCCACGTCCCGCGCTGATCTTCATTCATGGCGGCTCCATCCGGCAGATGATGCTCGGCTTCCATTACATGGACTACTACCACAACGCCTACGCCATGAATCAATACCTCGCCAGCCGCGGATATGTGGTGCTGGCCGTCAACTACCGTACTGGCATTATGTATGGACGCCATTTCCGCGAAACCGTCGACGGAGGTCCACGCGGCGGCGGCGAATATCGCGATATCGTTGCGGCTGGAAAGTACCTGCAGACATTGCCTGGGATCGATGCGAAGCGGATCGGCCTGTGGGGAGGATCATACGGCGGCTATCTCACGGCGATGGGACTGGCTCACGACTCCGACCTGTTCGCCGCCGGAGTCGACCTGCACGGTGTGCACGACTGGTCCGACTTCAAGGAAGACATGCCAGCGGACGCGCCCGATC
>Ga0302320_10010811_pt1 | contig 19417 bp, 18 predicted proteins | sample Bog_T0_3_FD_202130 | JGI IMG/M metagenome (GOLD analysis project Ga0302320, IMG submission 202130) | Peat permafrost microbial communities from Stordalen Mire near Abisko, Sweden - Bog_T0_3 | ecosystem: Environmental > Terrestrial > Soil > Wetlands > Peat | place: Sweden: Abisko, Stordalen Mire... | reverse complement strand
GGCCTTTGTGCGCCATCTGGCACAGAAACACCGTAACGAGATCCGGCAGCGTTGGCCAAAGGTCTTGCGTCGGGTCGGCGGCTACAACCTCGATATCTTCGACAATCAGAGCGAGCGTCCCTACACGCCCGACGGCACCGTCAATCTCGCGCACCTGTTCGTCGGTTCCGAAGGCACGTTGGCCTTCACCAAAGCCCTGACGCTGAAACTTTCATCGCGCCCGCGCCATCGTGTCCTCGGCGTCGTCAACTTCCCGACTTTCCGCGCCGCCATGCAGGCGCCGCAGCGTCTCATCGAGCTGGGACCCTGCGCGATCGAGCTCATCGATCGCGTCATGATCGATCTTGGTTTGGCGAACGAGAGCTTCAGGCCCTGGTTGGATCCCCATCTGATCGGCCGTCCGGCCGCGATTCTACTGGTGGAGTTCGCCGGCGAAGACCCCGCACTGCTCAATCGCAAGCTCGAGCGCCTGGCGGAACTCATGGGCGATCTCGGCCTGCCGCACAGCGTGGTGGCGGTCACCCATCCCGGAGCGCAGAAAAACCTCTGGGACGTGCGCAAAGCCGGCCTCAATATCATGATGAGCCTGAAAGGCGACGGCAAGCCGGTCAGCTTCATCGAGGACTGCGCCGTCCCCCTCGAACATCTCGCCGACTACACGGACGAACTCACGCAGGTTTTCGAGCGCCACGGCACTCACGGCACCTGGTATGCGCACGCCTCCGTGGGTACGCTGCACGTTCGACCGATTCTTGATATGCGCCGGGACGGACCTGCAGGGGGTGCGCCCAGGATGCGCGCCATCGCCGAAGAGGCTGCCGGCTTGGTGCGAAAGTTTCGCGGCGCCTACAGCGGTGAGCACGGCGACGGGCTGTGCCGCGGCGAATGGATCCAATGGCAATTCGGCCCCGACCTCTACGACGCATTCCGATCGATCAAGCGCGAGCTCGACCCGCGGGGTCTGTTCAATCCCGGCAAGATCATCGATCCGCCGAAAATGGACGAGGTTTCGCTCATGCGCTTTGCGCCATCTTCGGCACCGGCTCCCTATCGGACTCTCGCGCTCGCACCGGCGCTCGATTGGTCGGCATGGAATGTACAAAACGACGCAATGACGGAACAGATCACCGCCCCCGGAACCGGCGGTGACAACACCGGAGGATTCGCCAAGGCCGTCGAGATGTGCAACAACAACGGCCACTGCCGGCAATTCCATGCCGGCACGATGTGCCCGAGCTTCAGAGTCACCCGTGACGAACAGCATCTGACCCGCGGTCGCGCCAACACCCTGAGACTCGCACTATCCGGACAGCTCGGCGCCGACGCGTTGACAAGCGTTGCCGTGCGCGAGGCCATGGATCTGTGTGTCGGCTGCAAGGGCTGCAAGCGCGAATGTCCGACGGGCGTCGATATGGCAAAAATGAAGATCGAATTCCTGGCGCACTATCGGGCTCGGCATGGCTACTCGATCAGAGATCGATTGTTCGCGCGCCTGCCGGACTACGGTGCCCTCGCGAGCCGCGCGCCGTGGCTCGCCAACCTGCGCGATTCAGTGCCCGGCGCGAAAGCGTTGAGCGAACGGCTGCTCGGCCTCGCCGCCGGGCGTCCGCTGCCGCGATGGCGCTCCGACACCTTCTGGCGGGCGCCTGGTTCGATGGGGTGGACAAGCCGCGAGGCGGTTCTCGAGGCCGCCGCTTCGGGGGCTAAAGCCGTCGTGCTTTTCGTCGATACTTTCAACGGCATCTTCGAACGCGAGAACGCGCTCGCCGCTGCACGGGTGCTCAATGCGGCCGGCTATCGCGTACACACCCTCGGCAAGAGCGGTGCCCACTATTGCTGTGGACGCACCTACCTGAGCGCCGGCATGATCGAGCGTGCGAGAAACAAGGCACGGGAACTCATCGGTGCGCTCGAGGCCTTCGCAAGGCACGGGCTCGCCATCGTCGGATTGGAACCCTCCTGCATTCTGACCCTGCGCGATGAGGCGCTGGTCATGAACCTCGGAGAGCCGGCGAACATCGTCGCATCCCGCGCAATGCTGTTCGAAGAGTTCATCGCCGCGGAGATCCGCGCGGGCCGATTCTCGCTCGCGCTGCGACCGGCGGGAAAGCCGATCCTGCTCCACGCGCACTGTCATCAACAGGCCTTCGCGGCCGTGACTCCGATACTGGAGGTACTGCGGCTGATTCCGGACGGCGAACCGCAGCTCATCGAAGGTTCGTGCTGCGGCATGGCCGGAAGTTTCGGCTACGAAGCAGAGCATCAAGCGATCTCGATGCGCATGGCGGAGATGACGCTGCTGCCGGCCGTGCGCGCAGCACCCGATGCGATCCTCATCGCGGACGGCACCAGCTGCCGCCATCAGATCGCCGACGGCGCGCAGCGCGGCGCCATCCATGTCGCCCGGCTGCTCGATCAGCTCTTGGGGTCGGACTCCGCCCTGAAGCAGTCGAGCGGCCTGGATTTGTCCAAGCCGGGCCGGCAGTAGAGCTCGCCGCGCCGATCGGTGTATTCGACAAAATGGCGCTCGCGAACCTTGCACTTTTCGGCTTCAGTCAACCGACGTCCCTTGAAAATCGCCACGTTGGCATTGCGCCCATCGACTCTCTCGCTGCTGACGCTCACGAAGCCCGCGCGCGACGCCCCCTCGTGAGCGGCGACTGGGGAGCCGCCGCCGACGGCATGTACCGCCGCGCCACCATGGCCCGAACCCGGGGCGTGGCCACCCCCGCCGGCCGCCCCCAAAGCCATGACCCGCGTACCACCGAACACGATAATTGTGCCGATAATCAATGACTTAAGTAGCACAGCGCACCTCCGATCGTCCACCATCAGCGCAGCGCACCCGGCTCTACGAGGCCGCACAAATGGCAGGCATCAAGCGCTCTTGCGCAGCGATTCGATGACATGAGGTATCGCATGCTCATTCAGAGGCGCCATGATATGTGCGCCGCTGACGCCCGGGATTTCTGCGTATTCCTTCAATAGATCGACGCAGATCGCGCGACCCTCGGCGAGCGGATCGGACGCCGAATCCAGACGCTCGATCATCCAATCGGGAATGATCGATCCGAACAGATGAGCCTTGATCCAGCGCGCCGACTTCGCCGACGCAAGCGGCGCGACGCCGACCAACAGGTGCAGCCGCTCTGCCAGCCCGCTTTCCTTGAGACGGGCCACATAGCGCCTCAAAATTTCGGCGTCCATGCAGAATTGCGTTTGCGCGAACTGCGCTCCGGATTCGACTTTCCTGATCAGGCTTGACGGTGTCCACCCATGCGGGGGATCGATCGGGGCGTCGGCGACACCGACAAAGAAGGCTGCGGATCCGCCGACTTTGCGTCCATGAGGAAATTGACCATGGTCGCGGATCGACACCGCAGTCGCCGCGAGGCCTGCCGCATCGAGATCGAAGGCAGGTTTTGCGTCGGGCTGATCGCCCTTCGACGGATCATCGCCTTTGAGCACCAACAGGTTGGTGATGCCCAACGCGGCCGCGCCCAGCAATTGGCTTTGCAGCGCGATGCGATTGCGGTCGCGGCAGGTCAATTGAAGGATGGGCTCGATGCCGTGTTGCAAGAGGGTGCTCGCGGCGATGGTCGACTCCAAGTGCGCGCGCGCACCGGCGCCGTCGGTGACGTTGACCGCATCGGCCAGCCCTTTCAACGGTGCCGCCTTCGCCATCAGATCCGCAAGATTGCTCGACGCCGGCGGGGTGATTTCGGCCGTCAGGGCGAACTGGGCGGACGAAAGTACCTGCTTCAACCGGCTGCGACCCGGCGTGACGGCGTGGATCATCGCCACGTCGGGCGCTTTGAGCTGTGTCATGTCGGCGGCATTGTACCTTGGCGTACCCGTGAGTCCGCGACATCGAGCACGATTATAGAAGCCGTGCGCGGCGCCAAATGCTAATGTCTCGAAAAAGCTCGCATGGCGCGGGCCATTCACACACTGCAGGAATATGTATGACGCTTCACAGTTTCTTGGGGAAGGCGTGGGCAGCGGTTCTGCTGTGCCCATGCCTCGCCCTACAGGCCGCTGATGGCCCACAGAGCCGGCTGCTTCGCCAGCCCGCGGTGTCGAAGGACCATCTTGCCTTCGTATACGCCGGGGATATTTGGATCAGCGACCGCGACGGCGGCCATCCCGTTCAGCTGACCGCGCATCCCGCGTCCGAATACGCGCCGCACTTCTCCCCGGATGGGCAATGGATCGCGTTTTCCGCGAATTACGACAACAACACCGACGTGTATGTGATACCGGCCGGCGGCGGCCAGCCGCGACGCTTGACGTGGCATCCGGCAGCCGATGTCGTAAGCGGATGGACACCGGACGGCAAGCACGTGTTGTTCGTCTCGAATCGGGAGATCGCCAATAGCAGAAGCAGTCAATTCTACGAGGTGACCCTCGACGGCGGGTATGAGGAGAAAGTCATGAAAGCGGTCGGCTTGGAGGGCGCTTGGTCGCCCGACGGCCGGCGTCTCGCCTATCGTCCGTACCTCAAGGCCTACGCCGGTTCGAGCGGTTGGCGCCAACACCGCGGCGGAGATACGCCGCCAATCTGGATCATCGATCCTGCCGCCAAGACTCTCGAGGCAATCCCTCATGTGAACGCGTCCGACAGCAACCCGATGTGGATCGGCAACAACGTCGCGTTCATTTCCGATCGCAATGACGGATCCGCCAACCTCTTTCTCTATGATTCGGCCAGCCGCGAAGTACGGCAGTTGACGCACGAATCACCGTGGGACGTGCGCAGCGCGGACGCTTACGGCAACACCATCGTGTTCGAGGCAGGCGGCGCGCTCAAGTCACTCGATCTTTCCAGCGGCCAGGTGCTGAGCATCCCCATCCGCTTGGCCGCTCAATCCACTCAGGCGCGCCCTCAGTGGAAGGATGCGACCAAAACCATTACCTCCGCATGGCTCTCGCCCAGCGGCAAGCGTGTCTTGATCACCGCCCGCGGCGATGTCTTCAGCGTACCGGTGAAGGATGGATCAGTCCGCAATTTGACGGCAACATCGGCGGTCCGGGAATCGGATGCGCTGTGGAGCAATGACGGCCGGCGCATCGCTTATATCAGCGACCGGGGCGGCACCCAGGAACTTCTGGTGCGCGATGCCGCAGGTCTCGAAAATCCTCAGCACCACCCCTTGGGGACGATGGGCTATTTCAACCTGCTCGGCTGGTCGCCCGATGCTCGTCGAATCCTGTTTCAGGACAACCATCTGCATTTGTACGCAATCGACCTCGCCACCAATGCCGTTGCGCTCATCGACACCAGTCAGTCGCGCGGAGCGTTCGCGGCGGCGTTCTCGCCCGATGGTCAGTGGGTCGCGTACACCATCGTGATCGCGAACAATTTCACCAAAGTGAGGCTGCACAATTTCTCCAGCGGCCAATCGGCGGATCTCGCGGATAATTTCATCCAGACCGACAACCCGGTCTTCGGCGACAGCGGCCTGTTGTACTTCACGGCGTCAATCGATGCGGGCCCCAGCCGCTTCACACTGGACATGTCGACCCAGGAACGGCCGCTGCGCAAGTCGATTTATGCGGCCATACTCGCCGCCGACGGCAAATCTCCACTTGCCCCCAAAACCGGCGATGAGGACGCCCAAGGCGAGACGGAGAAACACAAGGGCGACAAAGACAAGGGCGCGGACAAGGCCGACAAGCCCGACAAGCCCGAAAAACCCAAACCCACCCGCATCGATTTTCCGGGACTGTCGGACCGCTTCGTCCCGATTCCCGTCGCGGAGCGCAATTACGACGGCTTGGAGGTCGCCTCCGATGGCGCCCTGTTCTACCTGTCCAGACGCCAACCGGGAGCGATCACCGAACCCCCCGCCGCCGCTCACGAACCGGACGGAGACCTGTACCGCTACAGTTTCGAAGATCGCGAAGAGAAATCGGTGAAATCGCGTCTGGCCGACTTCTCCACCAGCGCCAATCGCAAGAAACTGCTTCTGAATCTGGGCGAGGGGAAATTCGAGGTTGCGGATGCCGGCGAGAAACTCGATCCCAAGCCGGTCGACATATCCGGACTTCGGATGTTCGTCGATCCGCGTGAGGAGTGGCGTCAGATCTTCGAAGAGACGTGGCGAATGGAGCAGCAGTATTTCTACGATCCAAACATGCACGGCCTCGATTGGCAGGCGATCCGGGCTCGCTACGAACCGCTGCTGCCGTTCGTGCTGCGGCGCGAAGATCTCAATGACTTGCTGGTCGAGATGATTGGGGAAGTGCAAGTCGGCCACAACCGAATCAGCGGGGGGGACCTCGAGAACGAGCGCACCGCCGGCGTCGGTCTGCTCGGGGCGGACTTCAAGGTGGAGAAGAATCTCTATCGAATCCAGAAGATCTATCACGGCGATCGATGGAACCCGTACCTCGTCGGACCGCTCGGCGCGCCGGGCGTCAAAGCAGCGGAAGGCGACGCCATCCTCGCGATCAATGGCCACGCGCTCGACGGCTCCAGCAATATCTTCGCACTTCTGGCGGGCACCGTTGACAAGCAGACGGCCGTCACCTTGAGCCGCGACGGGACGGCCGCGACGGCGCGCACCGCCGTCGTGATTCCCATCGCGAGCGAAACCGCTCTGCGTCAATGGGAGTGGGTTCAGAGGAACCGCGACTATGTCGATCACCGTACCGGCGGCCGAGTCGCGTATGTGTATCTGCCGGACACGGCGGACATCGGCTTCACTTATTTCAATCGGATGTTCTTCGCTGCCACCGACAAGGATGCAGTGATCGTCGATGATCGCCGCAACAGCGGCGGCCAGGCCGCCAACTACGTGCTCGAGGTGCTCAACCGGAAGTATTTGGCAGGTTGGAAGGACCGCGACGGTCTCGTGGCGAATACGCCGGCCGGCGCCATCTACGGACCCAAGGTCATGCTCATAGACCAGGACGCGGGATCGGGCGGGGATTTTCTTCCCTACGGCTTCAAGCGGCTCGGGCTCGGCAAGCTGATCGGGACCCGCACCTGGGGAGGGCTCATCGGAATTTCCGCGAATCCGCCGTTGATCGACGGCGGCACATTGACCGTTCCGTTCTTTCGATTTTACACTCCGGACGGGGAGTGGCGCGTGGAGAACGAGGGCGTTGCGCCGGACATCGAGGTACCGCTCGACCCTCTCGCCGTGAATGAGGACCGCGATCCACAACTCGACGCCGCAATCGCGGAGGTGCTCGAGCAGCTGAAGACGGCCAAGCCCATGCCGCTGAAAACCGCCCCTCCCTTCCCCACCCAGGTGGGAAAGTGACCGCAGCGGGCAACGCTTGAGCCGGTTGCCGGCCGCAGAACTTACCGCGCTGAGCGTTCACAGCGCATCCGCGCTGATCCAATCGAAGCGCGTGTCTCCGCTCGAGCTCACGCACGCGTGCCTCGACCGGATCGCCGCGTGCAACCCTCGGTTGAACGCCTTCATCACCGTCGCCGCCGATGCGGCGATCGCAGCGGCCGCAACGGCTGAAGCCGATGTCATGCAAGGGCGTTGGCGAGGGCAGCTGCACGGGATACCGGTAGCGCTCAAGGATAATATCGATACTGCCGGCATCCGCACGACCGCTGCGTCCGCGCTGTTCAAGGATCGCATCCCCGCCCGCGATGCCGCCGTGGTCGAACGGCTGCGAAACGCGGGCGCCGTGCTGCTCGGGAAATTGAACATGCAGGAGTTTGCCTACGGCGGAACGTCGGTGCCGAGCTTCTACGGTCCGACGCTCAATCCGTGGGATTCGAGGTGCATTGCCGGAGGATCCTCCGGAGGCTCGGCCGCCGCCGTGGCGGGCGGTCTTTGTTTCGCGGCACTCGGTACCGATACGGGAGGCTCGATTCGCGAGCCCGCCGCGTTCTGTGGTGTCGTCGGTCTCAAAGCCACCCATGGGAGGGTCAGCGCCCGAGGCGTGATACCGCTTGCCAGCTCGCTGGATCACGTGGGTCCCCTGGCCCGTTCCGCGGCAGACTGCGGTTTGGTACTCGATGCGATCGCCGGTTACGATCCTAACGACTTCACGAGCAGCGATCGGCCGGTCGATCTCGAAACGATGTTTCGTGATCTAAAGGGGGTGCGCCTCGGCGTCCCACGGGACTTTTTTTTCGCACAGCTTCATCCGGAAGTCGGCGAAGCCGTGGACAAAGCCCTGGCGGTACTCGGCGCCCTCGGTGCCGAGATCCGTGAGGTACCTCTGGAGGTGAGCATCGATCGCACCGCTTTTCGGGCGGAGGCCTTCGCACAGCATGCGCGGGATATCGCCGAGAGTCCCGATCGATACCTTCCGGAGACACTCGAAAAATTGCGCCTGGGGGCACAGATCGAGGCGTCGGCGTATATCGATTCGCGCCGCCGATTGGCCGAATGCCGCCGCAGCATGAACACGCTGTTCTCGGCGATCGATGGTCTCATCACCCCGACCGCGCCCGTGCCGGCGCCGCGACTGTCGGACTATCCCGCGACATTCGACGGCGTGCTCGCGCTCGAGGCCTCCACGATCCTTCGCAATACGAGACCGTTCAACACGTTCGGCATACCGGCCGTCAGTGTTCCGTGCGGATTGACCCGGTCGGGATTGCCCATTGGGCTGCACATCGCCGGGCCTCCCTGGCGGGAGCGGCTCACGCTGGCCGTCGCTCACGCCTATCAATCGGCAACGGACTGGCACACGCGAGCGCCGCCGCGGCACGAGCACGAGCGTTAGATTTCGCGCCGCGCCGCCGCAGTCGCCGCGCTGCCGGTGTTGGGAGTGCCCTGTGGCTCAATCAGCAGCACATGGGCTTCCTCGTCGGCGACCGGCCGATGTTCCATCCCTTTGGGCACCACGAATACTTCTCCTGCACCCAGCGAAACCTCCGCGCCGCGAAGCTGGATGCGAATCCGTCCGCTCAGCACCAGGAAGAAATCATCCGTCTCCTCGTGCTTGTGCCATATGAACTCCCCTTTGACCTTCACCACCATCAGGTCATTGCCGTTGAATTGCCCAACGACGCGCGGTTGCCAGAATTCAGAAAAGGTCGCGAGTTTCTCGGCGAGATTGATGGCGCGCATGATAGCAAGCCCGTGATGTTGAGTGCCCTTGAAGTTATCATAGCCGGGGCTTCCCATGAGGCGTGCCGTGAAACTTGATTTCCTGTGGGCCGAACTGCCCATCCTGCAAGCGCCCATGGCCGGCGTCCAAGGCAGCGAACTCGCGATCGCGGTATCCAACGGCGGCGGCCTCGGCTCGCTGCCGTGTGCGCTGCTGAGCCGAGAGGCGTTGCACGCGGAACTCGCTTCCATCCGTTCCAAGACCGACAAGCCGTTCAACGTGAACTTCTTCTGCCATGCACCGCCTCCCATCGATGCGGTGCGCGAGGCGGCGTGGCGCAGCATTCTGGCGCCGTATTACCAAGAATTGGGCATCACCTGCGACAATGCGACAACGGCGCCCGCGCGCACTCCCTTCAGCGCGGAAGCGGCCGACGTGCTCGAGGAATTCAGGCCGCCCGTCGTGAGCTTTCACTTTGGCCTTCCCTCAAGGGCATTGTTGGCGCGCGTCAAAGCGTGGGGATCTCAGGTCTTGAGCAGTGCGACCACCGTCGATGAAGCGCGTTGGCTCGAACGGCACGGCGCCGACGCGGTGATCGCCCAAGGCCTCGAGGCCGGCGGTCACCGGGGACACTTTCTATCGGAGGACCTCACCACCCAAGCCGGCACGTTCGCGCTGCTGCCTCAGATCGTCCGGGCGGTGCGGTTACCGGTGATTGCTGCGGGAGGAATCGCCGACGCACGCGGCGTCGCGGCGGCCATGTCGCTCGGGGCAGCCGCGGTGCAGATCGGGACCGCCTACCTGCTGTGCCCGGAGGCGACGACCAGTCAGGTCCATCGGGCTGCCCTCAAGAGCGAACGGGCCTGCCACACTGCGCTGACGAACCTGTTCACCGGACGGCCGGCGCGCGGGATTTTCAATCGCCTCATGAACGAGTTGGGTCCGCTCAGCCCGCACGCACCTTCTTTCCCTTTGGCCTCCGCTGCACTGGCACCGCTGCGCGCCGCCGCCGAGCGCTTGGGACGGGGTGATTTCTCGCCGTTGTGGTGCGGCCAAAATCCGGACGGCTGCCGGGAAATCTCGGCGGCGCGGCTCACCCGCGAATTGGCCGGAATGTCGTAACCGGCTTCTGCTGCATCGCAGCAGCGAGTGCGTGAGGCGATTCTCCCGCCCTTTCCGCATCCGTTCATGAGGCCGATTTTCGGCTTAGCAACCCAACCACCGAAAGGAGATTTCAAATGCGCATTCAGTTCATCACCGTTACCGCTCTGCTCATGCTCACCGGCGCCGCGATCGCGCAGCCCGCCGTGCAGGACGTGAAGCAAGACAATCGCGACATCCACGAGCTCAACAAGGACATCCGCAACAATGAAGGCGACGCGAAAAAGGACGAGTCGGATGCCGCGCACGACCAGCGTGACATCAACCGCGACCGTTCGCAGCGCAGTGCCGATCAGCGCCGCGAGGATCGCGACTTGTCCGATGGCGACATCAAGGGTGCGAAATACTGGAACCGCCAGCGCAAGGACGAGAACGCCGAGATTCGCCACGACAAGAAGGATCTCGCGCACAGCCAACGCGACATACGCAACGCCAAGACGCGTCTTGCAAAAGACGTGAAGGTTCGCAACCACGACGTCGCGAAGCGCAACAAGGCGGCCGGAAAGATTTGACCCGCCGATGCTTCGTTCCGCACCGAGCCTGCGCCGCGGTTGAGGATCCAGGTCCTTATATCGCGGCGCGGCCTTTTTTCCCGATCGGCTAGCGCGCACGCCGCCCGGCGTTCGCTTCACGCCAGGTGGCGCCCATGCCGCTCGCGACGATGAGCAGTATGCCCATCCAGACCGTGGGCTTCGGCCAATCGCCGAACAGCAGAAACCCGAAAATGACGGCTGAAGCGATCTCCGTATAGCCAAACGGCGCCAGCTGCGACGCCGTCGCCAACCGATGGGCGGCCACGATGAGAAAATGCCCGATCGCCGCGAGCGCGCCCATGACCGCCATCAACAGCCAATCGCGCGGTGTCGGCGCGGTCCAAACAAAAACCACCCCGCAGCAGAACACCAGCACTCCGATGCCCGCCGACAAGGCCGAGGTCACCAGAGAGGGATCATCGGAGGACAGCCGCCGCGTCACCATGAGAGCGGCGGCATAGGCGAATGCCGCGGCGGCGGCGAACGGTGTCCCGGCCGACACGCCGGCCAATGTCGGCTGCGCCGCGAGCGCCGCCCCGGCAAATCCGAGGCCGACCAGCAGCCAGCGCATCCAGCTGCTGGCCTCGCCCAGCATGAGCGTGGAAGCGATGAGAATGAGCAAAGGAAAAATGAAAAACACCGCCATCGCGTCGGCGAGCGGCATGCGTGAAATCGCGAAGAAGAACATGAGGGCCGAGCCGGCCAGCAGCAATCCGCGCACGGCCTGGAGCAGCGGCCGCGCGGGCCGCAGCACGCGGCCTCCGTGCTGCCATAAAGCGAGCGGAATCATGATGGCGGAGTGAAACAGGAATCTCGCCCACGCAATTTCCAGCGAGGGCAGATGATTCGACAGCAACTTCGCAATGGCATCCATCGCCGGCAATATGATGAGCGCCGCGATGATGAGCGCCACGCCGAGAAGAATTCGATCTTGAGGCCTCTGCACGCGGGAGCATTATACGCGTTGGTGCCGTGCGCGGGCCGCTCGCTCGCGGGCCGTCAGTGCGGCGCCGGTTGGTGCATTCGATCGAATATCCAGGTGACGGTGCGGCTCTGAACCGTGCCCTGCCGGGCGTTGCCGCGCAGATGCGGAACCCGCCAGAACAGCTCGCTCCCCCGACGCACGAGATGGCCGCGCACGTGATGAAGCCGCGGGCTGCGTCGATTGCCCGCCCACCTCGAGGCGCTGTCGGAGGCATAGCCGGGAACGAGCGGCGCCCGCACATCGATATGATCCAGCAGAGCCGCCTTGCCTGATTTCGCGCGAGTGCGATTCAGGCGCTCGAACGATTGCGGCAGCTGCGGTAGGCCGGAGCGCGTCCCGAGCAGCAGAAAAAACGCCAGCACGACGGGAATGTCGATCGCGATGGTGCCGAGCGCGTGGCGCCACACGACCTCGCTCTCGCGGGGGGCGAGCCGTGCCTCGCGATAATAATCGGACCACGTCCGTTCGTAGCGGAATCGGAAGCACCGCTCGAGGATGTCGTCTGCGGTGTCGTCCGCCACCCGCCGCGGGGACGGGCTCCAGCCCGCGGGCACTGCAGGCTCTTCACCCTCCGGTGTGTCAAGGTCGAAGTACGCCTCGACGCTGCTCGCGAGCACATCGCCCGCAGCTTCACCGCTCCAGAATGTCCTGAGCGTGCCGCGTCGGCCGTCCGGGGTCGCGTGCATCAAGGCGCCACGCCGCCCTCCGGGGGCGGCGCGATCGATCGCAAAGCCATAACGCAGCAGCTCCTGCTGCCAGGCCTCGTTGCACCACTCGACCCATACCGTCCTCGCCGGCACCCGCACCAAGTCCGCGCAGGCGAGCGTGCGCGCGCCTTTTGACAAAGCGAGCGCCGCACACAGACGCGTGAGTTCGTTGCTGAGCACGAAACGGATCGGGGCTTGCGCCACGTCGCCGGCACATTCAGCGGCATTGTTGAGTTGCGTGAATGCGGCGCCCCGTTGAACCACAAACGGCGTGCGAAACTGCGCAATCCGATCGGCTAGCTTCATACATGGATGAAACGTCGGGGCACAAGCCCTGCACAATCGACACGCCGCGGATTCGTCCCGGCCGGCGACGGATTCGTCCCTAGGCGGTCAGGCTCGCCTGGACCTGCCGCCGAAACTCGAGCGGATTTGCGATCATCGCAAAGGTTTCCTTCGTTCCGCCGGTGCCCGACACGGTTATCGTCCCGTACCCCAATATCCGGCCGAGGATGCTCTGATCGACGCCGATACCCTCGACTTTCTGCAGCAGCAGCTCGAGGGAATGGCGGCGCACGAGCCCTATCTTGACCAGCACGCGTTTGTTGGTGATTGCAAATTCCGAGCTGCTCGCTCGGATCCAGGGCGGAATGAACAGCACCGCGGCGATGGCAAACAGGACGCCGGCGGCGATATGGCCGCCCCCGCCAAGGCCGACCAATACCGCGATGATCAACACGCACACCGGAAGCAGATAAATGATCCGATGCAGCCGCGCCCGATAGGTGATTTGCTCATTCGGCAAAAGATTTCTCTCCACGTAGCCCATGCTTCCTCCCGGTCATTCTCGAGGCGAACGCGTCGGCTTGAACGCGTTCACGGCCGCTGCTAGGGTACCGCGATCATGGCCAAACGAGTGGATCTAAACAAAGTACCGTTTTCGAGGGGATGCGGGTATCCGCCGCCCTTTGATGGACCCTGCGTGGGGCGGATCCGACAACGCCTGGGCGACGCGGCGGGCCTGAACGATTTCGGCGTGAACCTCTTGCGCCTTCCCCCCGGCACCTGGTCGAGCCAGCGGCATTGGCACTCTGCCGAGGATGAATTCACCTATGTGCTGGAAGGCGAAGTGGTGCTCGTCACGGACAGCGGCGAGGAGATCCTCAAAGCCGGTGACTGCGCCGGATTCAAGGCGGGACTTCGCGACGGGCATCATCTGCAAAATCGCGCAGCGCGGGACGCCGTGCTGCTCGAGATCGGATCGCGAAAAATCGCCGACGATGAGGGCGAATATCCGGATATCGACCTGCGATTCCTCAAGAACGACGCGGGATATGCCCACAAGGACGGCACTCCATACCCCGCCAAACCCCCTGAATAGGCGGGTGTGGGCGCGATCTTGACCACTTGATTTCCCTTGACTATAATTTCTGTAATTTCTGTAATTACGGAAACATCGAATGAGACTGACCCCCGTCATGCAACGCTACATCGTGCACTGGGGAGAAATGGGGAGCCGCTGGGGCCTCAACCGATCCGTCGCGCAAATTCACGCCCTGCTGTTCTTGTCGCCCCAAGCCCTGAACGCCGATGAAATAGCCGACACCCTGGGAATTGCGCGCTCGAATGTGAGCGTCGGTCTGAAGGAACTTCTCGCCTGGAATCTCGTGCAGATCACCCACACGCTGGGAGATCGCCGCGACTTCTTCGCGGCTCAACAGGATTCTTGGGAAGTCATACGGGTCATCATCGAGGGACGCAAACGCCGCGAGATAGATCCGACGGTCGCCTTCCTGCAGGAATGCGCCGCAGAATTGGCAAAGGACGGCGAAACGCCGGCGGCGGTGCGCGACAGGATCGTGGGCCAGCTCGAATTCATGGAGACGCTGACGACGTGGTACGACTCCATCAAGGGGCTGCCGCGCAAGACACTGCTGAAAATGATGCGCTTGGGTCAACGCATCGCCAAGGTCATCGGAGATTAGGGAGACCGCATGACTCGCGCCGGAGCACTTCACGATGGGCTGAAAGGCGTGCTCGGCGAAGTTTCCTGGCAGCGCTTGCCGAGAGCCGTGCAAACGCGCTTCGCTCACCCGGCCGTCGCGGTCGATTACGTGGGCAGCTTCGACATCGTGAGAGCGAGCACGCTCGGCCGGCTCCTTGCGCGGTTCTGTCGATTGATCGGTACACCGGTTGTTCCGAAGACGGGGTCACACGTCCCTGCCGTAGTCCACGTAAGCCCGAGCGGCGACGGCGTCGCTTGGAATCGCGAGTACCGATGGCCAGACTCCGCCGCGAGTCTGGTGTGCTCGACGAAGATCGTCGGAACCGACGGCGGACTCATCGAAAAACTGCCCGCCAGGCTTTGCATGCCGCTAGAGGCGTACGAGCGCAACGGCGTCCTGCATTTCGTGAGCCGCGGGTACTGCTTCGAACTCGGCAGCCGCTCGACCGGAAAAACCTTGAAGATTTGGCTGCCCTCCTGGGTGTCGCCAGGAACGACGCACGTCGAGCATGAAGACGAGGACAACGGCTGGTTCCGATTCACGATGACGGTAACGCACCCGCTGTTCGGCGAGGTCTTCCATCAGACGGGCCGCTTCCGCGCGGCGGGAGGTTGACATGGGTACGTTGTTCCCGATGATCATGCTGCAAACGCTGCTCGGGGCGTTGGACAATCTCTGGCACCATAAAATCACCGAACGCTTGCCGGTGAGCCGTAGCGCAAGCGGCGAGCTATCGCTGCACGCGGTACGCGAGCTCTTGTACGCCTGCATCTTTCTCGGCCTGGCTTGGTTTCAGTGGCGGGGCGCATGGGCGCTGCTCGCGGCCGGTGTGCTGACCCTCGAGGTCGTGGTCACGCTCGCCGATTTCGTGGTGGAGGATCGAACTCGCCGCCTGCCCGCCTCGGAACGAGTATTGCACACCGTACTCGCCGTCAATTTCGGCGCGGTGCTGGCCCTTCTCGCGCCCATCCTCGGGGCCTGGTGGGCCATGCCGTCGCGAGTGGCAAGCGTTTCTCACGGTGCTTTTTCGTGGATTCTTACGGTCTTTGCCGTGGGAGTATCTTCATGGTGCGTGCGTAACACGCTCGCCGTGCTGAAGCTGCGCCGGCCGCCCGAGTGGGTCCGCGAGCCACTGCTTGCGGGAAAAAGCGCGTCGAGCCGGGCTGTGCTGGTCACCGGCGCAACCGGCTTCATCGGCGGGCATCTGGTCCGACGGCTGATTCGGCGCGGCGATCAGGTGATCGTGTTGACCAGAAATCCCGACCGCGCATTGGATCGCTTCGGGCCTCACGTTCGCATCGTCGCGGACCTGAACCTGCTCGAGGCCCATGCCCGCATCGATGCGATCGTAAATCTGGCGGGCGAGCCGATCATGGGCGCCCCCTGGACTCAGGCGCGGCGGCGAGTGATCCTTCAAAGCCGGCTGGACACGACCCGTGCGGTAATCGCCCTCATGGCTCGTCTGGACCGCACGCCGCGCGTACTGGTAAGCGCCAGCGCCGTCGGCTACTACGGAGTTCGCGGCGATGAGTTTGTCGATGAGGACGGTGGTCCTCTGCCGATGTTTCAGTCGACCTTGTGCCGTGAATGGGAGGCCGCGGCGGACGCCGCAAAGACGCTGGAAGCGCGCGTCGTGAAGTTGAGAATCGGGCTGGTGCTTGCACGCGATGGCGGTGCATTTCCGCGGCTCGTGCGCCCGATTCGTGCCGGCCTGGGGGCGATACTCGGCGGCGGCGGGCAATGGGTTTCTTGGATACACATCCGGGATTTGATTCGCCTCATCGAATTTGTCTTGGAGACTCCCGCGGCGCGCGGCCCCGTGAATGCCGTCTCACCCACCCCGCTCACGCACTCGAGCATGCAGCATGCGCTTGCCAAAGCGCTTCGCCGTCCCTTGTGGGTGCGTTTACCCACGGCACTGCTGCGAAGCGCGGTGGGGGAAATGGCGCAAATGCTCGTGGACGGTCAGCGGGTCGTGCCCAATCGTCTCGTCTCGCTCGGCTTTCACTTCCACTACGCGCATTTTCAGGAGGCGCTGCCCAATCTGCTTCGGCGCTCTGATGCGCAACCGCAGGTGCGCGGCGCCGCGGCGGGCGGCTGACGACTCTCCATGGGCAATCGATCGAGCAAACCAGTCGCGGAACTGTTTCGCCCGCTGGGACGAAAAGCCCCGCGCACGCGCGGCACCGTGGAGGACAACCCTGCGCTGCACGAGATCTGGCACGCAGTCCTGGCCATTCCGCACGGCAGAGCGTCCACCTACGGCGCGATCGCGCGCGCCGCAGGATTGCCCGGGCGCGCTCGCCAAGTGGGGTTCGCGTTGCGAATAGCACCCGAGGATATGCATCTGCCCTGGCACCGCGTGGTCGGCGCCGGGGGCAAAATCGTGTTTCCACCCGCTTCCCGGGAGCACCGAGAACAGGCGCGACGCCTTCGATCCGAGGGCATCAAGGTCGTTGGCGGCCGCGTGGCACCGTCAGCGATGCTGCAAGAGCAGTTCTAAACAGCGCTCAGCGATGGGAACTCTTGAGCGTCGCGGCGTCCCGCGCCAGCGCTTCGACGCCGGCCCAATCCGCGCTCTCGCGCAAGTCCGCCGGCGCAAGCCATGATCCACCGACGCATAGCACATTCGGCAGCGCCAAATAGCCGCTCGCAGCCGCGCGGGTGATATCGCCGGCCGGGCAGAAGAGCAACTCCGAAAACGGCGCGCTCAGCGCTTGCAACATGGCTGCACCCCCCGCGGCGAGCGCCGGAAAGAACCTCAGCACTTCGAAGCCCGCCTGACGGGCGGTCAAGATTTCCGAGGGCGTCATGACGCCGGGCAGCACCGGAAATCGCGCTCCGCGCGCCGCCGCCGCGAGTTCCGGCGTCATTCCGGGAGTGACGCCGAATTGCGCACCCGCACGACCCGCGGCCGCGAAATCGACCGGACGCGTCAGTGTGTCCACGCCCACGATCGCCTCAGGCACCGCCTTGCGAACCGCCTCGACCGCAGCGAGCGCCGTCGGCGTTCCTAGACTGATCTCGAGCACCCGAAGGCCGCCCGCCGCGAGCGCGCGCGCCAAAGGAACGGCATGCGCGGCGTCCGCGATGGTCAGCATCGGAATGACCGGCACCAAGCCCAGGATGTCTCGAATATTCATGCGGCGCCCGGCTCATGCATGCCCCAGCTTATCATTGCCGATCACGCCGGCCGCGTAGGAAATTCCTGACACGTGAAAATCACGCCGGGAAGGCGCTCTGCGCAGGGATATCCGTAGAATGAACCCCTGGGTGTTCTACTTTTCAGGAGATCAGTGATGGTGTCATGGCGTCCTTTGAGAGCAGGCGGCCTGATCGCAGCCGCCGTCGTGATGCTGGCCTGCTCGCATCAAAAGGCAACGGCAGAAAAGATGATCGCCGACATTCAATCGGCAGTGACTGCCGCCTCTCCCGACGCGGCCAAATACGTTCCGGATCAACTGGCGGAAGTACAAAACAAGCTCGGCGGCTTGAAAGCCTCGTTCGACAAGCAGGATTACAAGTCCGTTGTGGGCGAAGCCCCGCCTGTGATCAGCGAAGCACAGGGCCTCGGAAGCGCCGCGGCGGCGAAGAAAGACTTGCTCGTCAGGGGCTTCAACGAACAGTGGTCGTCGCTCGTCAACTCGCTCCCTGGCAATTCCAATTCGATCCAAAGCCGCATTGATTATTTGAGCAAACCCGAGAACAAAAAACTGGCCGCGGGAGTCGATTTGAATGAAGCGAAATCGGGCCTGAGCGACGCCGCAGCGATCTGGGCGAAAGCGCAGGCGGCTTATGCCGGCGGCAATGTGGAGGAAGCGGTGACGATCGCCAAGACCGCAAAAACCAAATTTGATGCGCTGGCGGCGTCGATGAAGCTCGATCTGACCCAACCGGCGGCGGTCCGGGATACCTCGGTATGAAATTGGCCTGTCAAGGACGTACGTCATTCTCCACGGCTTCGGCACGCACTACACTAGCGTGAATGCAGAACCTCAAGCCGTTCGACCCGGACGAGATAGATGAGACATTGACGCGTGTCGTCGTTCACGGCGAGAAGGCCTATTTGCTGTTCCCGTTCATCGACGGCCGTAACGCGCCGCCGAGATTCACGTCTGTGAGTCACGTGATTGCCGGTCCGACGGCGACGGTGGCAGACTTCTCCGCCCTCTCCGCTCTGGTGAAACAGGCCGGAGAGACTGCCGTTTGGTTCATGTCCTTCAACACCCCGTGGCTGCTGTCCGTTTCAACCGCCGGCGAAATTAAGATCAAAGGGTTGCAGGGCAGAACCGAACGCCGGTAGGCCACCACGCTTTATAGTTATCAATCAATCACTTATGTCCGCATGGGAAAGATCGGAGCGGTCTTTTCGTGCAGGTGAATTCAAAAGTGTGCGCTGCATCGCGCTCGCCGGCCGTAAGGCGGTGTATTCAATTCACCTAGCCAGTCAGAGTCGCATCAGATGAGTCGGTCTACTTCAGAAACTTCGCGCCTTCGGGCGATCAAGACCGACCCGGCCTCTCTGAACCTTCGCTGGCTGCTGCATGAATTGGTCAAGACCGGCATGATCACGGCAACCTCTGCTCGGAGCGTGGCCGACCGGCCCCCCAGCAAAGACGGCAAGATTGAACATCCGCTGGTCGTCGTCGCCGCCCAGGATTGGCCCGATCGTCGCGCCGAGGGACGCAAGCTCACCCTGGAAGCGCTGACGCAGTGGCTCGCGAGCCGCGCACGGCTCCCCTATCTTCGCATCGATCCCCTGAAGCTGGATGTGGCGACGCTGACCAGCATCGTGCCTTACGCTTACGCCATGCGCACCGGCATCCTGCCGATCAAGACCGGCCCCGCGGGCATCATTTTTGCCGTCAAAGATCCTTTCGCGATGGACTGGCTGCGCGAGCTCGCACCGACGCTCAAAACGCCGCTGAAGCGGGTCTGTTCGAACCCGGTGGATATCGATCGATACCTCGTGGAATTCTACACGGTGGCGCGCTC
>Ga0302320_10010809_pt1 | contig 19417 bp, 14 predicted proteins | sample Bog_T0_3_FD_202130 | JGI IMG/M metagenome (GOLD analysis project Ga0302320, IMG submission 202130) | Peat permafrost microbial communities from Stordalen Mire near Abisko, Sweden - Bog_T0_3 | ecosystem: Environmental > Terrestrial > Soil > Wetlands > Peat | place: Sweden: Abisko, Stordalen Mire... | reverse complement strand
CCACAAACCATCCTGAGCGCCTTCACGAATAAAGCGGGTTAGGTGCGCCGTCCTAAGCCCTTTATTCTTGCCATTCCGAGCGGGCTTCAGCCCGCGAGGAATCTGCTTTCCCGACTTTCTCAGCAAACTGTTTAGCCGTTGCGGGAAATGCCCCAGCACTGGACGGCTGTCTTCTCACTGAACCCCGTAAGGAATGCCAGGAACAAAGCTTGTTCCGGCGCAGCTAAAGCTACGTCCCTTCAAACCGGCGAACAAAGTAATCTGCAACCAATGCGCCAAGAGACGTTTTACTCGACACGATAGTTAGGCGCCTCGCGAGTGATCATCACGTCATGGACGTGGCTTTCGCGCAATCCTGCGCCGCTGATACGCACGAAGCGCGCCTTCTGCTGCAGTTCTGCGATGCTTCCGCAGCCTACGTACCCCATGCCGCTCTTCACCCCGCCGACCAGTTGATAGACGATCATGCCCACGGTGCCGCGATAGGGAACGCGTCCCTCGATGCCTTCGGGCACCAGCTTGTTGAGGCGGTTGCCTTCAGTGCCATCTTCGGTAAGGACCGGAACCGAGGAATCGGAGTCGGTGGTCTGGAAGTAGCGCTCGCTGGAGCCTTGCGCCATCGCCGCCAACGATCCCATGCCGCGATAGGCCTTGAAGGAGCGGCCCTGGTAAAGGATGGTCTCGCCCGGACTTTCTTCCGTGCCGGCCAGCAGCGAGCCGATCATCACGCAGTGCGCGCCCGCGGCCAGCGCCTTGGTGATGTCTCCGGAATACTTGATTCCCCCGTCGGCGATGACCGAGACGCCGCTGTCGCGCGTGGCACGCGCCGCCTCGGCGATGGCCGTGATCTGCGGCACGCCCGCGCCGGTGACGATGCGCGTGGTGCAGATAGATCCGGGACCGATACCGACCTTGATGCCATCAGCTCCGGCGCGGGCCAGCTCGCAAGCGCCGTCGAAGGTGCCGACGTTACCGGCGAGCAGATCGACTTGCGGCAGCGTCGCTTTGATCTTCTGGATGGCCTCGATGACGCGCGTGGAATGTCCGTGAGCGCTGTCGATGGCGAGCAAATCTACTTTGGCGCGCACCAGTTCCTGCGCCCGCTCCAGGTAATCGCCGGTAGCTCCGATGGCCGCGCCCACCCGCAGGCGGCCATGATCGTCCTTGGCGGCCGTTGGATATTTCAGGCGCTTCTGGATGTCCTTCACCGTGATCAGGCCCATCAGGTTATAGCGATCGTCGACCACCAGCAGCTTCTCGATGCGATGCTGATGCAGGATGGCTTCGGCATCGCTCAAGGTGGTACCGACCGGGACCGTGATCAGGTTTTCCTTGGTCATCACTTCGCTGATGGGAATGTCGGTGCGGGTTTCGAAGCGGAGATCGCGGTTGGTCAGGATGCCGACCAGCTTTTTGTTCTTGGTGACGGGAACGCCCGAGATGCGATAGCGGCGCATCACCTCCAGCGCGTCGGAGATTTTCTCCTCCGGCGACATGGTGATGGGATCGACGATCATGCCGCTTTCCGAGCGCTTCACCTTGTCGACCTCGGTGGCCTGCTGCTCGATAGTGAGATTGCGGTGGATGATGCCGAGCCCGCCCTGCTGAGCCATGGCGATGGCCATGCGCGATTCGGTCACCGTGTCCATGGCCGCGCTGATCAGGGGCACGCGAAGTTCAATGTTTCGGGTCAGATGAGTGGAGGTGTCGGCGAGGGCGGGTACAACATCCGACTTGCCAGGCAACAGCAACACGTCATCAAAGGTCAACGCCTCGGGCACAGGAAAATGGATCATGATAGCGGTTCCATGGAGGGGTAAATCATGATTGTAGAGTTGCGGGGGTGGTTAGGCAAACCGGAGGGCCGAGACTGTGGTCGCTGCTCAGGCACCAAGTTAGCTGGTGAGAATGGATCGCGGATCAAACTAACGATCTTGGGCATCTAAAGTTCAGCCGTGGTGCTTTCTCGACGGTGCAAACCTGAGCGGCGATGCCGCTAGCCAAATCGGGAATTATCGATGGCACTAAAGTTGTAATTCTGCTAATTGCGGAGAGTATTTCCCCGATTCTCGTGTTACATTGAATTGTCCTTAACGTCTAATTACTTAATGGTGGGCGCTTTGGCACTAGTGTGTCCAATTGTGCGCATTGATGTTCACAGCGCGTCCCTAAATTGCGCTGTAAGTCCTTTTTTTTCAATAGCACATATTGGAACAATTATTGCCCGAGAAGCGCATGTATTCGTGTAGCCACCGTATGGAGCACAGGGAGAACCCAGATTAAAATGTGTGCAAGTGCATGTCTGGTGATGCCGAAGGATTTAGGCGCGATCAACGTAAGTGATCTGCTCGCGCTTCCCACTCTGCCTTCTGATCGAAGCGCAAAGCGTCTCTCGGTATCTGCTGACGAGTTAATTCGCAACATCGCGTCAGTCGCAGACGAGTTAGTGGTCTACGCCATCGAGAAGCGCACGGCTGCCGATTTCATTGCAACGAGAAACGATGTGTTTCACCAGTATTTTGACGCGGTCCGTTCTTTTTCCGACCTCGCGAGAATAATTGTGCCTAAGCATGTGCTGGAAATATTGGCGGCGGAATCTCTATCCGAGATGGAAGCCGAATTTCGTGAGCACGGGTTGGGTGCGTTTGGCGCTGCCGTGCGCGACCAGGCTATCTTCACGATCTGGACGATGAGGAAGATCGACGATGTTTGTCGGAGGATAAACTCATTGAAACTGCCGCCGGACCTTGCGGCTGCCGATATAGAACCACGCAGCTATTATGCTTTCACTGCGGTAGCCGCACGCTTTCATTTGGACTGCTTAGTAAAGTCTGTCCACCTCCGAAAGCCGATTTATCCCGATGTCCTGAATGTCGTGATTGACGGGCTGCGGTATGCTGTGAACGCATATGCGTGGGCGGTTCGTGGCTTGAATCTGCGGTTGCCTAAATCGGAGATGCAAATCGCTCCAGTTGAGTGGGACGACGAAGATCAGGCACTGCTCACTGAAGCGACAAACGACATGGTGGCGGAAATCTGATGGAGGTCACGAAGGGAGGTGTCTACCTATATGAGCCTCCCTCGAGCTCGACTTCCGAACAGGCCGCGACGATCACAACTTCGGGCTCTGAACAAGCTGGAATGCGCCCATATGTCATCGTCTCTCGTAACGAGGTTAACAATGGTAAGCCGACGGCCGTTGGAGTCCCACTCACTACCCGGATTCACAAGGCAAACTCCTATCGCATCTTTCTCCCATTAGCAGAACTTATAGCGGATGAGGGATGCAGTCCATTCAAAGACAGTGTTGCTTTGTGTGACCATGTACGCGTGCTCAATACTGAGCTCATCCGAAAGAAAATCGGAAGGCTGTCTGATAATGCTGTCCTCGCCGTAGCGCTTGGACTGATCTTCGTGTTGGACATCCGGTAGCAGATCTCTTCTTCCAACGGAAATCAAATTGAGCCGCTACCATAGGGACCATCCTTCTTGAATCTCGACCCGAGTGGGCGTATATTCGTTGCAGTACTGCTGTGTTTTGGGGGTCCTGTCACTCGCTCCCGGCGTGACGGTTAGACCCGCGCAGATTCGGCGAAGCACATCGGTGGGCGAGAGCCCACTTTTTATTTCCACCCCGTAATCCGCTGTGCACGGCGAGTCCAGGCGACAGCAAGAGCCTGACGGGCGCTCTTTGCTTAATGACCGGGAGCGGTTACAGAACACGATGGCTGGAAGCGTTGAGAAAGTTCGGGAGATCGCGGAGCGGGTGGCCCAGTCGAGCGGCCTGGAGTTGGTCGACCTCGATTTACTTGGCGCGGGCAAGGCCCGCATGTTGCGGATTTACATCGACAAGCCGGGCGGCGTGACCCACGAGGACTGCGCGCACTACAGCCGCGAAGTGGGCACGATTTTTGATGTCGAGGATGCCGTACCGGGCAGCACGTACACGCTGGAAGTTTCGTCGCCCGGTCTGGACCGCAAGCTGTCGAAGCCGGAAGAGTTTCAGCGCTTCGTGGGCAGCCTGGTGAAGTTGATGACCCGCGATCCGGTCAATGGCAACCGGCATTTTGAAGGCCGGCTGAAGGGATTTCACGATGGCCATCTCAGCCTGGAGCTGATTGGCCGTAAGCAGTCGAAGAAGCATCAGGCAGTCGAGGCTGGAACAGAAATCGAAATTGCCTTGTCTAACGTGGAGAAGGCGAACCTGGTTCCAGAGCTGTAAAGGTTTGGTGCCGCGCTTGAGTTCGGGTAGTGCGGCGCTTCGGCGCCGCGTGCATCGGCCAAATAGCAGCGGGCTTTAGCCCAAGGTACTTCAGAGTGTGTGAAAGCTGGTCTCGCGTTGCAGTAAGTACCGCGAAACCCGAGCGCCAAAGGCGCGGAATAACTTAGCCCAGCGCTTTAGCACTGGGTAGGGCTAAGGAGACCGAGTCCCGTCAGGGACGGCACAAGATTCGCAGGCCTTCAGTCCTGCCGTGGTCCAACAAGGTGGCAGAAATTCTATGGCGAGTGAACTGTACAACGTAATCGACGCTCTCAGCCGGGAGAAGGGTATCGATCCGCAGATCGTCGTGAGCGCGGTGGAGGACGCCATCGTCGTAGCCACCCGAAAGTATTACAAGACGCAGGAGAACCTGCGCGCCGAGCTCGATAAAGAGAGCGGCCAGATCCGCGCCTTCGCGGTGCGTTCGATCGTGGAGACCGCCGACCAGATCGAGGACCCTCTCTCGCAGATCACCCTGGACGACGCCAAGCGCGTCGATCCTGCGGCCGAGATTGGCGGCGAGTTGCGCACCTACAAGGCGACTGACGTGCTGGGGCGCATTGCGGCCCAGCTGGCCAAGCAGGTCATCTTCCAGAAAGTCCGTGAAGCCGAACGCGACACTATTTACAACGAGTACATCGGACGCGTCGGAGAAGTCATCAACGCCACCGTCAAGCGCCAGGAAGGTCAGGACGTTATCGTTGACCTGGGCAAGGCGGAAGGCCGGATGCCGCGGAAGGAACAATCGCGCCTGGAGTCGTTTGCTCCCGGCGAGCGGGCGCGGGTGGTGATCTCGCGCGTTGAGAAAGCCTCCAAGGGACCGCAGGTTGTTGTCTCACGCGCGGTGCCGGAGCTGGTGTCGCACCTGTTCCAGACCGAAGTACCCGAGATATACGACAACACGGTAGTCATCCGCGCCATCGCACGCGAAGCCGGCGAGCGTACCAAGATCGCCGTCATGTCGAAGGACAAGGACGTCGATCCCGTAGGCGCTTGCGTCGGCATGAAGGGAATGCGGGTGCAGTCCATCATCCGCGAACTGCACGGCGAGAAGATCGACATCATCGAGTATCACGAAGACCCGGTGACCTTTGCTGAGAAAGCTCTGCAGCCCGCGAAGGTGAGCCGTGTCACCATTCTCGAAGGACATGAGAAGCACCTGGAAGTCATCGTCGACGACAGCCAACTGTCGCTGGCGATCGGCAAGAAAGGGCAAAACGTTCGTCTGGCCGCCAAGCTGCTGGGCTGGAAGATCGACATCAAGAGCGAGGAAGAGAAACGCCAGGAAGTCGAAGAGCAGATGCGGGGCGTGTTGAACGTGACCACTACTCCGCTGGAGTCGGTGCCTGAGCTGGAACCGAACATCATTGAGAAGCTGGTAGCGGCGGGAATCACGACCGTGGAAGCGGTCGCCGACATGACGCCGGAACAGCTCGAAGAGGTTCCCGGGATCGGCCCCAAGACGGTGGAAAAAATCAGTATTGCGGTCAATAATTATTTTTCCAGCCTGGATGCGGCAGAAGCCGCAGCCGCCGGGGAACCTGCGCTTGCCGGCGCCGAGGCAGTCGCCGGCGAAGAAGTGGCGCTGGCGGATGCAGAGACGGCGGAAGCTGGCGAGGGATCGCCGGAAGAATCCGAAGTTGCAGAAGAGGGCGCGGAAGAGGCCTCGTTGGCAGAAGAGGAAGCCTCGCTGGTGGCAGCTGAGGCTGAAGGCGCCGGCGATCAGAGCCCGGTTGGGCCAGATTCCGCCGGCCAGTCAGGCGATGTCGAGGGCCTGTCCGAAGAGCCGGAAGCGGACTCGGAGAGCGTCGAGGAACTGGTGGAAGAAGGTCAGTACTACGAGGCCGAGGTGGTGGATGGCGTGGAGAATGCGCCTCTCGCCGATGAAGCTGAGCTGACTATTCATGAGCGGCCGGCCGCCGAGAACGAGAATGTTCCCGAGGAAGAAAAGCCGGGCGAAGAACGTTAGCGTGAGACGGTCCGCGGCAGTTGCCGCGGGCCGGCAGAAACCTAAACCGTGAGGGATGCTATGAACGCGTAACCAGACGGGACATAACGGAGGAAACAGGGCGGAATGCAACATAAGATTCGAATCAATGATCTGGCGAGAGAGCTCGAGGTCAAGAGCAAGTCGATTCTCGACGTTCTTCTTAAGGTCGGCGTAACCGAGAAGAAAACGCACTCCAGTTCCATCGAAGAAGATGAAGCCGAGCGCGTTAAACAGTATTTTGCCGAGCATGAGCCGAGCAGCAGCCGCAGTTCGCGCGCCCCAGCAGCGGCCGATGAGTTCAAGCCCAAGATTGACCTGTCGCACATTTCCAAGCCTGGGGATGTGCTGAAGGCCATCACCCAGCAGGCCGCCCAACCTGCCGCAGCGCGGCGTCCTGTTATGTCCCCGAGTCAGGCCACGCCCAGCCCAGCTCGGTCTACCGTTGCTTCCCCCTCGGCTGTTCCGCCGAGACCCGCGCCGGTTTCTTATCCCGCCGTGGCCAGCACCCAGCCGGCAGTTCCGCCGGAGCCGGCTAAACCTGCGCCACGATTCATCACCCCGCAGTCGGTGGCACGTCCGCCAGCCGCCATTGTGATTCCACCGAAGCCGCCGGCCCCTGCCGCGGCGCCGCAGACCCATGCACCATCCGTTTTCGAGGCTACAAAGCCTTCAGAGGCAACAATCACTAATCAAATAGCAGTCCTCGAGGAACCCGAAGCCGTGCTGTTCGTACCCGAAGTCACGGTCGCCGAGCCACCAATCGCGGTTGATCCGGAAGTGTCAGCGTCGGCCCCAGCAATTCCTGCACCGCCGGCAAGTCGGGTGGCGCCGCCGCGTCCGGGACCTCCAATGGCCCCGGCTCCGCAAGGTGGATTGCGTTCGCCGCTGCCGGCAGCCCTCTTGCGGCCGGGACAGCCGCAACCACTGGGCACCGGCGCAACCGGCGCGCATGTAGCGCCGCGGCGATTGATTGTGCCGCAAACCGGACCGCGTCCGGTCTATACCGCGCCACCTCGCCCGGCGGCAACCGCTCCGCCGCGCGGAGCCATGCCCGAGCGTGGCAAACCGATTTTCCAGCGTCCGCGTCCCGGAATGCCGCCGACTGGTCAGCAGCGTCCGCCGGTGCGTCCCGGCGAACGTCGCGGTCCGCATCCCACCCGCTCAGCTGCTCCCGGAGCTCGTCCAGGATTCGCCGGCGGTCCCGGCGTTGGGGCCCCGCCGCCGCCGACCGGGCAGCGTCCCGCAGGTCGTCCGATGCGACCGGGACAACGGTATATTCCTCGCGGCGTGAAGGAAGGCCCGATGAAGGGCTTCGTTCCGCCGCCGCGGCTTTCGCTTTCCAGCGAGCCGTTGCCTATCACGCGCGCCATCACCATTCCTGAAGGCGTCAGCGTGAAAGACCTGGCGGAAAAGTTGGGCATTCGCGCCAAGGACCTCATCGCCCGTTTGCTGGCGCGCGGAGTATTCGCCACCGTCAACCAGACGCTTGATTCCGACCTGGCCAGCGATATAGCTCGCCACTTCGGCGCGGAGACTTCGGTCATCACCTTCGAAGAGCAGTTGGCGAAAGACGAAGGACCAGCCGAAGCCGGCGAAGATGGTGGAGCGCTAGCCATCACGCGTCCGCCGGTGGTCACCATCATGGGCCACGTCGATCATGGCAAGACCAGCTTGCTGGATGCCATTCGCTCGACCAATGTCGCCGAAGGCGAAGCCGGCGGTATCACCCAGCACATCGGCGCCTACAAAGTTGCGATCACCGATCCCAACTCGCCGGCCTTTGGACGCGAGATCGTCTTCCTCGACACTCCCGGTCACGAAGCTTTCACCCGCATGCGTGCTCGCGGATCGAAGGTGACGGACATCGTTGTCCTGGTGGTTGCCGCTGACGACGGCGTCATGCCGCAAACCCTGGAAGCCATCGATCACGCCAAGGCGGCCAACGTTCCGATCATTGTTGCGGTCAACAAGATCGACAAGCCTGACGCCCTGCCCGAGCGGGTCAAGAAACAGCTTGCCGATCGTGGTTTGATGCCGGAAGAATGGGGCGGCAGCACCGTGTTCGTCGACGTGTCAGCCAAGCAGAAGACCAACCTCAATCTCCTGATGGAAATGGTTTGCCTGGTTGCCGACCTGCAAGACCTGAAGGCCGTACCCGAGCGCCTAGCGACTGGCACGGTGCTGGAAGCCAAACTCGACCGCGGTCGCGGTCCGGTAGCGACGGTGCTGGTGCAGAACGGCACTCTGCACAACAGCGACAACTTTGTAGTCGGCAATGTCTTCGGAAAAGTGCGTGCCATGTTCAACGATCGCGGCGTCGCGCTCGACGCGGCCGGGCCGTCCACTCCAGTCGAAATTCTTGGATTGGAAGGCTTGCCGCAGGCCGGCGATCAACTGGTGGCGGTCGCCGATCGCGAGAAGGCGCGCGGCATCTCCGAATATCGTGAGACCAAGGCCCGCGAAGCGCAGCTGGCCAAGAGCTCGCGCGTCTCACTGGAAGGCTTGGCGGAACAGTTGAAGTCCGCCGGGCAGAAAGAACTGTTCATCATCCTGAAGGGCGATGTGCAGGGCTCGGTGGAAGTGCTGAGCGATCTGCTGGCCAAGCTCTCCAACGAACGCGTGAAGATCAACGTCATGCGCGCTAGCGTGGGAGCGATCACCGAGAGCGATGTGCTGCTGGCTTCGGCTTCAAATGCCGTCATCATCGGCTTCAACGTACGGCCCGAGCGCAAGGCGCAGGAACTGGCCGAGCAGGAGAAAGTCGACATCCGCCTGCACTCCATCATTTACGAACTGCAGGACGAGATCAAGCGCGCCATGACCGGCCTGCTGGAGCCGATCGTCAAGGAAACTTACATGGGACGTGCCGAAGTGCGCGATACGTTCCGCGTGCCGAAGATCGGCGTGATTGCCGGATGCCTGGTAGTCGACGGCGTGGTCAAGCGCGACGCCGAAGTGCGGTTGCTGCGGGACAACGTGATGGTCTTCAAAGGCAAGATCGGCTCGGTACGGCGCTTCAAGGAAGATGTCACCGAAGTGCGCAACGGCATGGAATGCGGTCTCTCCATCACCAACTATGGGGACATCAAAGTAGGAGATATCATCGAGGTCTTCGTCACCGAACGGGTCGCGGCCGAAGCGTTTGTGTAGAGGCAGTTGTCAGTAGCCTGTTGTCAGTTGTCAGTAAGGGATCGCGAACTGTTCGGCTTTGAAGACGGCGCAGCTCTACAGGCCGCGAAAAAGTCCGTGTTCGCTTCTGTTTTGAAGGGGCGCAGCTTTAGCTGCGCCGTTACAGCTAGTTATTTTTGTCATCCCGAGGAGGGCTTTAGCCCGACGAGGGATCTGCTTTTGAATTCGGATGCGGCTGTGAAAATCGCCGCAGGAACATCGACGTCCCGGAACTGAATCCTCCGCCGAGAGGAGCCGGTATCCGGGACGTTGTGCAACAGGACGGACATGATTGCGTATCTCACGCTCGAGATTCGCATTGAAGCCGCGCACTCGCTGAAGGACAAGCGGCAAGTGGTGCGCAGTGTGAAAGACGGGCTGCGGGCCCACTTCAATGTCGCCGTCGCCGAACTCGACGCCAGCGACGCCTGGCAGCGTGCGACGCTGGGCGTGGTCAGCATCTCGGATTCGCGCGACTATCTCGATGGCCTCATGCGTAACGTGGAGCGTCATGCCATGCGCGTGGCCAACAACAGCGGCGGCGAGGTCACCGATTCGTTTCTTGACTTCCTGAGCGAGGCCGAATTCGGCGACCGTTTGACCGGGGAACCGTGATTGTTATCACCGCAACCTTGACAGGTAGGCGTATTCTCTAACGTTCCCTTCTCTGCGAAGGATTGAGCTGAAAATATGGAGAACCGGGGACAGAAATATCATCGCGAACGTATAGGCGAGGCGTTGCGGGAAGAAATCGGCGCCCTGGTCGAAGGCGAACTTGGCGATCCGCGTATCGGCCTGGTGAGCGTGAGCGAAGTGCATTTGGAGGGCGGCAGCAGGACGGCTAGAGTCTTCGTGGTCGCCGCCGGCGATGAAACGGAAGCCGAACAGAGCATCGCGGGATTGAATGCCGCTCGCGGCTATATCCGTCACGAGCTGACCAGAAGGCTGGGCGTGAGGCAAGCGCCCGAACTTATTTTTGTGTTGGATCGTTCCGAGAAATACGGCGGCAGGATCGAAGAACTGTTGCATCGAATTCAGAAAAGAAAGCGGTAGGTTCGAACCCGGGACCACAGGAATGCTGCACGAAGTTCTAAATCAAATTGGTAGAAGGCAGACGTTTATTCTTACCTCGCACGCCCGGCCAGACGGTGATGCCGTAGGTTCAACCCTGGCTTGCTGCCAGATTTTGCGCAGCATGGGCAAACAGGCCAGCGTCGTCCTCAGCGACGGCGTTCCCCTGGTCTACAGCCCACTGCCGTTTGCCGATTCGGTGTTGCGCGACATGGGCCAGGCTCCTGAAGCCGAGGCCGTCATTATTCTTGAGTGCGACAGCGTGCAGCGTACTCGCCTTACCGGTCTGGATCGCCACTTCCTTATCAACATCGATCACCACGCCACGGCGCGTCCTTTCGCCGATGTGAATTGGATCGACTCCGCCGCCTGCGCCACCGCCGAGATGATCTTCCGGCTGGCGCGCGAGGCTGGGGTCAAGATCTCTCCCGAAATCGCCACTTGTTTGTACACGGCGGTGCTCACCGACACCGGCTCCTTCTGCTTCAGCGGCACCTCGGAGCGCACCTTCGCTCTGGCCCAGGAGTTGGTCCGCTGCGGCGCCGATCCGGTCAGTATTGCGCGCAACGTATATTTTTCTACCGAGCTGTCCAAGATGCACCTGCTGGGTGCGGCGTTGAGCGGTCTGCACCGCGAGGGCAGCTTGGCGTGGATGCACGTGGACCGCGACACCATGGAACGGTGCGAGGCCAGCGACGAAGATTGCGAAGGCTTGGCGAATTACGCGCTCGCCATCAAGGGTATCGAAGTGGCGCTATTTTTCCGCGAGCAACCCGATGGCTGTTTCCGCGTAAGTCTGCGCAGCAAGGGAGCGGTGAACGTGGCCGCTGTCGCCGCGGCCTTCGGCGGGGGCGGTCACCAGTGCGCCAGCGGTTGCGCTGTGGAGGGACCGCTCCCGGTAGCGATCGAACGCCTGCTGGCGCAGCTGCGGACCAGCGGCTATCGGGCCCATGTGCAATGATTTCGCGGGGCAAGGGTTTCGAACAGAGTGGGTGGAGCACGCCTTTTACAGGCTGCTGAAAAACTCGATTTTCTGAGTTTCTTGAAGGGGCGCACCTTTAGGTGCGCCGTAAAAGCCCTTTATTTCTTGGTCATCCCGAGCCGACTTCAGTCGGCGAGGGACCTGCTTTTGAGCTATCGAAAAGCCTCTTAGGTGCGCATGTCAGAGTCAGCTCCCCACACACTGGATAATCAACGTTGAGGCCTACTCCTGCCAGCCCAGAAGATCGCGTCCGTCGCTCCACCGATGCCCTAGCCCTCATCGCGTTCTGTGGCTTCCTCTTCCTGCTTGGACTTCAGATTGTGGGGTTGGTCGGCGCGGACGAGCCACGCTACGCCCAGGTCGCGCGCGAAATGCTGGCCCGCCACGACTGGGTCACTCCGGTGCTTTACGGCCATCCCTGGCTGGAAAAGCCACCGCTTTATTACTGGTCCGCGATGCTGGCCTACAAGGCAGTTGGTGAAGTAAGCGACACAGCGGCGCGTCTGCCTTCAGCGATTCTTTCCTCGCTGCTGATTGTCTTCATCTTCGTGTGGACGCGCCGCTTCCGCCGCGGCATGCAGCTTGATGCTGCGCTCATCACAGCCTCTTCGGCGCTCATCATCGGCTTTGGACGTAGCGCATCCACTGACATGCCACTGGCCGTGATGTTCACCGCGGCTATGTTGTGCTGGTACGGATGGTACTCGAGCGCCAACCGCGGATGGTTGCTGGCGTTCTACTTCTTCAGCGGACTCGGTACATTGGCCAAAGGACCGGTGGCCGTTTTCCTTGCCGGGCTGATCATCGTCATCTTCGCCGTGCTGCGGCGCGATGGACGGCTCGTGCTGCGCACTCTGTGGCCCATCGGGATCGCGCTCTATCTGGCGATAACCGTGCCCTGGTTCATCGCGGTGCAGCGCGCGAATCCCGACTTCTTCCGTGTCTTCTTCCTGCAGCATAATCTGGAGCGCTTCACCACCAAGCTGTATCACCATCCTCAGCCGTTCTGGTTTTACCTGCCAGTGGCGTTGCTGGCGTTGGTGCCGTGGACCGTCTTTGTGGGCGCTGCCGTCGTGGATGCAGTTCGCGACTGGCGCTTCTCGGTGCAGCAGCCTGCCGGGCAAGAAGACTTCCGAACGTACCTGACATTGTGGCTACTGTTGCCGATCGTCTTTTTTTCGCTTTCGCAGTCGAAGCTGCCGGGATACATCCTGCCGGCCATTCCCGCAGGGACCATTCTGTTGGCCGACTTCATCCGGCGTCGCGAAGCAGACGCCGCGAAGCCTCGCATGTGGGTGGTCTTGCTGCACGCGCTAGTTTGCGCTGCCGTGCCGGTAGGGGCGCTGATCGTTCCATTCAAGCTGCTGAAGCTCGGTCTGTCGCGGAACGTGATCATCGTGGCGGCTGCGCTGGCGATCATAACGATTCTCATGCTCTGCCTGACTCTGCAGAACCAAGGCTATCGTGTGCTGCGATTCGCCACGCTCGTTCCGGTCGTGGTTGCCTTCGCGCTCATTCTGCGCGGCACCGCTCCCATGATTAACATTTTGCAATCGGAGCGCCTGGTTGAAGCTAGGTTGCAGCAAACCGAGCTAGGCCGTTTGCCCAGCATTGCGGTGTACGACGTGTCTCCTGGCGTGGAGTACGGTCTTGCCTTCTACCGCAATCAGCCCATCGCCAGCTACGAACGAAACGAAATTCCAGCCGGCGACCATGTTGTAGTCGCCGCCAGCGGCACCAAGACCGAGCTGGAATATCGTCTTCCCGGACGCCGAGTCACCAAGTTCGGAGCTTTCGAGCTGCAGCATCTCGACTTCTATCTGGTTACCGGTAAAGGTACTGGCCCGCAGCATCCCTGAACGCGCCGGGCATCGCCCCACGGGCTGTCTTGCATCGTGTAGGGCCAGTGAGGACCGGTATGCAACGCAATGCTGCGACCGGATTTCGCAAGCGCCGCCTGTGAATTTTCGGTGCCACCCGCAAACAAACTCTTGACCATATGCCCTCACTTGTGGAGAATGACCTCACCTTCAGTTAAACAGTTCATGAACTAACGAACTGTTGCGCCGCCGCCTCTTCGCACCTTCGCGTCAGCCACGCGGAGGCCGCTTCGAACGCTGCTTCAATCGAAAGATAGGGACCTTAAGGAGACAGGCAGCTTGTCTGCACTGCCCTGTAGTGACGTGTGTTTTGGCGCGCCATTGAGCGGGCAGGCTCGGCTTGAGCGCTGATCTGCCACAGGTTCGACCCGCTTGTCTGTGACTTGGATTGTTACGAAAGACCAACTGGCCTGCTTGTACCTTCGTAACTTTTGGGACGCGATCAAGCCGAATACGCTTGTTGTGGATGACGATCCTAAGATGCCTGGCCACGACGCTTCCTTCAAATCAAGTTGCACTGAGGGACCGCGATGGAACTGGCGTAGCAGAAGTACTCTGGCCGAGAAGGATGAGAATTAATGACGAATCATAAGCAGTGTCGGGGTTTGATGTGCACTAATAACCGGCTGGCGGCAAGACGCGCCTCGCTCGGATTCATGATGGTGTTAGCGCTTATTTGGTTGAACATGACGACAGCCGCGCTGGCCCAAACCTACCATGTGATTTACAACTTTACCGGCGGACAAGACGGGGCCAATCCATTTACCGGCCTAACCATCGATGCAGGTGGAAACATTTACGGAACGGCGTTTAGCGGAGGCGCCGCCGGCTTCGGCACGGTGTTTTCGTTGGACAATTCCGGATCGGGTTGGACGCTGGTTCCTCTCTATAGCTTTGCCGGAGGCAGCGACGGCGAAGGCCCAGTCGCCAGATTGACCCTAGGGCCGGATGGCGCCCTCTACGGCTCAACCTCGGCTGGAGGCGCAGGGTCGTGCAATAACTATAACGGGTACTTCGGTTGCGGCACAGTGTACGAAATGAGGCCCCCGCCGCGGGCCCCCGCCTCTGTCATGGTTTCCTGGGGTTCGAATGTGCTCTATCGATTTTCAGGTAGTGACGGTGCCTATCCCCAAGGCGATCTCACCTTCGATCAGGCAGGAGATATCTACGGTACGACTATCAATGGAGGCTCGGCGGGCTGGGGCGTGGTTTACAGCTTGACCCGCTCCAATGGCGGATGGACCCAAAGCGTGCTTTATCAAGCTAGAGGCGACGGCGATGGTCAGTATCCTTGGGGCGGAGTTGCCTTCGACCCATCCGGCAGCCTCTACGGCGTCTTCTCACAAAATGGTCCGTCCGGTTACGGTGCGGTGTACAAGTTGGCGCGATCGGGTTCCGGCTGGACGGAGAGTACGGTTCACGGTTTTACCTATCATGGAAATGATGGTGCGTCTCCGCAAGGCGGACTCATCTTCGATGGAGCCGGCAATTTCTACGGCACCACGGTGCACGATGCTACCGGCGGCGGTACAGTTTTTGAGTTCACTCCGTCGGGTGGCAACTGGACTTACGACTTCTTGTACGGATTTACCGGCGGCATCGATCTTGGCCCCTACGACAAGCTGGTGATGGACGCAGCCGGCAATCTTTACGGCACCACCTTCGCGGACGGGCAATACGGATATGGATCCGTCTTCAAGCTGACGCGCTCCGGGGGCGGATGGGTCTATACTTCGTTGCACGATTTCACCGGAGGCAGCGATGGATCAAATCCAATGTGCGCCTTGGTGTTCGATTCGTACGGCAATCTTTACGGTACCGCATCCGGCGGCGGAGATCGTCAGGACGGCGTGATTTTCCAGATCGCACCGTGAAGGTATCGTGATATACCGTTTTGGCGGTGTCACGCCTAGTAACGGCGGGCTGCGCAAGCCCTTGAAAAGCAACGTTTGGGTAGAGCGGGCCGTTCTTCAGGCCCGCATCCCAATCGTTTGTTGGCCGCCCCAACTGAACTTGAATCCAGCAACGGACCATTCCTGAGAACGATCAACATCGCTTCATCGCCGACCTCTACCGTGGAGGTTCGGAACCCTCATGATGAGGTTGGCTCGGCGCATGGGGTGCGCTTTGATGTGGGGCAGCGGCGTGCTGCGCCGGCGGCTGGCTCGCGTGCGGAGCGGAGGTGTGTGATGGGGGATGCGCCGTCTCCTTTGGCGATTCCGAAATGGCGGGATGCCCCGCGTTGTGCGCCACCGTCGAATTGCTCGGATGTGGAGTAGCGGTGTTACTCGGGTGAGACGCGTTCTGGTGGGCCGGCGGATGGGGAACATTGTTGGTGGAATGTGACGCGCTGGCGGTTCCGTTATTCGCCCGCGTGGCAGGCTCACTCTGGTTCATGTGGGCCGGGGGCTGCGATGCCGGATGCTCTGCATTGTGGGCAGCGGTTGAATTGTTGGGATGGGGAGCAGAGGCATTGTCCTCCCGCGCTGGCGGTCGCGGAACCGGGTTGTTCGGGTGGGAAGCATTGGCGTTACTTGGATGCGGAAGGTTCGCATTGCTGGAAGCTCGCCCATTTGCATTGTTTGGGTTGTTCGAGCGGGGAGCGTTGATCGCAGGGTTATTGGTCACCAGCGCACTCCTCGCGGTTACAACACCTGCCCCGTGAAATGATCCCGGCTTGGGAGTTGCCGCAACCGTCGGCCGGCCATGATTTACCGACGCTAACTGGGCGTGGTCCGTGCTGGCCATTTGCTCATGCTGGGTCTGTACTTGAGTAGGAGCGATGTGCCGCTCGTTGGCCATAGTTCGCTGTTCTGCCGTGGGCTCCGCCCGGATCCCGCCCGTGCCACCGTTGTAGCTGACGCGATTAACGGTAACGTTATTCACCACCGTAGTGTTGTAAGTGTTGTGAATATTGGTGACGTTAACATTGTTGACAGCGCGGTTGTAATAGAACGTTCCATTGCGCCATGCTCCGCCCGCGTATCCATTGCCGGTGTAGCCAAAACCGTAGTTGACGCCTCCGTAAAAGCCGATATGCGGCCCCCAGTAACCCGCATGCCACAGGAACGCCGAACCACCCCATCCCCAGTAACCAGGCGTCCACAGAACGCCGACTTGAGGCGCCATCACCCAGGTTCCGGGTACCCAGAAATAGCCTTCCGGCCCGTATGCCCAATAACCCGGGGTCCAGATATAACCGACACCGGGGCAAAGAGGCTGCGAATATACCGGCAGCGGAGGCGGAGCGATCCCTGCTGAAATAAAAATGCCGGCGAAGGAAACAGCCGGTACGGCAATCATCAAGAGAACCAGCAAGAAGAGCCGGCTGAAACGGAAGATACGCATGTTGTTCCTTTCGTGTCCGATCACTATCGCCCCGGCCAGCACGTGAAGTACGGCAGAAATATTTCGGATTTATCTTAACTTTCTTGGCGGAGCCTAGTTTTAGTCCTCACTCGCAATACTGGTTAGAACCGCATTGGCGAAAAATAGTTGCTAATTCTGCTAGCGGCTCGGAGTTTCTTGACTGGGGCAACCCAAGCGCTCGCCTCGCATTTCCGGTTTTGCCGCATTTCAAGATGGGGAAACTTATAAGACAAAGTGAGTTAGCAATATTGGCCCGTGGACAGGCTCGGTGATATGCGGGGCACCTGCCAGGCACGGAGAGCCTCGTCCCGTATGCGAGTGCCAACTACGACCACGGGCGTGAAAGGCCTGGTGCGGGGTGCGCTCAGGAGGGTGCCTAGCCAAGCATTGACACAGATGGTCGCTGTTCCGAAGTAGCTCTACGCCCAGCCAAAGAAAAATGGTGCGCCGAGGTGCTTCGGAGCGTTATATAGTGTGGGACTATTAGAAGCTCAACAGAGATTCGGTATGTCTGTATAAGAGGCTCTGCAAGAAAATCTCCGACATCTCAGTCGCACCAGCCCCTAAGGCTGATCTCAGCGAGGAGCATTGCCTATTTCGCCGTCAAACATCGAACGTTGGAAGGATGAATCATGAGCAGGCCCTCTGTTTTGTCGATTGGCATGTTAGTTCTGCTTGCCGCGACGCTTCCTCTGATGGCGCAAACTCCAGATCCTCACAACGCTTATGCCCATCCGGCCATTCAGATTGCGAATGTGCCGGCGAATCCCGGTGGCCCGACCGGCATTTTGCCTGCCCAGTTTAAGGCCGCGTACGGATTCAATCGCATCCCCAGCCAAGGCCAGGGGCAGACCATCGCCTTGGTCGACGCCTACGACGATCCCAACGTCGCATCCGACCTGGCGTTCTACGCGAATTATTTCCACCTGACGCCGTGCAACTTCCAGAAAGTGATCGTAGGTAATCCGGCGCAGGGCGAAGGTTGGGACCTTGAAGAATCTTTAGACGTCGAACAGGCCTGCGCCTTGGTGCCACAAGCCAACATCATCCTGGTCGAAGCCAACAGCAACAGCTTCACCGATCTGCTCAATGCCGTCGCTGCAGCCTCCGCGGCTCCGTATAACGCCACCGTGGTTTCCATCAGCTGGGGCGGTGGCGAGTTCAGCGGCGAGCAAGCCTACGATAGCTACTTCTGCAACATCGTTAACGGCAACGGCCAGCCCGTGACCTTTGTCGCCGCCAGCAATGAGGCTACCTATCCTGCAACTTCGCCTTGTGTGATAGCTGCGGGCGGTACCACGCTGGTCTTGACCACCACCGCGCCTTTGGGAAATCCCCTTCAATTGGACTACGGTACTGAATCGGCGTACGGTCTGGGCGGAATCAGCGCGTACGAACCGCAGCCCCCGTGGCAGAATCCGGCCTGCACGACCTTTTCAAGAAACAGTCGTTGCGTTCCCGACATTGCCTCGGATGCCAACCCCAGCACAGGTGTTCCCGTGTATGACACCTATAGCGAAGGTGGCTGGATTGAGGTGGGTGGAACTAGTCTGTCTACTCCTGATTGGGCTTCGTTCTTTACCATCGTCAACTCATTGCGTGCGGGCCAGGGTAAAGGTACACTCAGCCAGGCGGCTCCTGACCTATACGCGATTTATTACTCTTCGGATTACCTCACTGACTTCCATGACATTACGTCAGGCTCCGGAGCCGGCCCTGGCTATGATTTAGCGACCGGGATTGGTAGCTACCAAGTGAATAACTTGGCTCCCGCGTTGGTCGCAGACCCGAATTGAGCTACATTTTCTCTTACGCGTTGTCGGAAATAGAAGAACTCGGTATCCTCTCAGAATGGAGTGTCTATGAAGCAATGGTTCACTAGCATGCTATTTGCTGCGCTGGCAGTCTCTTTGTGCGCCGGGCTGGAATCAAGTCCCGCCGCTCATCCCGGTCAAGCACCCGCGCAGTCCTCGGCTGCGCCGGCCACCGCCGGTCAGGTGCAAGGATTTTTTACCATGGAGTTGACCAAGTCCGTCGATTCCAAGAAGCTGAAGGATGGCGATGAGGTTGACGCCAAGCTGGTGACGGATGTGCACGCTGCCGACAATGTGACGTTCCCTCGCGGATCGAAGGTGATCGGCCACGTAACCGAATCGAAGGCCCGCTCGAAGGGCGATACGGAATCGGCACTGGCAATTAACTTCGACAAGATCATCAGGACGGGCGGGGAAACGCCGATCAAGAGCGTTATCCAGGCCGTGGCCCCGAATCCGAATGCGGGAGTTACTACTGGCGGTGGCGTTGGCTATGGGGATTTGAAGGCAGCCACGGCGGCCCCTCCGGCGCCCGATACTTCCCGCGGCCCAACCCCACTTCTGAATGAACAGTCGGTAGGGGTTTTAGGGATCAAGAACCTGCAACTCAGCCCGGATGGAGTGCTCACGTCCGGCGGGAAAGAAGTAAAGCTCGATAGCGGAACGCGAGTTTTACTCAAGGCGTCAGCGCAATAGCCAGCCAGAAATCACGGGCGCGGGCGGCGACAACTTGCTGCTCGCCCCGCGGCTCCCAGCCTCTAATCTAACAGGCTGCTGAAAAAGTCGGATTCGGGGAGTTCGGATTCGGTGAATTTTGAAGGGGCTAGCTTTAGCTACGCCGTAGCAAGTCCCTTATTCCTGCCATCCCGAACCAACTTTAGT
>Ga0302320_10010806_pt1 | contig 19420 bp, 11 predicted proteins | sample Bog_T0_3_FD_202130 | JGI IMG/M metagenome (GOLD analysis project Ga0302320, IMG submission 202130) | Peat permafrost microbial communities from Stordalen Mire near Abisko, Sweden - Bog_T0_3 | ecosystem: Environmental > Terrestrial > Soil > Wetlands > Peat | place: Sweden: Abisko, Stordalen Mire... | reverse complement strand
CTAATCTTTATGGCGGCGCCACGAACGTCAGCCAGGGGACGCTGCAACTTGGAACCAGCAATGCCATTGCGAGCGCGTCGGCGATTACCATCTCCACCGGAGCGACACTGGACCTGAATGGATATCATGAAACCGCCGCCTCGCTCGCTGGCAGCGGCGCATTGACGATGGAGAGTGGGACGTTCTCGATCTCCGGCGCCGCGACCACTACTTACACAGGCTCCATCTCCGGCGGTGGCGGCATTGTTATCAATGGGGGCGGAATGCTCAGCCTTGGCGGGACCAGCACTTACACCGGGCCGACTATTGTCAATGCGGGTACCTTGCAATGGACCGGGGCCAACGGCGCCGCGCCGGGATCCGATGTTACCGTGGCTGCGGGCGCATCCGTGGGAGTCAATGGAGCCAATGTCACGATTGGATCCCTAACGGGCGCCGGCAGCCTTGTACTGACTTCCGGCACGCTGACGGAGGGAGGCGACAACGCTTCGACAGGTTTCTCCGGTGGGATCAGCGGGCCCGGGGGATTGGTCAAGGCCGGGGCGGGTTTGCTGACCCTTTCGGGCTCCAGTTCCATGACGGGGAGTGTTACCATCATGTCCGGTGCGGCAACGCTCACGGGTTCGAATGGTTCACTCGGAAGCGCATCGGGAGTGACCATCGACAATGGCGCCACCTTTACAATCGATAACAGCAGCAGCCAAAACTCCAATCGACTGGCGGACACCGCATCCGTTACGCTCGCGGGAGGCACATTCGCCTATATCTCAGGCAGCAATGGGTCCGCGGAAACCGTGGGAGTCCTCAATGCGATGAGCGGCGCGTCGAATGTGGAGGTTATCCAAAATGGCTCGGCGAGCAATGTTACCTCCCTGACCTTCAGTTCCCTCGGCACGATCGGGGCGGGCGCGACTGTCAATTTCAGCGGAAGCGGCGGGGTGCTGGGCCAGGGAATCGCGGGCACGCATATCTATATCCTCGGTCAGCCGGATGGATTGATGGGAGGATGGGCCACGGTCGGGACCAGCTTCGCGCAATATTATGCGGACGGGGTAAGCGCTTTTAGCAATTACTATCTCGGCAGCGATGGGATCAATGTGAACGACGCCACCAAGATCGTGGAGCTCAGTGGCAGCTCGCCTTCGACGGCATCCACATTGACCAATGCCGGGACGACGACAGACGAGGATTTGAACCTTGCGGACATCCCGTCCGTAAGCCTTGGCACGGCCTCCACGCAAGTCCTGAACCTGGCCAGCGGCGGCTTGATCAAGAGCTCGACCAATCTGACCACGATCGCCGGTGCGGGCGAGTTGACGGCGGGTGGGACCGCGCTGGCGGTATCGGTCGCGTCCGGGCAGATGCTGACGATTGCATCGAGCATCATCAATAATGCCGGGCCTGATGGCATCTACGGCAATGCGGATGACGGCACGGTGTCACTCTCTGTGACTGAACCCGGCACGCTGATCCTTACGGGATCAAACAGTTTCTCCGGAAATGTGTATCTCAATGGCGGTATCCTGCAGGTGAGCGCGGGTGATAATCTCGGGGCTCCAACCAATGAGGTCGTCTTTGGCGGTGGGACGCTCTCCATTACGTCCAGTGTTGCCGGCGGCGCCGGGCAGGTATTCAGCATTGCGATGGGGCAGACTGGGACGCTGGACGTCGCGGCTGGACAGGCGTTGACCATTGGAAGCGCCAGTAATCTGTTGATCGCGGGAAATAGTTCCACTTTGGTCCTCGACGGCTCGGGCACCCTGATTGTGCCGGGGTCCAATTCCAGTTTCAACGGAGCGGTGCAGGTGAATGCCGGGACGCTGCAATTGCAGAACGCGCTTTCGCTCGGCGGCGCGGCGACCATTACGCTGGGCGGCGGTGCGCTCTCGCTGCACAATGATAATGCGACCAATTTCGGCAACGCCGTGGTCCTCACGAGCAATGCGGGAATCGATGTCGAGCCGCTGGACGGCGCGGGCGGGGTGGTCATGCAAAGTCTTGGGACGCTATCGATAGGTGCGCAGACGCTGACGAGCACGGGGAGCAATGGATCGTCGCTTGGTTTCGGCGCGGTGACGCTCTCAGGGAACGCCACGTTTAATACGGCGTCTGCGGCGATGACGCTTGGATCGATCAGCGGAGCTTACGGAATAACCAAGACGGGTGCGGCAACGTTGATCCTCGGCGGCACCAGTACTTATACGGGACCGACGACCATCAATGCCGGCATTGTGCGACTGGGATCGCCGTCCGGAGTCGGTCCGCAATCAGCCGTGACCGTTGGACAGGGAGCTTCCCTCGACCTCAATGGCAACAATGCTGCCCTCGCATCGCTTTCCGGGTCCGGCAATGTGACGCTGGAAGGTGCGACACTCTCGGTGGGGGCTTACAACGCCTCCACTACTTACTGGGGTATTCTGTCGGGCTCGGGTGGATTGACCAAGAATGGGACCGGCACGTTTACCTTAAGCGGCATGAGCAGTTACACCGGGCAGACCGTTATCAACGGTGGGACACTGAGCCTCGCGGTATTGAACGCCATTGGCCCGGCTTCCGCCATCACTGTCGGCTATGGCGCGGCGCTCAATTTAAACGGCGTATCGGAAACCGCGGGCTCGCTGGCGGGCGGGGGGACGGTGAACCTTGGCAGCGGCGGCGCATTGGCCATCGGGGCGACCGATGGAAACACCGCCTTTTCCGGGGGAATTACGGGCACGGGTAATTTGACGCTTACTGGCGGGACGCTGGCGCTGAGCGGCTCGGATAACTTCACTGGGACGGTCTTTCTCAATGGCGGCATCCTGTCGATTGGGAGCGACAGCGAACTTGGAAACAGCGGCAATGCGTTGAACTTCGGCGGCGGCACTCTCCAGGCGGGGGCGGCGTTGACCACCAGCCGCGCCATGGTGCTCAGCTCCGCCGGCGCCATCGATACGGGCAGCAATGACATCGTCGTATCGGGCGGGATATCCGGCGTGGGACCGTTGACCAAGGAGGGCTCCGGCGAATTGCTGATCAGTGCGAGCAATACTTTCATAGGCGGGACTGTGCTTACCGATGGGGACCTCGTTGCAGAGAATAACGCGGCTCTTGGCAGCGGCACAGTTACCTTTGAGGGAGGCGGGCTTTCATCCGACGATGACAGCATTACGATTGCAAACCCGATTACCATTGCCGCATCAACCACCAACCAAATTCTTGGCAATGACAGCCTCACGCTGACCGGCAGTGCGGGTGGAACCGGCATGCTCAATATCAACCTGGCCGACGTCAGCAAGGAGGTGAAACTCGATCCATCCATTGCCGGGGCCTTTGCACCTGGAGGGGTCGAGGTTACCAACGGGACCCTGCTGCTCGGGCGCGCGCAAGCCATCGGCTCCAGTACGAATTTGACGCTGGACGGCGGTACCTTTTCATTCCAGGGCCTTACCGGCGCCACGCAGATCATGGGATCGCTCACGCTTCTCGCCGATTCCATCATCGATTTCAGTGACGCCGACGCCGGCGGCAACACGCTGGAATTCACCGGCCTCAACCTCAATGGCTTTACGCTGACCATCAACGATTGGAGCGGCGACCTTTACAGCATTTACAGCACCACCGACCAGGGGGCATCGTCGCAAGACCGGCTGCTTTTTATCAATGGCACCACCGGAAACAATCTATCGCTGGTCAGCTTCTATGATAACACGGGCACCTACATTGGTAATGGCAAATCGGTGAGCGACGCCACGCTCAATGAAATCGTCCCGGTGCCGGAGCCGAGCGCCATGCTCGACCTGAAGACCATTGTGGCTCTGCTGGGATGCCGGGTGGGTTACGCCGCGCTGATACGGAAGCGCAAAGCCGCGCGGCGGAATTAATTCCGTGTGACCATGAGGCGCAGGAAGCGTGAGGGCGTGCTGCCGAGCGGCATGGTATCGCAGTAAGTCGCAGTCGGGGTGCTGCCGTTATCGATGCGGGAGGGGCCGGATGTCCAATGCACGAGATCGCTGGAGGCCTGGACCGAATAGGTGATGTCGGTGAGCGAGTTTTGCCTTGTGAAGCTGATGGTGAGATAAGTGGACCCGGAGAGGGTGGTACGGCCCACGATGGGAAGGGCTCCGGCGGGTGCGGTGGAGTGGGCGGGGAGATTGAGCGCGTATTTCATCAAATTGGAGACGCCATCGCCGGCGGGCTGGCCGTTATCGCCGGAGAGCGACCAGTTACTGAGTTCGGCGGGAGTAAAGTTGGCTTCGCGCCATGCATCGAACTGACTTTTTACCTCGACGACTGTCATTGAGTAAGAGGGGAAGGTGTAAGTCAACGCGGTGCCGGAGACGGTGGCGGCGCCGGTGGTCAAGCCGCCGGAAGTGAGGTCGTTCGGCTTGCCGTAAGTCCAATAAGGGGCATATGACGAGCCGGGAGTAAAGCCGGGGAATGTCAGCGAGGCGGGCAGATCGTCAGTGGGATTCTTATTGATGACGAGAAAGACGAGTGAGCCATCCTGGAATTGTGTGGCGTGGATGCTGAGAAGCGCGTAGCCGGTGGAGGCGGTGAGGACTGGCGCGCCGGGCTGTATCCAGTGGGTCATCAATTGCTTGGCGTAGAAAGGCGGGAAGGGGGTATTGACCGGGGTGCCGGAGATATCGCCATAAGCCAGGAGGCCGTAACAGCCGAACTCGCGCCAGCCGTACAGCGCCGAGGCGTTGTTATTGGCGGTCGATGCGCCTTCGCTCGTGTCCCACCAAAGGCATGCATCGACCGGGGACTCGGCGACATTGGCAAGGGCGTCCGCGCAGTAGAGGCCATTGACGAGCGAGACGGTTTGCTTGCCGGGAGCGGTGGAGACGGAATTCATCTCCGTTACATCGAGCTCAATGGCGGTGCCCGGCCTTTCGAAGTAATCGGCGATCATCTGCTGGAGGTTGGCGGCGTCGCTTTTTACAACCGCGGTTGATTGAAGGAGGCCGAAATCGGATTCGGAGCCGGGATTTTGCGGATAAATATGATCGATTAGGAAGCCGGGGGTGACGCCGAGCGATTTCATTGTCGCGAGCATGACCGGAACCCAGCCTGTGTGAATCGAGCCGCCCTCGTTAGGGTTGGCGACGCCATGGGTGCCGGTGCCGTAACTATCCTCGCCCGGTGCGGCGACGGCGCCGAGATGGATCGCGGGGTCCACGGCGAGCATTGCGTTTGAGTAAGATTGGAACGTGAGTGCGTAAGTGTAGGGATCGTGAGGCGTGCCAGCCAGGGTTGAGCCGCTCGCGCCGTGGAGATCGTTCTCCCATGAGCCGTAGCATTCGTTGCCGATCTCCCAATAGGAAAAGTTGAATGGGGCGGGATGCGTGATGCGGAGGAAGTTATATCCATCGTCCGTGGCAAGCGGCGCGGCGGCGCGGATCGAGGCCCAGTAGCCGGTTGTCTTCCAGTTGCGGCCCTTGGAATCAGTGCCGAGCGGCAGGGTGCCGCTGGTGCTCGCATTGCAGTAGGCGACCCACGCGGCGGCCTCCTGCGGCGTGCCGCTGCCGTAATTGACGGTGACAAAAGCCTGGGCGCCTTGATTGGCGACGATGGGGGCGAAGATGCCGGTGTGGCTGGCCCATTGAAAGGTGGGATTGGAAACCTGCGTATCGGTCTGCCAGTCGTAATCGTCTGAGAGGCTGCCGCCGGGGAAGCGGATCGCCCCGAGCCCCATCGCGGCGAAAAGCGGGCCGGTGGCGGTGCCGGAGAGATTGGCATCCCATGCCGCCATGTTTAGTCCATTAAGCCGCGGATCGATTGTGCGGATCACCGAGTCCGGCGTGACGCTCAGCGGCACGGGGTTCGGTGGCGCCAGCGCGGTGAGGGAGATGGCGTCCACATAAAATGTGAGCGGGGCGCCGGTGATGTTTTGGATCCAGAAGCCGTCGAAATTCGGGTTATTGGCGACGCCGAGGGCGGTGAAGGTGAGCGTGACCTGCTGCCAGTGGCCGACCTGCGCGGCAGTGAATGAGAGATAGGTTGCGGCCTGGCCGGTGCCATCGAGCGTCGCCTGCACCTGGAGCTGGTTGTTTCCGGCGACGGTGGGGTAAATCCAGAAGGTGAGGTTTTGGTAAAAGGGCGAGGGATCGAATGGATCGTGGTGAAGGTAGAGCGCCTCGTAGTTGGTCGAAGTCGGGTCGTTGACGGAGATGGAAGCGGTGCCGGAATATACCGGTGTCGCGTTGCTGAAATTGACCGTGGCCCAACTGTAATTCGCCCATGAGGGATCGAGGGCGCCGGAATAGATCACGAGATTCTGCGCCCGGGCTGACATCGCGGCGCCAAGGAGAATCACGAAGAGAAGGAACGAGCGCATGGGGGATGTGCACGGGAAGAGTAACACGGGGCGGGGAGGCGCGCATTCGCGGGTTTCCCGTAATTTGGGATTGGGTGCGGCTGTAGACGGTGTCCCGGGGAGGCGCCGCTCTCTACGAGAACTCGATGTGAGCTTCCAGCGACGATGCCGCGCCGGTGCCGCGGAAGCCTCCCTCGATGGGCGTGGCGGCGAGGGGTTCGCGGCAGGCCGCGAGGGCGACGTACTCATCATTTACCGCCATGTCATGTGTCGGATCGTAGCCGCGCCAGCCGCCGCCGGGCAGGTAGACTTCCGGCCATGCGTGCATGTATCGCCGTTGGCTGCCAGTGCTGGTGGGCCGATAGCCGCTGACGAAACGCGCGGCGATGCCGACCACGCGGCATGCATCGATATAGAGCATCGCCACGTCGCGGCATGAACCGGTGCGATGCTCGAGGGTGTATTCGGGCGGGTAAGGCGCTCCTGTTTCCCGGATGGATATGGGACAGGTCGTGTAGATCTCGCTGTTGAGGGCGTTGAGAAACTCGATGGTGCGCCCGCCAGCGGCTTCGGCGATGGAATGTGCAAAGTTTGCGACGGTGCTCTCGTCGTCGGCGCGTTGCAGATACGGGGCGAGGGAACCACTCAAATCTTCGCCATAGTTGATCGGCAAAGTGTCGGCCTGTCCGGCGAGGAGGTAGTCGAAGGGATTCTCGCGAAGCGTTTCGACTTCGAACGAGGTCTCGATCGTAAGATGGGTCGTCGTTTCGCGAAACCAGGCGTGGAGCACCGAGTTGCCCTCGATATCCAGGCATTCCGCGAGAACGGCTGGCTTCGGCTCGATTTCAGCACGAAAACGCAGCAGCCGCACCGTGCCGTCGCATCGCGGCCGCAGCCGGATGATGTGCGGCTGGAGCGACACGGGTTTGCTGTAGCTGTACCGGGATGTGTGTTTTACGGTGAAGTTCATCGGGATCCACAGACTCCTAGGCGACCGGGCAATCTACGTCCAGCATTCCGGTGGGAGCGCAATCTTGGAGCGGCCGGTGATTGAATCCACCTCGCCTTGACACCTGCGCGCGGAATTTCCGATAAAAATTCCCACGGTATGCGCATTTTTAACACAATCACGTCATGGCTTCTCTGGATTGTCTGCGTTCTTTACTGGCTGGAACTCCTCTTCATCCGTGTCGTCAACGTGATACCACGGCACGTCTTCAATCCAGATAACGCTGCCAAATTCACAGAACTATACTGGGCCGCCCTCGCGCTCATGACAGTAGTTTCGGCGGTTGTTTATTTGATCAGAAGACGCCTCTGGTATGTTTCCCAGAGAGCGCCAGGATTTGGCTTCTGGCTTGTCACCGTCGTTCTCTCTCTTTGCGTCTTGTTTGTATCAGTCAGTGGATTCACTCCTTACTTCGGCGTCGGCGATCGCAGCGCACTCCAATGGACCAGTCTTACAGTTGGGGCGTTTTTCATTATCCTTATATACCCGCGCCTGCCCAACCAATCTACGAATCCTGATGCGAAGTAAGCACCAACTGATCTCTTGCTTCCATCACAAGGAGCCGGAGTCACGATACTCCAACATCGGAGTTTAAAAATAGAACCGGACGCCGCTGCCGAGGAGTTGCTGGCTGAGGCGATCGTGGGGGGCGGTGTCCATGTAGTTCAGATACTTGTATTCGACGAAAAGGCTGATGTTCTGCCTTACGAAGTAGTCGGCGCCGGCGACGAGCTGCCATGCCCAGGACGCAGTCTGACGGTGATAGTCGTCGTAACTGTATTTCGCGCCGGTATCATAGTTCCTATCGGTCTGCTGCCGGGCCGAGCTTTGCGTGTACGCTCCGATGCCTGCGCCGATGTAGGGCTGGAATGTGCCGAAATCGAAACGGAGCAGCGCGTTCTCCAGGAATGCGCCGGAATCGATCTGGTAGTCTTCGGATTCCCGATGCTTCACGTGATTCCGCTCCGGCCCTCTGTAAACGCGGTCCCAGGCTCCGCCGAAACGATTGTAAAACATATCGGTTTCGAATGTGGGAAGGACAGGGCCGGTGCGGAAGGTGTAGCCGAGCTTTCCGCCGACGTATCCGCCGAGATCCACCTTCTCATTCCCGATGCCAGGCCTGCCGGCATCCGGCGTGACGTGGTAGAGATTGAATCCGCCCTCGGGCGCAATATAGAAGCCGGCGCCTTCGCTGGTCGCGGCGGGCTGGATGACAGACTTTTCATCCGGTGTGCCGGCGTGGGCTGGTACTGCGAGGGCCAGGAGCGGTGCGAGGAGGAGGGGTAGATATTTCATCGGAAGAAGGGGTAACGCCCGGGCAGAATCTCCACCGGCGCGGGTGAGTCAAGCGGATACTGGAGAGAGGATTCTTGAATAATTGTTGATTTATATTGCGTTAGCTTCAATCCGGACGAGAGTGGCCGTGTAATCGATTGCTTCTTCTATCTTTGCATGGTGAATCGTCCGGTGAATTTTTTCAGTGGTGATTTGAAACCCGAAATCTCGGGAACAGCTCAGCCAGGGCAACCCTTTCCAAAGCAAATATAATGAAACTGTACGTAGGTAATCTTTCTTTCAACACCACCGAAAATGATCTTCAGGATCTTTTCAACCAATTCGGCACGGCGACGGATGTAGCCCTGATGACGGATCATGCGACGGGCCAATCCCGTGGATTCGCGTTTGTCACGATGAGCAGTGCCGCTGAAGGCGCCGCAGCGATCGAAGGCACCAGCGGGAAACAAGTTGGCGGCCGCAGCCTGACGGTGAATGAAGCCCGGCCGCGTGAAGACCGCGGTCCTCGTGGCGGTGGTGGTGGCGGCGGCGGCGGGCGTGACGGTGGCGAGCGCCGTTCGTACTCGAATCCTCGCAGGTAATTCGGTGATCTGAAAAGTTTAGGGCGAGACTTCCTTTTTCGAGGGAGTCTCGCCTTCTTTTTTTTAGCCGATTCGGAAGACCAGCCTGACGGCATCCAGGCGTATCCGGGCGGTTGCAAGCGCGCGCTCGAGTTCTGATTTCTCCTGTTTTGCCGCGTCGATCTCGCTTTGGCGGACGTGGTCGTTGATGGCGCGCAAATCCTCCAGGCGTTCGATTTCATCCTGAAGTTGCGCCGTCATTGCAGCGCTGGCGGCTTCGGTAATTGAACGCATCCCTTCTCCGGCCAGCTCGAGGGCTTTTTCCAGCATGGCGGGGAGGATTTTATTCTTCACCACACCTTTGTCGAGAATGCGCATGACATCGCCCTTCTCCAGCCGGGCCGCGGCATACGCGGGGTCTCCGCTCAGATCGTTCAGCGCGTGATCCACTACCACGCGGACAGGGGTCGCAGGGAGGAACCGGTCCGCGTGCAAAGCTTCCGGCGCAATGCACTCCACCACTGCATAGATTTCCAGCAGGATGGCTTCGGCGCCGGGGGATTTCCAGAGGCCGAACGCGGCGTTCCCGGATTCGCTCCCCAGGAGGAGGTCGAGTGCGCCACGGACCAGCGGATGGTCGTGGGTCAGGAATCCGAGATCCTCCCTGCTCAGAGCCCGCTCCCTGCTGAATGTGATGCTCAGTCCCGTATCCGGGAGCGAGGGTAATGCCTCGGTGCTCAAATTGCCGGGGCGCAGGAGATAGCCGCGGTTGCCGAGGTCCTCCACATGCACGCCGAAGTGATCGAGGAGATTGAGCAGGAATTCCTCAAACGGGAGATCGCCGTCCAGCTCGCGGATTTGGCGGATTGTCTCGTCCGCCTCGCCCGGTTTGCACGAGTTCAATTCCAGCAGACGATCGTGGCCGCGTTCCAATTTCTTCGCCACTTTCGCATGCTGCTTCCGGGTGCGCTGGATGAGCTGGTCCAGCGTCGCGGCGTCGAAATTCTCCTTGAGTCCAGCCAGGTCGCCAGAGAATTCCCGGGCGAGTTCAGTGGCTCCATGGGGAATTTTCCGGAATGCGTCCAGGCCTTCGTGATACCACCTGGCGAGGACCTCCGATTCGGTGCCTTTTAAATATGGAACGTGAATTTTGATCGTGGAGGTCTGGCCGATCCGATCGAGCCGGCCGATGCGTTGCTCGAGGAGTTCCGGGTTATCCGGCAGATCGAAGAGGACAAGATTCTGGACGAATTGGAAATTGCGGCCCTCGCTGCCGATCTCCGAGCAGATCAGGATCCGGGCGCCGTCCTCCTCCGCAAAGAACGCCGCGTTCCGGTCGCGCTGGAGCAGGGTCAGGCCTTCGTGGAACAGGCCGCAGGGGACCTTGATCTCGCGCAGCAAATCTTTCTGGAGCTGTTCCGCCATCGCGAGCGTCCGGCAGATCAGCAGAACCTTCCAGTTGCCGGGGGCTTTGAGGAGCCGGGCCAGCCATTTTAGTTTTGAGTCGGATTGCTCCAGCGGCGTCATGACAACCTTGCGAACCGGAAAACCGGATAGCGCGGCCCGGGTATTGCGGAACATCACGCGTCCGGTGCCGAATTCGTCGAGGAGCTCGGAAACCAGACGGGGACGAGCGTCCACGTTGCCGGCGATGAGTTCCTCGCAATGACGCTGGATGCGCGGAGATTTTCTGCCGAAGAGCTTCACGTCATCGGCGGTGGGCGTTTTGCCGTCCAGCAACCGGTCCACTGCCCGCGCGACCTGCTCATAATGGCCGGCCTCCGCGAGGAATTGGCCGAGATCCGCGTAGCGGTGGGGATCGAGAAGGCGCAGCCTTGCGAAGTGACCTTCCGGCCCGAGTTGTCCGGGTGTTGCGGTCAGGAGAAGGAGTCCCGGCGTTTGAGTTGCCAATGTCTCGACCACCGCGTACTGCGGGCTTGGGCCGGCGGGCGTCCATTCCAGGTGATGCGCCTCGTCCACGATCAGGAGATCCCAGCCGGCCGCAAGGGCATCCTGCGCCCGCGCCGGACGGTCCGCGAGGAAGCTGGTGCTGCAAATCACCAACTGGCTGTCGAGAAATGGATTCGCCCCGGGGTCGTGCTGCAGGATCGCGTCACAGCGCTCCTGATCGAAGATGCTGAACAGGAGATTGAAGCGCCGGAGCAATTCGATGAACCATTGATGGACCAGCGGCTCCGGCACCAGGATCAGAACCCGCCCCGCGCGGCCGGTGAGGTGGAGCCGATGGAGGATCAGGCACGCTTCAATGGTCTTGCCGAGCCCCACTTCATCCGCCAGCAGGACGCGCGGAAGCAGGCGGGAAGCGACCTCCCCGGCGATGGACATCTGGTGCGGGATCAAATCGATGCGGCCGCCGGCAAAACCGCGGACCCGGGATTTGCGCATCGCGCTCCTGCGATGAAGGGCTTCCACCCGGAGGTCGAACATCTGCAATTCATCCACCTGGCCTCCGAACAAGCGCTCTTCCGGTTTGCTGAAGCTGAGGGTGTCCGAGAGTTCCGCCTCCAGCAGTTCACGGCCGCTCGTTTTGTAAACGAACAAGCCGTCTCGAATCTCGACTTTTTCCACAACGAGGGCCTCCCCTTCATGCGACTTGACCCTGTCTCCCTCCTTGAACTCGACCCGGCGCAGTGGCGCGGATTCCAGCGCGTAGTTGCGCAGACCGCTGACGGCAGGGAAAAACACCTTCACCTGATTGGACTGGGTCTGGAGGATGATCCCGAGACCGAGCTCCGGTTCGCTGTCGCTGACCCAGCGCTGGCCTTTGATCGGGATGTTGGTGTTCATTGCAATGAAGCCAGTTTCTCTGCCGGTCGCTGGAGAAGCGAGACAGACTGTACGAGCGGAGCGAGACTCCGGCGCAGTCATTCCCACCGGGATCATCGGTCAGGATAAACGATGCCGTTGCGGAGGGTGATTTGGGGTAACCGGCTTAATCGCGGGAATTGCGCTTGTCAGGCCACCCAAGCCTGCCACTTTTCCCCGACTCACTCCATGGCGTCCAACTATACCGAAGCCAGCATCAAGACCCTCAGCTCGCTGGAGCATATTCGCCTGCGGCCGGGCATGTATATCGGCCGGCTGGGCAACGGCACCCATGCGGAGGATGGCATCTACGTCCTCCTCAAGGAGACGATCGATAATTCCATCGATGAATTCATGATGGGGCAGGGGAAGAAGATCGAGGTCGAGGTCACCGACCGGAGTGTCAGGGTCCGGGACTACGGGCGCGGCATCCCGCTGGGGAAGCTCGTCGATTGCGTCTCAATCATCAATACCGGGGCGAAGTACGACAGCGAGACGTTCCAAAAGGCGGTGGGACTGAATGGCGTGGGGCAGAAGGCGGTTAACGCGCTGTCGGTGAACTACCGTGCGCAAGCCATTCGGGAAGGTGAAACCAAGGTGGTCGAGTTTGAGCAGGGCAAGCTCAAGAGCCAATCGCGTGTCACCAAGACCGGCGAACGCAATGGCACCCTCGTCGAGTTCACGCCCGACGAGGAGCTCTTCGGCAAGGACTTCAAGTTCCGGACGGAGTTCATCGAGGACATGCTCTGGAACTATGCGTTTCTCAACCGCGGGCTGACGCTCACGCTCAATGGGAAACCGTTCCGCTCCCAGCACGGCCTGAAAGATTTGCTGACCAAGGAGCTGAGCGGCGAACCGCTCTACCCGATCATCCACCTCGAGGGGGAGGATATCGAGATCGCGCTGACCCATGGCAACCACTATGGCGAGGAATACTGGTCGTTCGTCAATGGCCAGCACACGACGATGGGAGGCACCCACCTCGCCGCATTCCGGGAGGCGCTGGTCGAGACCGTCCGCAATCACTTCAAAAAAGCGTTCGAAGGGGCCGACGTGCGGCAGTCGATCGACGCGGCCATCGTCGTGCGGGTACAGGAGCCGGTGTTCGAGTCGCAGACCAAGACGAAGCTTGGTTCCACCAGCGTTGGGCCAAAAGGGCCGACGATCCGGGAATTTGTCGGCAAATTTGTGCAGCAGGCATTGGATACCTACCTGCACAAGAATCGAGAGACCGCCGAGATTTTCCGGAAAAAGATCGAGGCAAACGAGCACGAGCGGAAGGAGCTCGCCGGGATTCGCAATATCGCTCGCGAGCGTGCCAAGAAGGCCTCGCTCCATAACCGCAAGCTGCGCGATTGCCGGCTGCACCTCGGCGACAAGGACCGGCGGGCCGAGGAGAGCACCCTCTTCATCGTCGAGGGTGACTCCGCCGCCGGCTCGCTCACGGCGACGCGCGACGTGCAGACGCAGGCCGTCTTCGCCCTCAAGGGAAAGCCGCTCAATACCTACGGTCTCACCAAGAAAGTCATCTACGAGAACGAGGAATTTCACCTGCTCCAGGCGGCGCTGAATATCGAGGACGGGCTCGACGGGCTGCGGTACAATCGCATCGTGATCGCCACTGACGCGGACGTGGATGGGATGCACATCCGGCTGCTGCTGCTCTCGTTTTTCCTGCAATTCTTCCCCGATGTCATCCGGAACAATCACCTCTACATCCTGCAGACGCCGCTCTTCCGCGTACGCAACAAGAAGCTGACGAAGTATTGCTACACCGAGCAGGAGAAGCAGGCGGCCGTTGCCGCTCTTGGCGCGGGGCATGAGATCACGCGTTTCAAGGGGCTCGGCGAAATCTCCGCAGGCGAGTTCAAGGATTTCATCGGCGAGAACATCCGGCTCGACCCGGTGGGACTCCACCATCTCAACAGCTCCGACGAGCTGCTGTCCTTCTTCATGGGCAAGAACACGCCCGAACGGCAGGACTTCATTATCGGGAATCTGCGAGTGGAGAAAGATTTGATCGAAGCCACCTAGCGCCGCCGCCTCCTTCCGATGTCTAAAAAGAAGCCTTCCGACGATCACGATCAGCCGTTGCTGCCGCTGGACGCCGAGCCTCCGGCGGCGCCTGCAGTGGAGCTCGTTCCCGCGGAGACTCCACCGCCTTCGGCGCACAGTAATGGCGAGAAGGTCCAGGACGAACAGGCGCCGCTGGCCATCAGCTACCGCAATTGGTTCCTCGACTACGCAAGCTATGTCATCCTCGACCGCGCGGTTCCGCACATCGACGACGGCTTGAAGCCTGTCCAGCGGCGCGTCCTGCACACGCTCTGGGATATGGACGACGGCCGGTTTCACAAGGTCGCCAATGTCGTCGGCGCCACCATGAAGCTCCACCCGCATGGGGACGCCTCCATCGGTGCGGCGCTGGTATCCATCGGCCAGCGCGGCTGGCTCATCGAGCCCCAGGGCAACTATGGCAATCTCCTGACCGGCGACGATGCGGCGGCGCCGCGATACATCGAGGCGCGGTTGACGCCATTCGCCAGGGATGTGCTCTTCAACCCGAAGACCACCACGTGGCAGCTCAGCTACGACGGACGCAACAGAGAACCGGTCACGCTTCCGGCCAAGTTTCCGATCGTCCTCCTCGAAGGCGCAGACGGCATTGCCGTTGGACTCTCCACCAAGATTCTTCCACATAATTTCAACGACCTCTGCCGCGCCGCGATCAATCATCTGCAAGGGAAGTCGTTTCGCATCCTTCCCGATTTCCCCACCGGCGGGACCGCGGATTTTGCCGATTACAACGACGGGGAACGGGGCGGCAAGGTAAAGGTCCGGGCGAAGATCGAGGAGCGCTCCAAGTATCTGCTCGCCATCACGGAGCTGCCCTTCGGCGTGACCACGACTTCGCTCATCGAGTCCATCCTGGCTGCCAATGCCAAGGGCAAGATCAAGATCAAGCATGTTGACGACAACACCGCCGACAAGGTCGAGATCCTCGTCCATCTGCCACCGGGGGCCGAGGCTGACAAAGTCATTCAGCAGCTTTACGTTTTCACGAGTTGCCAGGTGCAGCTCAACCCGGCGGCATGCATCATCGTTCGCGATCCCAAGACCGGCGACGACAAGCCGCACTTCCTTGGCGTCCGCGACATCCTCAAGACCAGCGTCGATGCCACCAGGGGACTGCTGAAGCGCGAACTCGAGATCAAGCTCGGCGAGCTCGAGCAGCAATGGCATTGGGATTCCCTGGAACGGATTTTCATCGAGGAGCGCATCTACCGGAACATCGAGAAATCGAAAACATGGGAGAGCGTGCTGGACGAAATCCGCAAGGGCCTGAAACCCTTTACCGGCCAGCTCCGCCGCGAGGTCATTGACGACGACATCGTCCGCCTCACCGAGATCCGCATCAAGCGCATCTCCGCGTTCAACCGCTTCCAGGCCGAGGAAGCGATGAAGAAAATCGATGCCGGCATCACGGAAACCAAGGCCCACCTCAAGAATCTGACCGGATATGCGGTCGCCTGGTTTGAGATGCTCCAGCAAAAGTACGGCAAGGGGATCAAGCGGCGCACAAGCTATGACGAGATCGAGCAGATTCACGCCTCGGCCGTTCTCTCCGCCAATCAGCGACTCTATGTCAACCGGAAGGATGGCTTCATCGGGCTCAACTGGCGCCAGCACGAATTTGTCATCGAGTGCACGATCCTCGACAGCGTGCTCGCGATCATGAAGGACGGCTCACTCAAGGTCTCGAAGGTGGGCGACAAGGTCTTCATGGGCCGCGAGATCATCCATATCGCACTCTGGCCCCAGGAGGGTGACGCCAATTTCTACACAATGGTTTACCAGGATGGCGAAACCGGGAAAGCGTTCGCCAAGAAGTTTCAGATCGGCGGTCTTTCGCGCGACAAGCTGTACCCCCTCGTGAGGTCCGAGAATTCCCGGATTGTATACCTTGAGATCAGCGCCAGGGAGAAGGACATGCCCAAGGCAATCCACGTCTCCCTGGACGGGCGCGGCGGCGCGCGGGTGCGCGAACTCGATGTGGACCTGACCGCGGTTCCCGTGAGTACCCGGACCTCCAAGGGCATCACCGTATCCAAGTGGACGGTGAAGGAGGTCAAGGCGAGGCGTTGAGCGGGGCGCCTACGGGTGATGCGGTAAGTTACATCGGTTCAAACGAAGCCAACAAGGGATCCAAATCGATGATCTCGTTGGCTGATGCCTTCAGTGCGCTGCCCAAGTTCTGAGCTATGATGCCCTGTATCCGGATGATCTCCGCCAGCTTGGCAGCAACCTCCCGCTCCATCTCGACCGCCTCCTTCGCTTCGGTCTCCGGCATCGTCTTCCGGAACTCGCCCCGGAGGCATTGTTCATAGGCCGCGTTGACGGCTTTCATGGTCTCCTCATCGCCCCCAAGATCGGGATGGTGCAGCTTGCAGAGTTCCCGGAAGCGTCTCTTGATCTCTGATTCGGTAATGCAGTCTTTGAAGTAATCGGCGGTTGTTTTCATTGCCCCCATACGCCGAGAGCAAGAATTGCCCGCCGGACGACACCCCCCGCCATGCCCCCCTGGGGGGAGGGGGGTGAATTGGCTACCGCATGACTAGGTTACCCCCTCGTAAAAGCTCCCATTTTTTTGGGATGCTTGCACGCCAATCGTGACGGTCGCCTATGAGGATGGGGCGGCATCTGGCTCCTAACGCCAAACTACTCGACACCGATTCGCCACGCCGGGCAGCCGAAGTCAAATTTTACCCTTGATGTAAGGTGCCGTCCCGCCATTCAATCTTCGCAGAGTCGACTCCATATGAATCCGGAAACTCCCGAACGCACCGCGAATTATAATCTCGATGTGAAGACATATTCGGTCCGAGTCTACCCAAACAGGTCCAGCCTGCCGCCCGCAAATTACGCTGGCAGCGATCTAGGTTACGTTATCCTTGATGGTGACGGTACCAAGTTCGTGGTTCACTTTCTGCCGGATGGTGCCAACCCACCACCACCTGCTTACAACGCCGGGCAAGGATTCGTGGAACTGTGCATGAACTGGTGTCAGTTCCAAGGGATTCTGACGCTGCTCGCAGGAGCCGATTCCGTTCAGGGGATATTTTTCATAGACGAGAATGGCCCATGGGCCGATGTCGAGGGCCAATATACTCGCAAAGTCGGTCCCGCGACGGAGTGGGAACGAGGCTAACCGCCCCCACCTTTCAGGCTCTCCCTTCTGCCGTCCCCATCCTTGTCGGTGACGATGAATTCGCCGCCCACCGCCCAAAAGGCCTGCATAGAGGACAGCACGGCAATGATGTAGCCGAAGTCTCCACTACGGGTGAAGACTCGATTGAACTTCTAAAGCCCAGCGTCGAGCGAGTCTAATTAGTACCGGGCTAAGGCTCGTTCTTTGTGTCTTTTATTTTTGATTCTACAGAACCACCATCGCCTTCAACATTGAAGCCCTGAATAACGCGAACGTCGTCTCCTTGGTCGCTCTCGGAATTTCCGGTTCCTTTGGTCCACCGCCATTTAAAATAAGACATAATTAGCCCGAGGATCGCCGTTCCGACGGCTGCCGAGATACCCAGCCAGTAACGCCTCCAAAAGTGCGTTATTAGCTGCAAGGTCGTTGCGGTTACCTCGATAGAGGTTGGAAATATATCTACCGCATGATATGAAGGTTCTCCGTCAACGGTGAGGACATCATATAGAGTCATGGTAATAGAATGCTCCCCCGATTGGTTGGCTGTGATGTTCCAAATCCATTTAGTATCTTGGACGAAACTAACTGATTGGCGCTCGTCAGTTATGGGCTTGATCGTAAGCGCGCCCTGGTCGATTGATTTAAGGGATGCTATCATTACGGGGTCAAGCTTAACGTTATCGAAAACGGTAAATTCCTCATTGCCTAATTCAATTTTTAATTGATTCGAAGACCTCTTTGGTGAAAGAATTAGCTTTACCTCGCTTGTGGTATCTAGTGAAAGCGTGCTTGGTGCACCATATGCTTCTGTGCCCGAAGGCAATCCACCGAAAAGCTTATCCAGCGGGTTGTTTACGACGTAGTTGGTTGGCGTCGGTTGGTTCGTTTTATCGTTGTGACACGAGACCTGGACAGCAGCCGTTATGAGAAGAGCTGCCTTCAGCGGGTATTCGCCGCCTCATCTGTGCTTACGATACCAATCAAGAAACGGTTTCCAGTCACGCCAGGAGACAGGCCCTGCTTCCGTCATTTCCGATATCCGACCACTCCTAAAGGTAAATGCGCCCATCATTCTCCCGAAAACGGTATTTAGCTGGCATCGGCCTTGCTACGGTTGCCTCATTTTATGGTTACTTCCTTCGCCAGCGTCTACTTCTGTCCCGGCCATACTAGTTGCTCGCCTTTGGCCAATGCCCTCTCAATATCCTCTGCAAGCCATAAAATCTTATGTATGTAGCCCCTCTTGATTAGTTCGTCATAAGTCGCCCGATGCGCCGGGATGCAACGCTTTTCGCCACCTGTTTCAACAGTCCATCCTGATGATTCTGTGCCAAAAAAGAATGAGGGGAATACTAGCTCGGATTGCTTTGGTTTCACAGTTAACACAGGATTCCATCGGTTTTTGGCAGAATTTGAATTTACGTAATAAAGTCCACCGCGACTAAAATCGCTTTGCGACCACCCGTCCGATTTCATCGGCTCTGAAGTTTTTTCGTTAAATATTTCCAAGAGATTGCCGAGCCAATCGCGCATGAGAACTCTAGCATATCCATATTTGCCGTCGTCCAACGGTATTTCGAGCACCTCCCCGATAATAAACTTTGGCCTCTTCATGTGACTAACATTTGTTTTGCTTCTTGAGATACTCCGTGCCCTTTTCTCTCATCCTAACAGCCTTCTCGTCGGTGGAACATCTGGGCCGGGATTTCCCAGATGGATTGTTGTTCATGGGTTCCAAAGGTTCGATGGACTGATTTTGCTGCGTCGGGTTCATGATTCAAGCGGATTCGGGTGGGTTTGACGGGTGTTTCTGGCTTTTTTCGCTGGATTTGGTCGGGTTCCGACCAGTCTGGATGCTGCGTCTGGCGCAATCGGTGGTTCAAGAGGACACCTCGCCCGTAGCGATCAATCGATTCCTCGGTTCTGGGAGCCTCCTTGTTCATCCCGATGCCGCCCTCGCAACTCGCAGCCGTTCAATCGCCCGGAGGATGTCCCGGAAGAGTTCCCGGGGAACTGCGACCTCCGCCATTTGAAAGACCACCTTCCGGGCGTGGCGCACCACCTTCGCTCCGATCTTGATCAGCTTCTCGCTCAAGGTTGTCAGCGTCCAGTGCCGCACCGCAGGCGGCAGCACCGCCTGGCGCAGGAAGTTCCCCAGGTTGTACGCCAGCACGAACAGGTGCAACCGCACCTCGTTGTCCACGAAATCGTGGCATGAA
>Ga0302320_10010805_pt1 | contig 19422 bp, 17 predicted proteins | sample Bog_T0_3_FD_202130 | JGI IMG/M metagenome (GOLD analysis project Ga0302320, IMG submission 202130) | Peat permafrost microbial communities from Stordalen Mire near Abisko, Sweden - Bog_T0_3 | ecosystem: Environmental > Terrestrial > Soil > Wetlands > Peat | place: Sweden: Abisko, Stordalen Mire... | reverse complement strand
CTCCTTATTTAGAAAAATTAGTTTTAGATCGGAAAATGTTTTTGGATCGAAATTTTTTTTTTAATAAATTTATTTTTATTTTCCTAGTTTATTTAAATTAAAAAACCTTTAAATAAATAAATTTCAGAAATTTAAAAAATTAAGAAAATTTAAGTAAAATAATTAATTATAAGGATAAAAAAAAAAAGTTGAGATTTTAAATTTTCTGAATTAAATATATATATTTTTTTCATAAAAAACAAAATTTATTTGGCACCATCTAGAAATTTCACTATGCTCCTGAATATTTTGATGCATAAATAAAAAAAAGCTTAAAGTGAGTGAAAGTTCCAAAATAATTAATTAACTAAAAATTCGCTCTACTAAAACGATAAAAAAAAAATATAAAATAAATAAAATGGGTCAAAAAAATAGTTCTATGAACCCATCCCAAGGTTTTCTTTCCCAAGAACTTATCTTCCTCAGGCAAATGTCCCATCCAGCTTACGGTGACATCAAAATTTATCAAAACCTCACCACCAACGATTTTTTAGCCTTGCGAACTCTTCTCAAAGACTCCAAATCTTTCGACCAGTCCTTCCCCCTGAAACTCCAACAATACCAAAGCAATGTTTCAAACGAATATCTGATAAAATTAATAAAATACGAGAATTTCGAACTCAACGAGTTTTGTTCGAATTTCAACAGACTCACAATGCTTTACGAGTATTTCCCCAAATCTTTGGCCTCAGAATTTCTTACGAGAAGGCTGCAAAGCGAGCTTTTTCAGGAAGTTGAGCTTTTGCACATGTTGATCGCTTTGCTTTCAGCTCTTTCTGCTTTGAAGCTTCAGAGCTTCAATTATTCAGATTTAGCCCCTGAAAATATCCTTTTAAGTCGAACTGGACTTGTGAAATTAACCCCCATTGACGATTTGACAGGTCTTTCTCGATATAAGAAGATGTTCTTTGGGTCAAAAGATATGCTCTATGTGAGTCCGGAACAATTAACTGCTTTGAGCGAAAAGCTTGAGTCCAGGGAATTTGATGATGAGAAGGAAAATGTGTTCAGTTTGGGGATGATTTTATTGGAGGGAGTGACTTTGAATGATATTCGAGGGTTATATGATTTTGAGGAGTTCAGAGTCAAATACGAGATAATAGAGAATATTTTAATCGACGCAAATTTAAGTGACAGTTTCAAGTTCTTGCTCAGAAAAATGCTGGATCCTGATCCTGACAATAGACCAGTTTATGAAGAATTATTGGGAGAATTGGTTGAATTTAAGGATAATTTTCTCGGCATCAAACTCCATTGCTACAGTGTGAAAGATGTTTCCGAACTGAATTTATTCTATGATAAAGACCCACTAAATGCGAATCAAAATAATGACAATCAATTAGGTTTTAACGAAGAAAATCTCGAGGTTCCTAGTATCCCTAATGAGATCTACGGTTTTTCGAGCTATGTGGGTTTTGAAACCTCTGGAGAAAATAAGAAAAACACCACTCAATTGCTAAATCTGCAGGAAATAGGTGGGACAAATGATGGTTCTGGCACAGATATTCAGAATCAGAAGGAATGTGTGGATATCGGTTGGTTTCGAAGCCATATTGAGCTATTAGTGACTGAGGGTGTGGCTTTAAGCGAGGAGATTCAGAGAAAATACCAGGTTCTTACCAATAAAAAAGCGATATTTCCTGATGATTATGACGGCACGACATTCCAGAGCTCTCTTTTTTTGAACCATAGGAAAGAAACGACTCCAAGAAACTCTTTGACTTTGAAAAAAGTGGATAGTTCAACTAGTATAGGAAAAAGCAAAGACTACCATTATTTCTCTAAAATCAACGCATTCACAATGTCACCTTATCATCGGAATTCTATCGAGCTCAATGATAATAACAAATCTTCCGTCCATAATTTGATAAAGAATTTTGATTACAACCTGAATGTCAACTCCTCCCCCAAAGAAAGGACCGAAAGGAAAAAAATGAAAGGCAGGAACACAAGTCCCAGGAAAATTATCAGCAATAACAAAAATGATAAGAAATATTTCACACCGAAAAGAGACCCAACGGAAAAAATGAAGCTCAGAGACTCAGGATCCTCTAAGAAACAATCACTCTTTAGGGAAAGACCTGTGACTCCTGTATATGAGACGGTTTATTGGGAGGCATTGAAGAAAAAATTTTAATATAAACAAACTTCAAAATTTTGTAAAATAAATAGTTTTTTATTAAGACATTAACTCAGCCAATTTCCCCACGACTTCGCTATTAAGATAACTGGCTTTGGTGGTATCTAAGAGTATCAGCCTCTTTCTACTGACGATATAAACAAAACTCACAAAATGGCCTTTGAGATCCGCTATAAACACCAGAAAATCTTCTGTCGTTAAAAGCAAAGGCTTAATAGACTTCTTCCAATTTTCAATAGTGTGCAATTCACGACGTTCATAGAAACTCTCCATAAAGAATTTATTGCCTTTAAAGGGTAACTCTTCATTTAATCGTTCTTTTTCCTCATGAGTAGTTTTTTCTGCCTCTAGAGGAAAATCCCAACCCACATATCTGAAAAAAAAGAGGTTCGTGAGACTTTTATCGTTGAGGTTCAGAACGTAATCACTGATTTCATAATTGGCTACCCAATCTTTTATATAGTTTTTTTTCTCGTTTTCTTCAAAAAGCTCAGGATGGCAGTCGATGTATTTTTGTCTTGAGGTTTGAATGAATTCCATTGATTTTTCAGTCAATGGGAAAAGAACTTCAGGTCGGTTTAATTCTTCTATGATTTCAGGGAGGAGGTCAATTTCTGTGAGATTTTCACATAGATATTGTGAGATTACTGGGGCTAAATAACCGCAAATTGAATTGGATGTGTTATATTTTTGCATGAGCGCGGTGAACTCAGAACTGAATTGGTTGAAGAGCTTGACTTCGTAGCATTGAACAGAAAATGAGGTGATTTCATTCTTTTGATGAGGGAAGGTGGATTTATTGCCCATTATTTTTTGGCCAAATTTATTGTTTTCTGATAAATTTTTTCGAAAAATTTATTTTTTTTAAACGAAATTTTTTAGTGCGCAAAATTTTTTTTTTTCAACGCCCAAAGAAAAAAAAACTATTTTTTTTTATAATCCCAAAAGTTATTTTATATTCCAATAAGATAAGATTTTTCTTCTTTTAATTCTTATTCATGAGCTTCTCAAAATCAGACACCTCACAATTCATCTTTTCCAAAGAGATCTTCATTAAGGAATTCTTTAACCTTTCAACCAGTCCAGACAAGACCATTCGTGACCATGCGAACCTTTACATCATTGAATTCCAAGTTTCCCCTTTTCCTATATTTTTCTGAATTTTTCCTATTAGAAATCAGAAGCCGCCTGGCAAATTGCCCAGGAAATTTTCCTGAACCCCCCAAAACCGGAACTTCAATTTCTCGGCATCCAGATTTTAACCAAGAAAATCAAGACAGATTTCATGTCTTTGCCTCCAGAATCCCAGAATTCTTTAAAGGATTTCATCTTCCATAGAGTACATAATAAAATTTATTATTAGAAAAAGTCTCTTTAATTTTTATATAAGCTTAACAATGCTTATTCTTCAACCCCCAAATTGGTTTTTGCTCAACTATGTATTTCAGCTGCTCTGATCGCTATTTTCCTTTTATGCTCAACCTGGTCGAACTTTTTCGATGACCTCTTCAATTTTATGAACTCCAACACAGAAAATCTCATGGCTGGACTCGAAATCCTTGATGCCTTTGCCACTGAATTAGATCAAGTCATTCTTGACCGCAAAAAACTCATGCGGATAAAATGTCTCATCCTTGAACAGATCCCTCAGAAATTCATTGAATTATTTGAATTTCTCATGATAAATCCTGCAGACCCTACTAGTCTTGAGAAAACGCTGCATACACTAAAAAGCTGGACATCAATAAAATTGCAGATTTTTCAATATTCTGAAAAAATCACGGAGCTGTTGCTGGGATTCTTTGAAACGGGGATCGAAAATCGAATGGAACTCATATCAGAAATAATTTGTGAGGCCTTAAAAGGGTCAATTCATGCAGATATCCTGGAGTCGACAAATTTTGTGAATGCTGAGAAACTGATCACACAAAATGAAAGGGTTAATATTAATAAAATCGTGGAATTTTTGGGGGTGCGACATTTGGAAAGATTCATGCAGAGCCTGAAAAGCGCACAGTCTATAATCGCAAGGCCGTATGCAGAAATTTTGACAGTTTTGGCTGAGAAGTTCATCATTTTCATTCTAGAAAACACAGAGTTCTCACATGCCATCATAAAATTGCTCATCATGACCACCTCACATAGCAGTTTGTCAATTTCTCATTTAACCTTCGAGTTTTGGGTGTCATTTTATCAGATCGCACATAAGAATCTACCCAATATAAAGAGCAGCAATTGTGATTATTTGATAGTCCCATTTGTTGATTTATTCAAAATAGTGCTTGAAAAATGCAAGCTGAGGTCATTTAAGCTGAAGTCAAAGGAACTGATGAGTTACCATTCGCCAAAAAAACAAAAGGCCTATCAAATGAATGAAAATCAAGAAGAGCCAGATACAGTGGCTTTGGAGGAGGATGAGGAGGAAAACGAGGGAAATAAAATAACTTTGGCTTCGTATCGACGTTATTCAGAGGACATCTTCTACAATATTTATAGGATTCTTTCGGAATTTAGAGAAGAACAAGGCACCCAGTTGTTTTTTGCTTTGGTTAGAGAAAGATTAGGCAAGGAATTTTATTTAACAACATATGCCGGACTCAATGAAGCTGAAATTTCAATGGAATATGTGCTAACGATCGAAGCGACACTTTTCGCAGTCAAAAGCATGCTTGATAACATCATCTTCACCAATTCTAATCCTTATATCCATGAAATTTTGAAATGCGTGATAACACAATTGCCTTATGAGGGCATTGTCGTGAAAACCGCGTTGCAATTGATTTATGATGCCTCGGAACAACTAAAATTCAGTCTGGAGATCCTGGAGGATGTTTATAAATATGTGTTGCAATTCATTGTGGATCAAAGATTGGGTAAATTGGCTTCGCAGGTTTTTTTTTTTTTTTGGTTAAATAATTTTTTTTTTTTTTTTTTTTTTTTTTTTTAATTTATTAAAAGTGCTTCAATTCGTTGACTGAAAATTTGCCGAAACATGAGATGAACAACGTTTGTGACATCGTGTATGAGTTCATTGAGAAGAACATTGATTCATTGGAAGATGAGTACATCTATGAAAATTTGATTCAGGGACTATTCAACATTGGTTGGAAGATCAGCGATATGGCTTTGGTATCTTTTTTAATTACTCTTTTAACTTCTAATGGAATTATTTTCTAATTAAATTCTAAGAATCAACAATATATGATCAGAAACCTCACTCTCATTGATACGAAATTTCAAACCTTCCACCAGTAAAAAAGGTAAAAACTTGCACTCTAAACAATTTTTAGAAACCAAATAAAAAACCCGCATTTCTTCAAAAAAATCTGCAACATCCTTGTTTCTGCTCTGTCCTCCCTTGAAAACATCTCAGAAACCAAGGTACCCCTTAAAAGTTCTTAAATTTTTACCCTACCTGCCAGTGCCAATACGACATCAAGACCATTCTTGAGCCTTTTATTGATCAAAACCTGCAAAACATCGCATTCTACTTCCTGGAATGTAGTTCCAGCTCAGAATTCATCGATCTCTTCACAAAGGTCTTCAAATTCATCCTCAAATTCTTGCCGAATGTGGCTCCGAAGTACTTTTCCTTACTTTTCACCACAACCTTCAAAATGTTCCAAATCAACCCGAAGCAAAATTCCTCAGTTCTTGGAGTCTTCTCCTTCACAGTTTCAATACTTGACATGGACCCTGGGTTCGGCGTTTGGCTGAAGGAGAATTATTCGGAGTTTAATAAGTTTTTGATTTCGACTGTGACACAATACAAGGACCCTGATTTAATCAAGAATTTCACCAATTTGCAATCGAAGATCATGATCTATGATGAGTTGATTTTCTTGGAATCAGCAGAATATGAGGAGATTATATCAGTTTTGTTGGAAAGTCTGCTGACGATCAATGAATATGCGATGACAAAGGAGATATTGCTGTTTTTTAACAGTTTTATGGGGTTACCAAAGGGGATAAATCATCCAAAAGTACTCAAAATATTGCCGGATCTCATTAAGTCGCTGATTTATCTGTTGCCGGATATTAATAGAAACTTTCTTATTTATGAGATTCATGTGCTGCAAGCTTTGGTAAAAAGTTACGGAAAAGGCAATAATGAACTTTATGTGTTTATCAGAGGGTCGTTGAATGATGCGAAATTTGTGGATTTGACTGAAAAGCAAAAGGTTTCTTAAAATTGTTTTAATTCAAGAGAAAATATTAATTTATAGGACATTTTTGTCGATTGCTTGTTCGCGTTCCAGGATTTGAGCAGACAGATGAAGATTGTGATGAATGATTTCACGAATTATCTTAATAAGACCGCGAATGATGATGTGTTCATGAATATGGAAATACAGTTGAAAGAAGTTCTAAATAAAAAAAATGATGGTGGCTATGCTCTTGTTTAAATAATTGAGAAATTTGGAAATTATTGGAAATTCAATTTTTTAATTAATTTTGGAAAATATTTTTCTTGATTTTCATATCAATTTTTTTATTTAAAAAAAGAATCTACAAAAGGTAAGGGATTTCCAACTGTTAAAGAAGCTTTAAACATGCGAAATTTGAATATCATAGAAAAACCAATTTAAATTTGTTATTTTCTTTGAGAAAAAAAGTTTTTTACATTGGAAAAAAACATTTGGAAAAAAAATTCGAAATCCAATAAAAAAGTCTAATTAAGAAAAGCTTCAAAATTTAAAAATAAATCAACATTTTTAATTCAAATGGATTTTTTTTTTTTGAAAATGATGGTTTAATAGAAGACTTTACTTTCAACACAAAATTAGCGAAAAAATGAATTCTAACTTTTTTCAGAGTTCGAACAACAAATATATTATTTAGTCTGATAATTTTTTAGAAAACTTTAAAAAAGAAAGTCCAGCGTCATATCCAATTAAAAAAAAATGATTAAAATTCATAATATAAAACAAAAATAATCGAATTTCATAAAACATCTTAATATTTTGAAACTTCTGAGGTTTCCCAGGAAATCAAAGTCAAAATAGAACCCAAAGAAGAAAATCTTTTTGCAAGACTTCGTGAAAACATTATCGATTCTCAGGCTTATCATTGGAAGTTGAAATTCGACTACAATAATTAAAGTTGGAACCAATTCTTACTTTTTTTTAATCATATGAATTTTTTTTGATTTAAATGATGATGGAGGACCTTTTGATAAACGGTTTATTTAATTTTTCTTTTTGAAACCATAATCATTTTTAATGTTTATAAATTTATATTCTCATCTATGGAATATTGCAAAATTTGGAAAATTTTCAAATAAATAAAAAATTCTAAATTTTTTTTGAAAAAAATCAAAGTTGCTTTTTGATATTAAAATTTAAATTTGGCATTAATCAAAAATAGTTTTATTAAATAAAAATTACTTAATCTTGTAAATATGAAAAATGAAATAAAAACATCAAAAATTGCTCATATATTGAATTTGGATACGCACTCGATGCCTTTTTAAAAACTTTATCTCAACAATGATGAAAATTAATCTTGTATTTGAATTTCCTGAATTATTTATTTTCTAAAACCTTTTCTTCAATCCATGGAGTCCGTCCGCCAAAAAAGTCTCAAGAAAAATCGAAGAACTTACAACAAATTAAATCAAAATGACAATGAGCTTTTGTTTACCTTTTACAAACAGGTTTCTTTTAAAAAAAAATGTAGATTAAGAGGTTTATTTTAAAAGAATCCCTATCCAACACAAAAAGACATGAAGGAACTTGCCAACAAGCTCACAGTGAAAATTTCGAAAGTTGATAATTGGTTTAAACATAAACGGAGAATAGAAGTCAGTTTGGGCTTAATGAGATTTGAGGTAATTTTTTTCTATATTTTTACTCCAAATGTCTTTTTTTTCCAAAAGAGGAAAAAGGTTTTTTCAAGCAGTGAGAAGGATGAACTTCAAGCTGAGTTTAATGTTTCTCCCAACCCAAATGAAGAAAAATATCAAGAATTGTATTTCATTAATTTTATTTTTATTTCGATGAAATTTTGATCAAAGGGCTGAAAAATTACAATGTCAGCCAAAAAACGTCAAAAATTGGTTTTCTTATCGGAGAAAATTATTGCTAAAAGTAAAAAAAATCAACAAATTAACAAAAAGCAATACAAAGATCGGAACATTAAAAGTTCCGATGGAGGATATAAAAGTCAAAGTGGAAGAGAATTCAAACCAAACAATAAATAGTCTCCCAAATCTAAATTTATGGAATTGGTTCAATTGGAACTCAAGACTCATGCAGTCATATAACCTTTTAAGATGGAACCAAATGTTGGTGAGTCTGGGCAATATGAAATACTAACTTTTTTTTTTATATTGAAAAACCTTTAAATAAACTTCGCGGTCTAAAAAACAAGACCCATTTTATAACTGGAAATCGCCTTTCCTCTGAAAGTTTTTTCTTTAATAAATTATATTTTTCAAAATTTCTTTTTAAAAAAGAAATAATTTATGAAATTTTAGAATTCTTCAACAAAAAATTGATCGGGTCATGAGATTTCTTAAAATCTCTATAACCTGTAATCATAATCAATGAAGGAAAAAGAATTCCTTCACTTTTCTTTTCCTCATTATCTAAAAAATTTTATTCTTTTGAATGCTAGTAATAAATCTTCAAGCTAAAGCAAATATTCATTTACCAAAAGAATGAGGGAAAAACTTCATAAATGAGTAGATTTCTTCTAGGTTTTGGATTTTTTCAGAACGATGAAAAAAAATAAAAATAATAATACTTTACTTTGACTTTAATCATTTGAAATTTTTCCCATTAAAATTAAAGAATAAAAACTCATTCAACTTTTCATAGTGACTTTCTAAAAATTATCTATTATGTTTGATTCCATATTTAAGAAGATTTTATTGGCCTTGGTCATTTTCTTATAATATTGAAGGAATTTCCTTTTATAAGTTAAAAAAAATCATTTTTCAACAAGTCTAAAATCAAAAAAATATAAATGATATAACGCTGGCTGCAATAGAGTACTAAAAAAAACTATAAATGATATAACGCTGGCTGAAATATAGAACTAAAAAAATTATTGTTGTAATTTGTCTTAATTTTAAGCTTTAAATAAATATATTTTTTCAGAAATTTATATGAACAGATCACCTTCAAGCCTCCTCTATCCTTTATCACAAATTTTGCAATCTTATTTATGAAAATATAACATTTTTTTCCTCTACAAAAAAGGAAAACTGACATATCAGAGATTAGACCAAAGTTGCTTGCATACATTTTACAAAGAGGTAATATCAAAATTCAAAAATTAAAAGAATGCTATATCAGTTTTCATCGTTGTGACTTTTTTTATATTTTAGTGCCTTAAAAATTCAATGTGATGCTAAAAACACCAAGAATAGAAAATGTTGAACAATCACTTTTTGGATTGGATGATGTTGATAGAAAATTTAAATGGAACCAATTTTCTTTTTTTTGGTCTTTTATTTCTAAAACTTTCAACTCATATTATTCATTTTTATAAAAAGTTTTTCATTTACATGTATATTTAAAATTAAAATTTAGCAAAAGTCAAAACTTTGTATTTCATCAAAATGTCAAATTTTATTATAAAATTTATTATTTTCTAAAGAAATAGTTCTTCTAAGTTTGATTTCTGATAAAAGCCTAATAAAATTTAAATCATATTTTCCTGATTTTTTATTGCTTAAAAAACAGAAATTTTTTCAAAAAAAAATAAAAAAATGAAAAGAAAATACCACAAGCTGAATGAAAACGATTTTGAAGTTTTAACAACTTTACAAAATTGTTCTTTTTTTATCCAGATTAAAAAAATCATTTAATTTTTAAAAGAATGCTTATCCATCTGTGAAAGAAATGAAATTACTGGCAAAAGGATCAAATTGCAAATTTCAAATGTTGAAAATTGGTTCAAACATCAACGGAATTGATGTAAAAATTGGATTGATGAAATTTGAAGTTTACGATTAATTTAATTTTTTAACATTGAAATTCATTTTTAAATAATAATTAGAAGAAAAAAAAGTTTCACAGTTTTTGAAAAGGAAACACTCCAGAAAGAATTCGACTCTGATGCAAAACCTAACGCTGAAAAAATTCAGAATTTGTTCATTTTTTCTAACTTAACATTATTTAATTTTATTAAAAAGGGCCTCAAAATTTCAATGTACCACCAAAAATATTGAACATTGGTTTTCATATAAACGAAAACTAAAAAAAATTCAGAGAAAACCTTGCCGAACTGACAATTTTAACAGTCAAAACCAACAACAATCAGCCGAAAATACGGCTGTAGCCTATTCCACAGGAAATGAATTTAAAAATAGAGGAATCTCAAGGGCGGTTTAAGCAATAATTTTCAAAGAAGCGAATAAATTCAATATTTTTTATTGATTTGGTATTTGAATTTTTGTAACAATATTTATAAATGAAACTAATATAAACATTAATTAGATATTTTTTTTCATTGTAAAATTATTTTTTTAAAAGATTACTTATTCATTCTTTGTTTCCCATATGATTCAATTCAATATTAATATGGACCTGAAAAATTCTTGGGTTTATTCATTAGATTTCTTTCTCGAAGCGGCTGGAAGGAAATTCAAATGATTAATCTCTGAAATTTCTGATAATAGTCATTCATTATGCTTTTTTGATAATTTCTGTTTTTAATAAAATTTAAAATCAACTTTAAATTAAGTTTTCTTAAATTTTCAAAAATTCATAAAATAAATAATGAGAGTTTTCTTCTCAATTTTTCTTTCCTTTATGGTTTTATCGTTATCATGGGAAGTACATGAAAGAAATAATTTCAGATTATCAAGGAATGAAAATAATTGCGAAGAGGCCTGTTTAAGGGTGGGGGGAACCCCTTGTGTTCATGAATATGAAATTCCCGAAAATCAAGAAGATGTTGAAGATGATTCCAAATATGATATAATTGTGGTTTGTTGTGATAGAGAATGTTCGCCTGGCATTGAAGGTGATCGGGATCATTATTTACCGTTTTGTAGTGGGAAATACTTAAAATTTACTTGTTAAACTGAAAAATCGATAAGAAAGTTTATATTTTATAGAAAAAAAAAGACAATAAACAAAAAATAGGATTTTCTTTATAGGGAAAATCAATAAAATTAAAATTTATGAATTATTCAATTTTTTGAATAGAAACAAGAGATCTTTTCCTCAAATTCCAAATCCAGAAGAAAACCAACTGTAATTATCTATTATTTCATTTATTTGTATTGTGATTAATTTTTATTAGAGCCGAAAAACTTATTTCCTACATGATGTTGGAATCGAATGAGGAATCAGGGGCAAGAGGATTTTTTGAATCAAATGTGAGGATCGTAAAATTTTCGTTTTTTTTTTTTTTTTTTAAAATGATTATTTTGTTTTTTATTAGAATCTAAATTAGGTATAAACTTTTTTATTATTATTAGAAGTTAGTTAGTGGCTGGGCCCATATTTCCCAAAGCTTGGTTCCATCTAAAAAGGTTATAGGACTGGATGAGTCTGGAGTTCCAATTGAGAAACCAATTCAATGAAAAATTTAAGTTTAAATTTTCGACATTTTTGACATTTTTAGTTAGTTCGGCTGAATTCTCCTCAACTTTGAGTTCTATATCAATTGGGACCTTCCTTTTTGGAATTTTAAATTTATTGATTTTTTTCTTATTGAGCAATAATTTTCTCCTATATGAAAACCAGTTTTTCATGTTTTTGGCCTTGCATTGAAATTTTTCAGCCCTTTAATTAATTCAAAATTAATTCATTAGAATAAAACTAATAAAAATACAAATATAAGTATTTTTCTTCTTTTGGATTGCTATTAACATTAAACTCAGTTTGAAGTTCATCCTTTTCGATGCTTGAAAAAACCTTTTTTCTCTTTAATAATTAAATAATTTTAGATTGCTTAATTTCTAAAACTCACCTCAAATTTCATTAAGCCCATACTGACGTCCATTCTGCGTTTATGTTTGAACCAATTCTCGATCTTCGAAAATTTCACTGTGAGCTTGTTAGCCAGTTCATTAATTTCTTTTTGCGTTGGATAATGGTTCTGGTTCTTGAAAAAATAATTGATGTAATCTTTTTTTTATAGAAAGAACTTGTTTATAAAAACTAGACAGGAGATCAAAGTCATTTTTGTCGAACTTATTGTAGGTTCTTTTGTTTTTCTTGATCCTTTTCAGGCAAAAAGGCTCCATACTTTGGTGCAGGATTTGATAAATTAAATTTAGGAAATATTCCAACAAGAATATTTTATATTTCTTGGTAGTATATATTTATTGCGTAATGAACCTAAATCTATCGCAATTTTTAATGTTTTTTATTTATTTTTAAGAGCTTTAAGATTATTTTAATTAATAGTTTTCTTAAATAAGTCTGAATTCAAAAATCAAAATTACTTCCTAATTTTTTTCTAATTTATTTAGGTTTTAATCATTTCTGAAGAAAAAAAATACAAATTAATTTTGGTTTTTGGGGAGCATGGTTTATTTTCAATAAAAATAAAGCACATTCTTTCTTTTAAAAAAAAAAATCATTCTGCTAAAAAAATTAAAAAAAAACAACTCTTAATTTTATTTCAAAACTCAGAAAAAAGACGTTTTTAAATTTTTGTGTGTATACATATTAAATTCAAAAATTTAGTTATAGAAATTATAAGGAAGAAAATTATATGTTTATTTCTTAAAATTTGTTCCTGATTGAGAATTAACAGGAAGAAATTCATAGACCCGTCATGAATTTATTTTTTAGTAGGCAATCTCTCAGAAATAAATAATTATATGAAATTAAATAAAAATTTTAATCAGCCTGATCATGATTTGTCAAAAAATAGAAAAAGGTATAAAATAATTATTTATATATTAAAATTAAAATGATCCGAATTGATTCATAGTCAAACATGAATGCATGAATTGGTTTAATCTATAGTTATTGAAGGATTCATTAAGCCTCATCTGCCAATAATTCAAATACCAATTTAATAGCAAAGATTGATTTTCTGTGTTTTTTTGAACATTCATCAGAAAATTTCCTTGGGTTTCTTCTAATTTCACTCTGGTTTCCTGACAATTATTTTCGTTTGAGGAGTGATTTTTATTATTGAAATTTTCATTTATTTTAGAGATTGTTTGATTTTTTGTTAGTTTTCTTTTATATGAAAACCAATTTTTGATATTTTTTGTTGTACACTGGAATTTTAAGGCTCTTTTTTAAAAAATGAATAAAATAAAAAATGAAGTCATAATATCTAACATATTTTGATATTTTCGTTCGTCCGGATTTGAGTCAATGTCGAATTCTTTTTGTAGTTCCTCCTTTTCATTTCTTGTGAAAACTTTTTTTCTCTGATGATGTAAAAAACCATTTTTTATTTAGTAAAATTAACGGCAAACCTCAAATTTCATCAAACCCATTTTTACATCAAGTCGACGCTTGTGTTTGAACCAATTTTCAACATTTGAACTTTTTGTTGTAACTTTGCTTGCAAGCAATTTCATTTCTTTTAGAGATGGATAAGGATTCTATTAAAAAGTAATTAATTATTTGAATTTTTTAATAAAGAAAACCTTTTTGTAAAAAGTGTTCAAGACTTGAAAGTCATTTTCATCCAATCTTTTGTAGTTTCTTTTGAATTTTTTGGCTGAATTGATGATAGGTTTCTGCTCAAAATTCATGAAGAGGTGTTTTTTTGATTTTTATTTGATTTTATTTTTAGAAATAATCTTCTGAGCTATTTGCTGAAAATTTAATTTGAAATTTTTCAAAAATTTGTTTTTTTCAAGAAAAAACAAAAGTTTCTTCCATTTGAATTTTTTACAATAACAATTTTACAGTTTTAAAGACAAGGTTCGTCCCTAACAATAAATTTTTATTCTATATTGTTTTTTCCAAATAATTTGTATTTTATTACTTTTTTTTATTGTTTTTTAATATGAAAGATATAACGCTGGTCTTAATTCAATGAAAACTCTATTTTTTTCTTTTCCGAGAGAAAAATAATTATCATGAAAAAAAAAAAATATGTTGCCACAAACCAGTTATCAAAACTCTGTTGATCCTGCAATTTATTGTTTTCCTCAAAAAATTCGTCAATTTTATAACTTTTTATGACTTTTTTTAGTAAATTATATATAAAAAAAACTCATTTAATTAAAAGAAAAGAGTGATTCAATAAAATTTGTTTTTTTGCTATTGCATTTTATTTTGAAGTTTTCTCGATTAATAATGATTTATTAGCATATTCTCTGTCTTAAAATATAAAAATAAACATTCTTTCATTTAAAAAAAAATAAATGAAAAAAAAAAAATTTAAATTTTGTCGAATAATAATATGTCTGCGGAATCCTCTTCGTTCATCCTATTTTTCATTCTTTCAAAGAAAACATCGTACTGTTTTTCTTTTTCTCCCACAATTCTTCAATATAAAATTATATGATCAAAACCAAATTAAAAAAAAAAAAAACTTGACAAATTCCTCCTGCTTCACATTAATAAAATCAGGTCTCAAATTTTCCACGAAAGAAATGGCGGATTGTATCTGTGTGAAACTATACCCAGCCTGTGAGAACATTCTTTTTGAATGGCAGAACAATTTGATAAAACTATAAAAAAACATTAAATTTCCAAAATAATCGTAAGAATGTTTACTTTATATTAGAATGCAATCTTGGAGGCAATGCTTTCAAAATCACATAAATCAAAATCGGCAACGAATCATCTGCTCCAGCAGCTTCATTTTTATTCGAAGCCAATGTCAAACTGTCGATGACAGTGGTAAAACATTCAGTCATGCTCTTTAATTTACTAATTGGAGTGACCGCAAGATCGATTTTCTTCAGATTTTGGGTTGCAGCGTTCCACATTAAATCTAATTGATTTTTCGGAGTAATATCTAAATGTTTATAATCAATCCAATCAAAAACTTTGATTCTGCTATAAAGGGCAGCATCTTTATAAGTAGGTTCCTTAGGAAAGATTTCCAAATAAATTTTGCGTGTTATATATTTTTCCAATGCGTTTTTCAACCATTCTTTCAAAATGGAATCCTTGGTGACATTTTTCTGGATATAGGGAAACTCCTTAAAATATTCTTCATTTGAAATTTGTTGTTCCAAAGAATCCAAATATAAAGTCAAAAGCTCGTTTATACTAAAATAAGAATTTATAATAAATTTGCGAATTTTAATAATACCCATAAGGATCAAATCCTTCTGTTAAGGCCTCTTTGATTTCAGGAATAGCACATAAAGCCTCAGCAAATTCATCAATGTTCTCGCAATGAAAAGCTGGAACTTCTTTTTCTCCATGTTTTTTGCTTTTAATAGATTTTCGAGCATCTTTCACTGATTGTTTTCCTTTTTATTAACAACATGCAAAAATTAATTTCATTTTATAATAAATATTTTTCATTTATACCGTTTAAAATAAAACAATGAATTCCAGCCTCATCCATTTTCTGATGAATGCATTCATCTTGATTCATAAGCATCATCTTATTATTTAGGAATGATTCTTCCATTGTTTGAAATTTCTTTTTTTCGACTTTTTTCATAAAGGCGTTTAAAATGTTGGTTCGGATCTCCCCACTGGTTAAACATATTGGTAATTTAAGGTTTTTTATGATTCTTTCATGTAAAATCCGAATAAAATGGAATTTCAAGCATCTTTCTAAGGAAATTTGTATTGAATTATTCGCTTTTTCAAGATTTTCCAAAACCATTGAAAGCGTGCTTTTGCTTTGAAGCAAAATATCCTGAAATTTACATGATCTTTTCTCATAATCTTCGGTCATTTTCTCATTGATTTGTTTCCAATTGTTCGCCTTATATTTGATATCCAGCCAATCAATGCAATTAGTCAGGAATTTCGCCATGGTGTCAATTGGTATTTTCTGCTTCATTTTTAGTTCCGTATAATCATAAATATGTGATTTCTCTTGATACATTTCAAGAATTTCAGAGATATGAGCGTTTTCTCGGCCTGTGAGAGTATAAACTGTGTTAACTTTATCTATAGATATGAGCATTTTCCTCATAAGATTCACTGTTTTCGAAAGAAGTCTTGCCTCTTCAGTTGATTCTGTGTTTTCTTTGAAAAGGAATTCATTAAAGGAAATGAAACCGCAAGGATATTTGATGTCAATGAAACAAAGGTAAATATCTGAAGGCTTGATGAGATTTTGATAACCCGACATTTGAAAAAGCTTATGGAAAAGGTTATTTTGTTCGTCATAAGTAATGATCCTAAAAATTTTGGAAAGTATTTAAATTTCAAGTCAAATTACTTTGTGATCGTGGTTTTTATGTCATTGTCAAAATCATAGGAATCCGTTGAAATATATTCACAAATCGTGGAAATCGACTCTAAACTTAAAAATATTGCATTGACCTCAACATCTTCGCTGGGACCAATATTTTCTTTTTCCTCTATCAAATCAATTATATTCGTTCCAATATTGATCAATTCCTCATAATATTCCTTCATAAAACTCCTAACAAAAACAACTATAAAATTATAAGGATAAATCAATAAAATCACCTGTTTTCTAAAATGAAATCGTTAAAACATAAAAGCTCGCTAGCTGAATTATCATAAAGGGAACATTTCACCACTTTATGCAAAATTCCCCCCAAAAGCATTAGGTTTTTAGTTTGATTCCCTATAAAATCAGTGTTAAAACCCAAACTCGTGAAATTCGGCCTTGAAAATTTTGGAATGATCCATTTCAAAAAGAGGAAATTCGAAAAAATCGGGTTCATTTCTTCCCTTGAAAACGGGAATTTCTCGGAAATACGTTTTTCGAGAATCTTGAGAAACAATCTCACATGTAAAGGAATATAATAAATAGTCGAGAAAATCGAATCCAGGAAAATATTCAAAAGACTTTTGATTTCCTTAAGATTTTTCTCAAGAATTTCAATTACCTCCAAATTTTTATCATTATATTCAGTTTTCAGATGATTGAAGGATTCGTTTGGTCTCAAGCTGCCCCTGGGCATTATTATGGAATCATTGGGATTAATGGTTTCTTCATTTATGGAATCATTTAAAGTGGTTTCAGTTCCTTTGAATTGATAAAATTATTAAAATAAATGAGTAAAAGTATGAACTTTTATTGAAATATGAGAAATTTCGAGCTGAATTCGAAAGAAAAGGAGTCAAAGTCATTCTATATTGGCTTCTTTCATCGGCCATTTGTTGAAATAATAGCTCTTTAACTCCAGTTGAATTGGAATATTTATCTTCAAACACGTTCTTATAAAAACTATCATAAGATTTTGTCAAATCGTTATTGGATTTCATCAAATCGTTATTGGATTTCATCGAATCATTGGATTCCGGAGTTTTAGACATTTCTTTCGAGGATTTCCTTAGATCATAATTCGATTTCATAGGAGTTAAAAAACTCGTAGTTAGGCGCTTTGAAGTTTGTTTTAAGAAAGAACTATCTGTTTTTCTGCGATTCACAAGTTTCGCATAAATTCTAATATAATTTATTAATTGAGGTTAGTTATAAAAATACTTAGTGGGGTCGATTTCCAGATTGGGTTTGGTTTTTAATATGGAAACCAAAGGGTTTTTAAGCAGAAATTTCAAATATTTTTCACATTGTTCATTCGAAATCATATGATTGAAGATTTTCTCGATTAGGCTCGAATTCGAACTCATCAATTTTGTCGAAAAGCTCTTGAAATCTTCGAAACTGTTGAGTTCTAACTAAAAACGAAATTCATAAGGAGAAAATCTATAAATTTTCATTCAAACCTTAATAATTTCATCTACAAACCTCAGAAAACCTATTTGATAAGGTTCTTCTGTTGTCAAATTTTCAAAGAAAGTCTTAGAAAATGTTTCAAGGATTCCTTCGAATTTCTGCGTTAAAGGAGCTGACCTTTGTTTAAAAACCATTTGTGCCATTTTCCTTGGTTGTTTTATTAAATTGGTCAATAAACTTTGAACATTATCAGTCATATCCCTCAAAATCTTTTTAGGTTCTTCTATCAAGACAAGATCCTGAGGTTTCGTCTCAATGTTTTCTGTTAAAACGAATTTCATCGCTTTCAATTTCAAATAATTTCGAAAATAGGAAAAATGCTTGTTGCGAATTTCAGAAATTAGACGATTTTGTAGCTCGTTTTCTTGATTCAGAAGATTATATTCTTTCTTTAAAGAACTCTGCAATTCTCCCCATTTATTTATATGGAAGGATTGTTCTAATTTGGTTTTTTTCTTCATTGGATGGGTGGGAGAACCGATTTCTTTCAATGGTTCTTTCATTTGGTTTTCTTCTAAAGGAAGCGAATTTGTATGAATGAATTTTTCTATGTTTTCTAAGCTTTCTTCTGGATTTTTTGGAATCTCGGAAATTTGCTTGTTGTTTATTTTTAATATAAGCGAAATCTGGTTTTTTATGGGAAAAGCATCCTCGGAAAAGGAAACGGTTTTGTTATTCGATGGCTCAAATGAGAAGAATTCATTTGAATTCGTCTTTTTAATTTGCAGGATTTCCTCAAATGGTTTTTCATTTGAAAAGATCGGAGTCCCTTGGAAACTTGAAGTTTCATGCAAATTAGGCAAGTTATTATTAGTTTCGGGTTGGAAGGTTAGGATTTCGTGGATTTCTTCAGGACTTTCCTCAATTTTCTCTAGAATCAAAGGAAAACTTTTAGATTTGACCACTTTTGGTTCCAAATCCATTACTCTTAAAGATGATTCATCAGAAAGAGCTTTTTGTTCAGGAGATAATTTGTTTTTGGTGGGTATTTCGTTGTTTTCTTCTATTTTCTCAAAGGGATTTTCATTGATGATTTCAAGACTTTCTATAAGATTTTCTTGATTTTTTAACATCTTATTTGTCGAAGGATTTTCAGGCATTTTCATGGTGTTTTCTTCTGTTTTGATATCAGATAAAACTTCATTTATCAGATCTTTGGTTTTTTGAGAATGAAATATTGTATTTTCATTATGGGACTTCGGTTTTACAAAATTATGGTATACAGGAAAATCTTCTTCTTTAAAAAAGTTGGCGAGACGACGTTTGTTTTCTTGATTTCGGGAAATAAAAGATTTTGGGGGGTATTTCAAAAGCAGTTCGGTTAAAGAATCAAATGGGGAAAGGCGGTCCATTTTTTAATATTTTATTTTTTTTATATTTGATATAATTTTAAAGGAGATTTGAAAAAACTCTAATAGTTTTTATAATTTATATTTTATGAATGTTTATTGTTTTCAAAA
>Ga0302320_10010801_pt1 | contig 19426 bp, 17 predicted proteins | sample Bog_T0_3_FD_202130 | JGI IMG/M metagenome (GOLD analysis project Ga0302320, IMG submission 202130) | Peat permafrost microbial communities from Stordalen Mire near Abisko, Sweden - Bog_T0_3 | ecosystem: Environmental > Terrestrial > Soil > Wetlands > Peat | place: Sweden: Abisko, Stordalen Mire... | reverse complement strand
AAAACTCGAGTTCGACACGATGGACGACAGCGACTCGGACCAGGTCATCGCGGCCCTCGTGTCGCTTTCGGTGCGCCAATGCTTCGCCGAGCATGTGTTGTTGGAGGAGGCGCCGGACATCGTCGAGGCGTTCAACACCGAAGCGCTGGTCCATACCGGTGATGATTTACCCGATCGCGACTATCTCGCCGTGTTGGCGGCCATGCCGGCCCTCGACGCCCCCGCGCGACGAATCGCTGGCCCCTCGGCGACCGATGGCGAACTGGCGTCCGCCGTCGAGTTCGTGCTCGAAGGACTCTATTTGACGAAGCGACTGGCGAAGGACGCCTCGGGCGCGCGAGCGCTCTACCGCTCGAGGAACCGTTAGTGGCCGTTCGCTACGGCTTTCGTCGCTTCGGCGAGGATGACGACTTCGACGATCTCGACGTCGAAGAGATGCTGCGGATGCTCGCCGATGACTTCATGGAGAACGGCGACCTCGAAGAGGCGATGGACCGTTTGCTGCGCGAGGGTTTCACGACGGCCGACGGTGAGCGGATCGAGGGACTTCGCGACCTCCTCGAGCAGGCCCGCGCCAAGCGCCGTGAACTCGAGCAGCAGGCCGACCCCGATGGCGAGATGCAGCGCTACCGCGACTGGTTGGACGAGATCGAAGCGACGGAGAACGCCGAACTCGACACGTTGCTCGCCGAGGCGGAGGAGAGCGACGACGAACGTAGAAAAGACGTGACGCGCGACTTGGTCGAACAGAAGAAGATGCAACAGGAGTTGATGAGCGACCGCATCAGCGAACGGCTCGGCAACTATCGCAACTACGAGTTCGTCTCTTCCGAGGCGCGCGAACAGTTCGACGAACTGATGGCCGAACTCGAGCGCGACGTGCTGGACACCTACTTCGAGAAGAGCAAGGAGATGATGGGCCGTCCGGACCCCGAGGAGCTGGCCCGGATGCGCGACATGATGGACGCGCTCTCGACGATGATCGAACAGGACCGTCGTGGTGAGGACCTCGATCCCACGTTCGAGGACTTCATGGAAAAGTTCGGCGACTTCTTTCCCGGTGCGCAGAACCTCGACGACGTCGTACGGATGATGGCCGAGCGAGCCGCCGCGGCCGAGGCGATGTTCAACTCGCTCTCCGCTGAGCAGCAGGGCGAGTTGCGCAATATGTTCTCCCAAATGATGGAGAACATGGAGTTGAACTTCTCACTGAACCGACTCGTGTCGAACCTGCGCATGGCGACGCCGGACATCGATTGGAATAGGGCGCACCGGATGCGCGGCGACGACGCCGGTCCCTTCGCCCAAAGCGCCTCGGTCGCCGAGCAGCTGGGACAGCTGAAGGGTCTCGAAGAGTTCCTGGGACAGTCCAGCGCAGCGCAGGGACTGCCCGAAGTGGACATCGAATCGGTGCGACGCAACCTCGGCGACGACGCGGCGCGCCACGTCGTTCGCCTGCAGAAGGCCCTCCAGGGGCTGAAGGACCAGGGGTTCGTTGACCGCCAGGGTCAGCAACTGCATCTGACGCCCAAGGGCGTGCGTCAGATCGGCCAACAGGCCCTGCGTGATCTCTTCGCCCAACTACGCGACTCACCGACCATCGGCATGCACCGGGTCGCGACCGTCTCGCGCGGGGGAGACCGTGAAGAGACCTCCAAGCCCTGGATGCCGGGCGAGCCCTTCGCGCTCAATCTCCCCAAGACCCTGCGCAACGCGGTGCTGCGCCAAGGACCCGGTACGCCGGTCAAACTGCACGCCGACGATTTCGAAGTGGAGGAGTTCGAGTCGACGCGCCGTTCGGCCACCGTCTTCGCGATCGACCTCTCGCTCTCCATGGCGATGCGCAGCAACCTGGTGCCCGCCAAGAAGATGGTCCTGGCGCTGACGTCGCTCATTCGCTCCAAGTTCCCGCGGGACTTCGTGGCGGTGGTCGGCTTCGGGGAGATGGCCCAGGAGCTCAAGATCGAGGACATCCCCGCGCTCACGATCGACTACGCCTACGGCACGAATCTCCAACACGCCCTGGCGCTCAGTCGCCACCTGATGCGCAATGAACGAGGGGAGCGCCAGATCGTCGTCGTGACCGATGGCGAGCCGACGGCCCACCTACTCGCCAATGGTGAGCCGTTCTTCGCGTGGCCGCCGGTGCACGAGACGTTGGAAAAGACCATGGCCGAAGTACTTCGTTGCACGAAGGCCAACATCACGATCAATACCTTCGCCCTCGACATCGAGCGAAGTCAGTTTCCCTTCGTCGAACAGATCGCGAAGGTCAATGGTGGCCGACTGTTCTACACCGACGTCGATGAGCTCGGTAGCTACGCGCTCGACGATTTCGTTCGGCACCGCCGCGCGGGCTAATCGCCCAAAACCGTTCCCATCAGGAATTTCAAAATTTCCATTTGCTTTTTGTCACGTTACCCATAACAATGACACCGTTGTAATTACATCAGTGGCGATCACCGCTGTGGGGAAGGAATACAACGTGGAAATCGTGGAACTGATGAGCGGCATGGAAGATCGCGGTTGGCAGGCGCGAGCGAACTGCATGGGTGTGGACCCCGACCTCTTCTTTCCCGAGCGCGGCGCCTCAACCCGCGAAGCGAAGGAAGTGTGTCGAGGGTGTGTCGCGCGTGAGGACTGCTTGGAGTACGCGCTCGACAACGGCGAGAAGTTCGGTATCTGGGGCGGGATGAGCGAACGTGAGCGCCGCCGTCTTCGTCGGGCCCGGGCCATCGAACGCCGAGCCCAAGCGAGTTGATCCTTTAGCCGATCCGGCCCTCGATGGTTCGTTCTTCACTGAGGTCCAACTGGGACCACCGTGTTCGGTCCTCCATCTCCAGCAGCGCCTTTGGCGCCAGTCCCACGAGTTCAGCTCGTGCGACGGTTCCGCGCGCGGGCAGTAGCGAGGTCACCCGATCAAAGACGACCGAGGTTCCAACGACCAGTGGTGCGACCAGGTTGCAACTGACCTGGACCTGGTCGCCAACTTGAAACGCCAAGGCGCGCACCTCGTTTCGACGGACCGCTCGTGCGATGGCCCGTGCCTCACCCAAGGTGACGCCCCGCAACCATAGGTTCCACGCGACGAGGAGGTCCCGCGCGCCGACGGCGCTCGCACCGAGCGTCGCCGGTGCACTTTTCGGCCCCAGATCAGGCATCAAGGTCCGGAAGGCCAACTTTCTGACGTCGGGCAGCGTTCGAAAGCCACCGTCGACAGGCCCGTAGAGGAACACGGGGACGTGAAAGGTGTCGGCGATCCACGCGGCCGTCTCGTCGCGAAGCGTCACCGCCTCCAAAGCTTTTTCGGGGTCGAGGGCGACGAAGGGAACGACGTCGACCACCCCGAAACGTGGATGGACGCCTTCGTGACGCCTGAGGTCGAGGGCCGTGAACGCCGCGCCCAACAGTGCGCGGACGTCGCTCGCCAGCCGGCTCGCCTCATTGATCAGTGTGAGGACGCTGCGGTTATGGAAGGCGTCAGTATGCAGGTCACGAAGCGACTCTCCGCCAGCGGCACTGAGATCCACTAAGAGTGACGCGTCTCGTCCCTCGGAGAGGTTGATGACGCACTCGAACACGCGAGCGTGGAGTTACTTAAGGTCGGTGTTGAAGATGCGTCGACGACGGCGCTCGCGCAGGATGCGACGACGTTCGCGCTCGCTGCAGCCGCCCCATATCCCGTGATCGACGTGATTCTCGAGGGCGTACTCTAAGCACTGACTGGCGACGGGGCACGATGCACAGATGCGTTGGGCGATGATGACGCCGACTCCATCACGGGGGAAAAACGTCCCCGCCGGGTATTCTCGGCACTTGCCATCTGCCATCCACTCTGTACTCATGCTCACCCCCCAATGTTGGTCTCTTGTGTCACAGTAGCGACTGTTTGTGTGACAAAACGATAACGGCAGGCTCTTTTCTTCACGAGCCGTTCGTTACCATACTCCTCTAAGCCTCCTCGCAGACTGCTCTAAGGAATGCGGCCGTGAAGGGCCCAAAATCAAGGTTGTACAATGGCTGTTCAGCAGTAGGAAAGAACACCGAAGGAGCATCGTGAGCCAGGTTCCCACCATCGAGTCCACCGAGGTCGTCGACCCGGTCGGACACGTCCAAGTGATTTACCTCGGCCCCGTGGCACCCCACTGGGAGTGCCGGATGGTCTTTGGCGACGAGGAGCAGATCCAGGCCTTCGTCGACCGCGTCGACGCCCGTCTGCGCTTCCTGCCGCCGCACGACCCGCAGTTTCGTCGCAATCGTGAGCGAGTCAATCGCGACGCCGAGCGTGAGAACCTGCTCGTTGAGTGGAACCTCGGGTACGACGAAGAGAATTAGGCGAGCGGCGAGTTCGTCACTCGCTCGAACCACGCGTCGGGGTCCAGGAGTTCCTCGGCGCTCGGCAGTCCGTCAACTCGAAGCAGTGCGTCGAACGCGCGCAGGGTGTGTGCGTCCTTGATCGCTGCGACGAACGTGGCGGCCTGTTCGTGGTGCTCGCCCTGCGTCGAGATGCCAAAGAGCGCGGCCGCGGCGTCTTCGCCACGCGCGTCACTGCGACGGTGCCGGGCGTACGCCTCAACCAAAATTGGGCGCGGTCCGAGGATCGCGGCCGTGATCTCGTGCGCCGCCGCTTCGAAGAACGCCAACAGGACACTGGCCGCGGCGTTGATGGCGCGTGTGGCGTCCGTCTCGTCGGGCATCTCAATGCCGTCGAGCAGCGACTCGGGGTTCTCCATGAACCCCGCGATGTCGTCGGGGTTGATCATCGACTGCAGTTTCGTGAGGAGGTCGCCCTGGGCTTTGGTGGACTCACGGACCGAGTCGATGAGCAGGGCGCGTAGCGCATCGCCCGTTCCCGGCTGCGTGAGCACGAGCGACGCCAGGAACTCTTGCGCGAGTGCGAAGACGTACACCTCGTCGCGTTCGAGCGACCACGCTTCGGCGAAGCTCGCGAGGTTGTTCACGACGAGGAGGCGCCGCGCGTCGAGGCGCGGGAGCGGTAGCGCCGCGAGCGACCAGGCGCGCTCGGAGAAGTGACCAGCGACCGAGCCCATTTGAAAGCCGGCGAACAGGGGACCCAACGTCGCCGCCATTTGGGCCATCATCGCGTTGTCGCCGAGGTCGAGGCTGTCGCCGATGGTCGTGGTACTCGCGACCATCGGTTCCATGAGGGGACGCCACTGCTCGAGGGCGGCGAGGGTCAGGGCGGAGCGATTGACCGCGACGACGTCCGCGTCGCGAGAGACGCCAAGGAGACTGTCCACGTGTCGAGCGACGAGCGGCGCCAACTCTTCGAGCCGTTGGCGTTCGATGGGCAGGGGATTGGGGTCGTCGTCAGTACCGCGCGCGATGTTGAGCGCCAACTGGGTGGCCGTCGTGTACCAGGCATCGGGGCCCTGTTGGCCCAGCATGGAGAAGATGTCGCCGAACATGCCGCCGAAGGGATTGTCGCTCACGGCTACGACTTTAAAGTGCGCAGGCCAGGGTCATGACGGCGTGATGGACCTTGGACGCTCGCACGAATGTCACTTGGGCCTTGGTGTAGGCGGGGGTCAAATAGAGGGCGGTGTCGAGCGCGTCGAAGGTGTCGGTGTCCTTCCCGTTGAGTGCCGTGATGACGTCACCTTTCTTCAAGCGGTACTGCGCGGGGCTCTTTGGAATCACGCGCGAGATGGCCACCCCACCGCCCTGGGCGGTCGTGCCGACGACGCCCAAACTCGCGTGGCATCCTCGGCCAGTGGCGACGATGTAGGCAATGCGTGCGACGAACTGGGCCGAGTACCACAGGTGATTGATCGAGAGGACCGCGACGACCTGTCCGCTTTGATCGACCGCGACGGCGTCGATGAAGCTGTCGAGGTTCGCGTCAGACTTCGTCGATAGGTAACTGATGACCCCGGTCGCGTCGATCTTGGGGTCACCAAGAATCGTGTTCGCCCACGCGTACTGCGGGGAATCGGTCGAACTCTTCAATATCGGCGAGACCGCGACCACCCACTTGCTCGATGGCAATGGCGCAAAGGTGAGGGCCGGGATGTGTACGCCCAATCGCACGATGGAGAAGCCCATCACTTTGTCACGACCGACCCACGTCACGTGAAAGTTCACGTGTCCCGGCGTCGATCCCGTGATGATGGCGTTCGCCGGGATCTGAGTCGTCGTCACCGCCAGGTCGTGCGGTAGCGCCATCGCGGCAACGACCGCCACGTGACCCGGCGTCGCAATGGAAAGGTCGATCGTGTGTTCCGCAGCCGTTCGACTCGCCACGGGCAATTCGGAGAGCGCGCTGGCAAAGTGCGGTGTCGCTACTGGATTCGACGCCCGAGTGAGGTAGAGCCCGGCCGATCCAACGACGAGGGCGACTGCCATGACGCCGACCACGACGCGGGCCGCCGGCGACTTTATCGGCCAGTTTGGGTGAGTCCGCAGTTTCTCGAAACTGGGCAACTCGCTCGGGTGGACCCACTGGCGTTCGCCCACCGGCGGCGGCTTGGCATTGCGGCGCCGTCGACGCCACCAGTTCGTTTGTCCCCCGCTCTCCACCCAGTAAAGGCTAGTAACCACAAGCGTTGCGCCACGGTCGGGTTAGCCTCATTATCCATGGCTTTGGACGTTGCGCTCGATATTGGAACATCCAACACGCGCCTCGCCACCTCCCAACGAGGCATTGTCTTCAATGAGCCGACGATGGTGGCGATCGATACGAACACCGGGAGCGTCGTGGAGGTCGGCTTCGGCGCGCTCGACATGGTCGCGAGGACCCCCCGACACGTCGTCGTCTTTCGACCGCTCGCGCAGGGTGCCACCGTCGACTTCGACGTCACCGCTCGACTCATCCACGGACTGTTCGACCGGGCGGGCGTCTCCAAGTTGAGCCGGGCGCGCGTCGTCATGAGCGTGCCATCGCTCGCTACCAGCATCGAGCGAAGGGCGCTACGTCAGGCGGCCATTCAAGCCGGCGCGCGCGAGGCAACGTTGATTGAAGCGCCGATCGCCGCCGCGATCGGTATGGGACTGCCCGTCCAAGACCCCGTCGGATCCGCGGTGACGGTCCTCGGCGCGGGAGCGTCAGAGGCGGCGGTGATCTCGCTCGGCGGCATTGTCACCGGCAGTGCGCGGCGACAAGGTGGCAACGACCTCGACGCGGCAATCGCAACCTCCCTTCGAATCCAGCTCGGTGTCGTGGTGGCGCCGTCGGTCGTTGAGAGCTTGAAGTTCTCGCTCGCTTCGGCGCTGGGACGAACACGAGGGAAGTCCGAGGTCGTGCTCGCACGTACCGTCGACCGGGGTGACCTCGTCGAGGTCGACGTGGATGCGGATTTGGTCAACGCTGCGGCCAATGACGTCGTCACCGCGACGGTGCGCATGATCCAGGAGTGCCTCGGTGACGCGCCGCCGGACCTCTCACAAGACGTGAGTGCGAGGGGACTGACCCTCACGGGCGGCCACGCACTGCTGTCGGACTTCGCTGAGTTGATCGCGACGAACACCGGTGTCGAAGTGAAAATCGCCGAACATCCCGACACCGCGGTGATCCAGGGGCTGGCACTTTGTCTCGAAGAGATGTCGACCCTGCATGCGCTCTACCGCGACGCCGATCGTTAGTTAGTCCTCGTCTCGCCCCAATTGATTGACGGCGGCACGGACCTGCCAGTCTCGGTCGTCGCGTGCGCGCTCGAGCGCGGCGTCAATGTCGGGTCCTTCAAAGTTCGAGAGCGCCACGATCGCTCGTCGACGTACGGGTGGTTTGTCGTCGAGCGCCGCCAAGATCGCCGGACGGGCCCGGTCGTCACCAATCGCGCCGAGGGCCGCGATCGCCGATTCACGACAGCGAGCGTCGTCGTGGGAGGTGGCGATCACACACAGTTGGTCGACGGCGCCGACGTAGAGGTGTTCGCCCAAGGCAAAGACCGCGCCGTCGACAACCAGCGCGTCCCCGTCGTGCAGACTTCGCAACATTGCCTCGAAGACGTCGTGGCGAATCTCGTCCACGTGGGCAATCAGATTGAGCGCCTCTCGTCGCACATCGACGTCCCGGTCTTCGATCGCGGACAACCATTCGTCGTCGGTGACGAGACCTTGACGGACCATTCCTCGAAGCGCCAGAACCCGACGTCGTCCAACGTCGTCGACCAGGTTGGCGCGCAGTATCGCCACGTAGTCATCGCCAATGGCGAAACCGGCGCGCAGAAGGGATTCGTCAGGACTCTCCGCTAGCGTTGGCTCATCACTTTTCATCAACCCATCTCACCACCCCCGAGGCGCCGTCGGACGTCCATTGCCGTCTTTAGTGCCCTACTCGTCATCCTGCTGGCGATTGTGGTCTTGCACAGTTGGAACCTCAATGAGTACGCCCTCACGCCAGGCAACGCGACGCCGGTCGCGCCACTCGTGAAGGTCGAGGGAGTCGCGACGGCCACGCACCACGACAAGATCATGTTGACCGACGTCTATCTCTCTTCGCTCAATGCGTGGCAGTGGCTGACGCTGCACTTCTCGAGTCACGTGCAGTTCGTGGGCGCCGATCAACTCGTCGAACCGGGCGTGCCGACCGATGAACTCGGAGCCCAGGGCTACCTCGAAATGAGTGACTCGAAGCAGGCGGCCGAAGTGTCGGCCTTCAAAGCGCTCGGATGGAAGACGCCGGGAACGCCCACCGGGGCCATCATCAACTCGGTCAGCGCTCCGTCACCGGCTCGAATCGCGGGCCTGCACGTGGCCGACGAAATCGTCGCGGTGAACGGAACGGCGGTGACATCGTCCTGCGCACTCGTTCGGGCGGTGCACGACTTCGTGCCGGGTACGAAGGAACGACTCACCGTTGACCGGGCCAAGATCTCCCCTTCGGGGATCATCACCTACCGAGCACCTTCAAGTGTCACGTTGATCAGCGGCGTCACGCCGAGCGGCTCGGTGTCGTCGGGTTGTGCCGGGGTCTCGGGCGTTTCGAAGTCGTGGCTCGGTGTCGGACTCGAAGACGGTTTCTCCTACGTGCTGCCGGCCAAGGTGACGATCAACACGAAAGATATTGGCGGGCCGTCCGCGGGGCTCGCCATGACCCTGACGTTGATCGACAAGCTCAGTAAGAAATCGATCTCTGGCAACCAACCGATCGCGGCGACCGGGACGATGGACGTCTACGGCAACGTCGGCGACGTCGGGGGAGTCGCCGAGAAGACCGTCGCGGTGCAACGCGCGGGAGCGAAGTACTTCTTCGTCCCCCAGGTGGAGGTCGCCACCGCAAAATCGGCCGCCGCACCCGGTCTCACGATCGTTGGTGTGACCACACTGCACCAGGCACTTCGCGACCTGCGAAAGATCGGTGGCGGCTCGCCGGAGCCGATCACGAAGCCCCGTTAAGCCATTTTCTTCGATGGCAAAGCCGTAGTCTTTAAGGAATGGACGATCGCCGAATCCTCTCAACTACGCGCCAAACGTCGGCTGAAATCGCCCGGATGAACTTCACAACGCTGCGCAAGGGCGGCTACGACCCGAGCGAAGTGCGAGTCCAACTCGAAGCGATCGCGCGTGAAATGGGCCACCTCGAGGGCCGGATTCGAGAGCTCCAGGATCAACTGAGCGAAGCCCAACGGCGTGCCGCCAATCCGACCTTTGACGAGGCGACCCTGGCGAGCGCCCTGGGGGCCCAGAGCGCCGCGATACTTCGCTCGGCGCACGAAGAGGCGGGGCGCGTGACGGCCGAAGCCCAGGAACGAAGCGCCCAGGTCTTCACCGAGAGCCAGCAGCGCGGCGCCACCCATTTGATGGAAGCCCAAGAGCGCGCGACGTCCTTGATAACGGAGGCGGAGAACACCGCGGCCACCATTGAGCACGACGCGCGCTTGGCCGCCGAGCGTCTCGTCGAATCGGCAAAGGTCAATGGCGAGGCGCTCGTCGAAGGCGGACGTGAGCAGGGCCGTGCAATTCTCGAGCAGGCTTACGAAGCGCGCAAGGCCGTCTTGAACGATCTCGCGGTGAAGCGCAAAGCACTGCACATGCAAATCGACCAACTTCGTGCGGCGCGTGACACCTTGGCGACGTTCGTGACATCGATTCAGGACCAGGTCGAAACAGTGCTCATGGGGATCAACAACTCCGATGACGTTGCGCGCAACGCCGCACTCGAAGCACTTCGACTGCGTCCTCCCGGCGCCGAACCGACCGAAGAGGAGTTGCTCGCCGGCACGCCGCTGCGCACCGTCGCCGAACCGCAGATTCACGTACCCGAGACGCCCGAAGAGGCGAAACCCAAGGTTCCGCGACCGCCCAAGGCACCCCAAGCGTCCGAGGTGCCAATGACGACGGTCCTCGACGACGACGCGACGGGAACGGACGTCGTGAACGAGATCTTCGCGCGACTTCGAAAAGCCACGCTCGAAGAACGCGGCGCGACGGCCCAGGCCCCTCGAAAGGCCCCCGCCGCGTCGAAGCCCGAGACGCCCACTGGCGAACTGTTCAAGCGTCGCGACGAGGCCCTCGAAGAGTCGTTGGCCGTGCTCACGCGAAAGGTGAAGCGCGCGCTGCAAGACGACCAGAACGTCATGCTCGATCGTCTGCGCGACGTGAAGGCCATGATCACGACCGAGCTCGAGGATGAGCACGAGCAGCGCGCCCGCTACGCCAACGCCGCAATCGACGCACTGACTGACGCCGCAGCCGCGGGCGTGCAGTTCGCCAAGGATGAAGCGGGGGTGCCGGGCGGTCCCGTCAAGGCGACTGAACTCAACGATTGCGCGGCGGACCTGGCGGTGACGATCGTCTTGGCGCTACGCAAGCGGATTCTCGCCGACGGCAGCGGTGACGGACCCGACCGGGCGAACGCCGCCTACAAGGAGTGGCGCGGTGCGCGCGTGGAGCGACTCTGCACCGACGCGGCCCGTCGGGCGTTCGAAGTCGGTGTCCTCGCGGCGTCCCAGGGTCGCAACGTCCGCTTCTACGTCGCGCCCACCGACGCGCCGTGTGACGCGTGCGCGCTCGATGCGCAAGCAGGTGAACGGCTCGCCGGGCAGGCGTTTCCCAGTGGCTCGAGCCACCCGCCACTGCACGCCGGCTGCGCGTGCGCCGTTATTCCCGTTTGAAAAACGGCCTAGGCTCGTCTCGTGCGTAGTCCGACTGATATCCCCTCACGTCCTCGTCGACTAGGCCGGTTCTCTCGTAGATTCTGGTTCGGACTCATCTTCGTCGTGCTCCTGATCGGCTTCCTTTCGCTGCGCAACCTCGCCGTGCTCTGGACCGATGAGATGTGGTTCTCGTCGGTCGGTCTCGGCAAGGTCTTCTCGACGCTGTTGATGGTCAAGGTCGGACTGGGACTCACCTTTGGTGCGATCTTCTTCTTCATCATGTGGGGCAACCTGTTGCTCACGGACCGATTCGGTGCGCGTGATCTCTCCTTCGATCCCGAGGACGAGATCGTCCGACGCTTCCAGAACGTGGTGCGTCCCTACGCGAAACGGATTTACGCCGCGATTGCCCTCGTCATGGGCCTTATCGCCGGGCTGAACGCCACCGGTCAGTGGCAGAAGTACCTCTTGTGGGCCAACAGTCAGCCTTTCCACGTCAAGGACGCCCTCTTCCACAAGGACCTGAGCTTCTACATCTTCACGCTGCCGTTCATCTCGTTCGTCGTGACCTGGTTGCTCGTGTCACTGATCGTGGCGTTGCTCGTCACGACCGGATTCCACTATCTCAATGGTGGGATTCGTGCCACGAGGGTCACGCCACGCGTCTCGCCCAGGGTCAAGGCGCACCTCTCGGTGATCGGAGCCGGTATCGCGCTCATGAAGGCTGCGGGCTACGTCATTGCGAAGTGGGAGTTGGTCAATTCGACCAACGGCTACGTCCAGGGTGCCGGCTATACCGACGTCCACGCCCGGATGCCCGCGCTGACCATCCTCTTCTTCCTCTCGGTCGCCGCGGCACTCATTTTGCTGTCGAACGTCCGCCTGCGGGGTTGGTCACTGCCCGCGGTGGCCGTCGGACTCTGGCTCTTCGTGGCGCTGGTGATCGGCGTGCTCTACCCGACGATCCTCCAGGCGCTCAAGGTGAGCCCGAACCAGGACTCGCTCGAGGCGCCCTACATCCAACGAAACATCGAGGCGACGCGCGCGGCCTTCGGACTCGACAAGGTGACCTACAGCACGTTCGCCGGAGCGACCACCATCTCGGGCGCGACGATCAAGGCCGACTCCGCGACGCTTGACAACATTCGACTGTGGGACCCGGCCCAGGCCATCGCGCTCACGACCGTGACGAGACGTCAATCGATTCGTGGGTACTACACGTTCACCACGTTGGGCGTGGACCGCTACTTCGTCAACGGCAAGTTGACGCCGGTCCTCATTGGCGCGCGACAGGTCGACGCGGCCAACCTTTCGTCGCCCAGTTGGGTGAATCAACACCTGCAGTACACGCACGGCATCGGCGCGGCAGTATTGGCCGCCAACGCGGTTGACTACACGACGGGCAACCCCAATTTCGTCGTGTCGAACGTCCCGCCGCAGTCCACCAACGGGATGCCCGTCTTGACCCAACCCGATGTCTACTTCGGCATCCACGACCCGGGCTGGGTCGTCGCCAATACGAAGCAGCCCGAACTCGACTACCAGGTGAACTCCGGCCCCAAGGCCGGGAGTTCGGTCGAGACGCACTACGCCAGCACGGGTGGCGTCGCCGTCGGCGGACTCTTCAGCCGTATGGCCTTCGCGCTGCGCCTGGGTGACTTCAACTTCCTCATCTCGAACCAGATCACGTCCAAGAGCCGGGTCATGTTCGTCCGCGACGTGCAGCAGATGGCCCAGAAGGCTGCACCCTTCCTCACCTTCGACTCGAACCCCTACGCGGTCATCGCGAACGGTGAGGTGCAGTACGTGCTCGACGGTTACACCACGACCGACCAGTACCCCTACAGCCAGAACGCCTCGGGCCTGAATGTCAACGAGGGCGGTCTTCCCTACAGCTTCAACTACGCCCGCAACGCCGTCAAGGTCGTCGTCAACGCCTACACCGGAGCGATGACGTTCTACGCGAACGATCCAAATGACCCGATCTTGAAGGCCTACCGCTCCGCCTTCCCGACGATGTTCCACCCACTGAGCCAGATGCCCCAGGCGATCCGCACCCACCTGCGCTACCCGACCGACCTCTTCTCGGTGCAGGCAGCGACGCTGGGTCGCTACCACATCGCGACAGCGAGCGCCTTCTACACCGCGTCAGACCGATGGGAGATTTCACCGACCACCGGTTCGGGTACACCCCGGCAGTCCCTCAAGCGCACGACCGTCACGAACAACGCGGGGAACGTCGTGTCGACCAATCTCTCGCCAATGAGCCCGGTCTACCAAGTCGGCTCACTGCCCTTCGCGAACCATCAACAGCTGCTCCAGACGATCGCCTACGTCCCGGCCGGCAATTCGAACACGGTCCAGGGACTCACCGCCTTCATGATCGCCACCAGTGATCCCGACGACTACGGACAACTACACGTCTACGTCACGCCGCGAGGCACGTCGGTGACCGGTCCGGTGCAGGCCGACTCTGAGATTCAACAGAACAGCGACGCGGCGCAAATCACCACGCTGCTCGACCAACACGGCTCGAGCGTGCTGCTGGGCAACAACTTGATGGTGCCGCTCGACCAGAGCGTCCTCTACATCCGACCGCTGTATGTCACGAGCACGTCGAACCAGCTGCCGCAACTGCGTTACGTCATCGCCGTCTTCAACCAAGACGTCGCGATCAAGCCGACCCTGGCCGGTGCCCTCTCGGCTGTCCTTGGCGCCAATGTCTCGACGGGACCGGGTGGCACCACGAATCCCGGCGGCGGGACACAGACCGGAAAGAGTGCCTCCTACTATCTCGATCAGGCGTCAGCCGACTACACGGCCGCCCAGATTGCGCTCAGTGCCGGGAACCTCGGTGGGTACCAGTCCAAGGTGAACGCGATGAACCGCGAGCTGCAACTCGCCCAGAACGCACTCTCCGGTACGACGGGCACGTCAACGTCGACTACTTCGACCACCACGACCACGACGCTCCCATCGAAGAAGAAGAAATAGACATACACGTTCGTGCTCCGTCAGTGAATGGAGCGCAATCTGGGGCGCCAAGGAGTGCTGGTGTGAAAACCGCTAGAGTTGTTCACGCAACGCGGGGTGGAGCAGTCTGGTAGCTCGTCGGGCTCATAACCCGAAGGTCGCAAGTTCAAATCTTGCCCCCGCCACGAAACGAAGTACATATACGAAGTCGAAGGCCCAGGATTTCCCTGGGCCTTCGTGCCGTCCGGAACTCTTTTCGACAGGGATTTCGAACCGTCAGGTCCATAAACCCCTGTGCACTTGCACGTGCAGCACACCCCGCAGACTACGACCATTCCACCAAATGGGCCCGTCCGTTGGTGCTGTGATATAGGGAGTTCACCCTACCTCGGTGATCAAGCGGACTTTGGTTGCGTCTTTGAGATCGTTGAAAAGTAGTTGCGATCGTCCATAACCCCGTCGCGATTGACCATCAGCTAATCGATTTGGTTGTCTACGTTCGGCGCGGGGACCATCGAAAACGACGCAGCGAGACGAGCGTCGCTCCGACCCCCCAGAGCCCGATGACCAGTAGATCGTGCCAAGCCCAAGGTGAGACACCTTTGGGTATCTCGAACGACCGATCCATCGCAATCATGAGGTGTCGTACGGGTAGATAATTCGAAAACTTCGCGAGTCCTGAACCAGGCGGAAGAGGAAACCAAAGTCCGGCGAGGAAAAGCAGCACGAAGAAGACGATGCTGGTCACCGGCCCCGCGGCCTCCTGATTCGGCACGACGGAGCTGATTGCTACTCCCATCGCTGAAAAGCTCATGATGCCCAGGAGGATTGCGATAAACATTGCGGACCACGAAGTGGGGAAGTTGACGTGGTAGCCAAATCGACCAATCACCAAGAGCAGGAACGTCTGGACGAGTGCGACAATTGTGGTGCTGATGAAGATCGACGCGATGAGAACCCAGGCCGGAAGCGGGCTCAGTCGGAGCCTCTTCAAGAGTCCAGTCTCGCGGCGCACGACGATGGTGATAGCGAGAGTGGTGAACCCAGCTGCCATGACTCCGTAGGCAATGAATCCGGGCACGTAGTACTGAACGAGCCGAATGCCTCCAAGACTCGCGACTCTCTGGTTACCTGCGCTGGCGCCAAGCAACACGAGAAAGACAACCGAGAACCCCACGGTGAAGATGGCCCCCACTCGGTTGAGCCAGAAGAAGAGTTGCTCGAACTTTGTTTGATGGATGACGAGGCGCACATCGTGGAGCCAGTTCTTTCGCGTCACGATGTTGTCTTGAGTCGAAGTCACGTCGTCCTCGTTGAAGTTTCTTCACGATCTTGCCGCGTTAGGGAGAGGTAGATATCTTCGAGCGTCTCGCGCGCCACGGTGAGACCCTCGAGCACGAAGTTGTTAGCAATCGCCCATCCGGTAAGGGCGTGCAGTGTCAATACCTCTTCGCGTGTCTTTACTTCCACGATGTCGCCTTCTACGCCCGACGTTGTGATCGGCAAGTCTTTCGCCGCGACATTCGCAGGAAGCATGAATCGGATCGTGACCTCACCATCATTTCGACCGCCGAGGGACGCGGTCGGCCCCAGAGCCGCAATCTGTCCGTGTGAGAGAACGGCGACGCGTTGAGCCAGCGCCTCGACTTCGTCCATGTAGTGGCTCGACATCAACACCGTGGTGCCCTCCGAGGAGAGCAGGCGGATGAGATCCCAAGTCGTGCGTCGTGCTGCGGGGTCGAGGCCGGTTGTTGGTTCATCGAGAAACAAAAGTTCTGGGTTGCCAACGATACCGAGACCAATGTCGAGTCGTCGCTGCTGGCCCCCTGAGAGCCTCTTCACCTTGGCGTCACCCTTCTCGGACAGCCCCACCAGTTCGATGACTTCGTCTATGGGCCGGGGATTGGGATAAAACCCGGCGTTACGTTCGAGTACCTGGCGAACAGTAAAGAACGACTCAACCGCAAGTTCTTGAAGCACGACGCCGACGCGTTCGCGCAACCATCGAAGGTGCCGTCGCTCCCCGGGATCCACGCCAAGTACCTCGACGGCGCCGCTATCGCGTCGCAGGAATCCTTCGAGGACTTCGATGCACGTCGTTTTGCCGGCGCCGTTGGGGCCGAGAAGCGCAAAGATCTCACCTCGCTCTACATCGAAACTGACGTCGTCAATTGCCTTGAGGTTTCCGTAAGATTTGGCCAGATTGTTGACGCGTAGGGCGAGCGTCATGTGACTAGCGCACATCTTTCGCCAGACCAGCAAGCTTTGTCTTACGGTGCACTGGGCCGATTATAGAAGTAGGTCGAGGCAAGTCATCGGAAAGGGTTTTCACCGGTGAATTCTCTATTTCTTCAAGATGGGCGATGCCAGTCAACTCGGTTGATTGGTCACACTCACTCCGGTGTTGCCAGCCTCCAGCCGGAGATTGTCGACGTCGGTCCCATGAACGGCGGCAAATTCCCAATGTCGGGCCTGTGCGCGCGGTAATTCTGACCGATGTTCAGTGCTTGACCGTTGCAGCACGGATTGATTTAATAGTCCGAAACAGTATTTCGTCTGCGAAAACGAAGTCTCGTGACGCTAAGACGCAGGCACAAACGGAAAGGGGTTCGGATGACTTTACGATGCACACCATTTCTCCTCTTTGACGGCAACTGTGCGGAAGCCATGGATTTCTATCACCGGTGCCTCGGAGGTGAATTGAGACTTACGAGACTGGGTGACTCACCCATGAGGGGACAACTTCCACCTGAGAAACATGATCGGATCATCAACGGCTACTTAAAAAGTGGTTCGTTCGAAATGTCAGCCACGGACTGGATGGCGTCACCCGCCTTTGATCCGGTGCAAGGTAATACTTCCGCCATTTTTGTCATGGGCGACCAAATTGACGAATTGAAGTCAGCGTTTGGCAATTTGGCAGAAGGAGCCGACCAATCGAGTTTTCAGGATCTCCACGAGTTGCCCATCGGAACGTACGGTCAGCTCACTGACAAGTTCGGTGTCCAGTGGATTTTCTTGAAGCCGCAAAACCAGGGTTGAAGATTCAGATCGGAGGGACACGACATTAACTCGACTTGTCACTCAGTCTCGGAACGCGAAGCGACGCGAACTGGTGAGGAGACCGTCAAGTCTCACGTCAGTAGATTGTTCAACAAGCTCGGCTTGCGCGACCGCACCCAGGCAGCCATAGTGGCTTACGAGTCAGGACTCATCGTCCCGAGCGGGAAGCGAGACCCAACGAGGTGACCGCTCCGTGATCCCACGTCACAAGAGAATCTTTGCCGTCATTATCCCTATCGAGGTGATCCTCGCTGCAGCCGCCTGGCGCGATCTGGCGACGCGAACTGATGACCAGATCCGGGGCAATCGACGCCTCTGGCGGATGTTCGTGCTTCTGAATCCGGGGAATTCGCTCTTCTACTGGCTGCTCGGGCGGCGGGCTGCACCGCGGTTGAAGCAGACAGACCGCTGAACTGCGGTCTGTCGCTCTCGAAAAATTACCGTCGGCGCAGGTTGGTAGTGATGACCCGTGAAATCTAACAGAATCTAATGATAACTAATAAAACTAACGAACTCTAATGCTACGTGCTAACATGATGGCATGCGCGATCCCTTCAAACCCTCGTTCGGAGTAGACCCACCTTTACTCGTCGGCCGCCAGGACCTTATTGAGACCTTTGTCGACGGTATAGACGCGGGTCCCGGAGCAATGTCGCGGGCCACGCTTTTTACCGGTCCAAGAGGTTCTGGGAAAACCGTTCTGCTTAATGCCGTCGAAGAGGAGGCAAAACAGCGAAATTGGCTCGTCATTCAAGAGACCGCCATCCCGGGGTTAATAAATCGGCTCACGGGTGAACACCTTCCAGGCATGCTGGCTCAATACGATACGAAGGCAGTGCGCCGCCACCTGAGTGGCGTGACCTTTGGAAAAGCGGGGGTCACTTGGACGAGTGAAGACATCCATCGCATCGTTCCCGGCTTACGGAACCAGCTTTTCCTTCTTGAAGACCTTTTATCCGAAAACGGCTTAGGTGTCCTTATCTCAGTCGATGAGGTCGGCAACGAAGCGCGTGAGGAACTTCGAGAGCTGACGACCACGATTCAACACGCGTTTCGAGAAAAGCGCGAAGTTGCATTCGTTGCGGCCGGATTGCCTGGAGCCGTGAGTGACCTGTTACAAGACAAGGTGCTCACTTTCTTGCGCCGTGCCGACCGCCATGCGCTCGGCGCGGTCGACATGACCGGCGTTCGAAGGGCGTTGCTCGAGCCTATAGAGAAGGCGGGTCGCTCTGTGGAAGAGGATGTTCTGCAAGTCATGGCGTTGGGTACTGCCGGTTATCCCTTTCTGATCCAACTGGTCGGGTCTTATGTTTGGCGCGAACATCCAAACGTGAACGCAATTTCGATGGAAGACGCTCTTCGTGGCGTGGACGCCGCTCACCGCCGAATGGGTGCATTGGTGCACGAACCATCATTAGTTGGAACGACAGAGATCGCACGAACGTTTTTAGTGCAGATGGCCAAAGACGACGGTCCAAGCCGTATGGCTGACATCAAGGAGCGAATGGGAGTCGACGGCAACTACGCAAGCCAATATCGGTTGCGCCTTATTGCTCAGGAGCTAATCAGACCAGTCGGACATGGCAAGGTTGACTTCGCGCTCCCGTATCTGCGGGAGTATTTGAAAGAACACGCGACGAACGACATCTAAGAAGTAGCAATGCCGGAGTACGGAGGTCCAGTCGGATGTGACGAATCTCATCGCTCGTCGCAGGATGGTCACCAACGTTATGAAGCTCATCGGACGAGAAGAATCCGACGTCGTCAACTGCTGGTTGCTGTGTCTCGGGAACGACCGCGCAAGGATGCGATTTAACAGTCGAAGCCGTTGCACGCGATTTGCACACTTCAGTTCCCAATCAAGTGAAAGGCTGCTCGTAGGGCCCATCGGACATGTTCTGACGCGGACTCCTTGAGAATCCTCTGATTCCAGTGTTTTCGGAAAATATCAGCGCGGGATCGACGGGTGTATAGATTCGCGTTGGGGTGGCGAATCGTTCTGGAGTCGGGCTCATAACCCGAAGGTCGCAAGTTCAAATCTTGCCCCCGCCACCAAAGGGGCAGTGACGAAAGTTGCTGTGAGTAGTGAAGATAGTCCGGTCCGGGTAACCCTCGGACTGGGCTTTCTTTCGTTTCGGGCGCTTCGGGTTTTCGCCATTCGGCCGAACCCATAATCTGAGTGAGACCTCGCCAGTGCCGGCGGTTCCCTTTTGGTGCCGTTCGTGATCTCGAGTGCCAAGTAAACATCGAAACTGGGTGGATCTCGTAGAAACTCCGTGACAACTCAAGAGTAAGGAGTCTTGAGGGAATACTGTATTCCTGTTATACTGTTT
>Ga0302320_10010800_pt1 | contig 19426 bp, 13 predicted proteins | sample Bog_T0_3_FD_202130 | JGI IMG/M metagenome (GOLD analysis project Ga0302320, IMG submission 202130) | Peat permafrost microbial communities from Stordalen Mire near Abisko, Sweden - Bog_T0_3 | ecosystem: Environmental > Terrestrial > Soil > Wetlands > Peat | place: Sweden: Abisko, Stordalen Mire... | reverse complement strand
GGCAGGCAGAAATAAGCCCTGTCGCCCGTGATGCTGAAGTCCCGGGCCGGACCGAATTTCACGGCGAGCCCGCTGTCCTCCTCTGCAGCTATGTGCTGGCGGAAACCCTGTTCCCATAGTGCTGCGGCGCCGGCGCCGCGAAACAGGTAGGGCGGGAAATTCTCCACGATCACGAGGTCGGCGCCGCCCACGAAAACGTCGGCGTGCGCGGCTGGCGGCAGCTGCGTCATGAATGCCACGATGCCGTCGATCGGCGCCATCATCTCCGCCGTCGGCGCCGATGCCCTGACCTGTGCCGCGTGAACGAATCCGGAGGCAAGCAGCAGGGCCGCCGTGAAGCCCCCCGCCGTTCGCTGTCGCCGCGTGTTTTGCTGATGCATCGTCGCTTCCTCTCGTCGTGCAGACAGGTCGTTGCTGCGGGCAATACTTTAAGCGATAGCCGTACGCTTGCCCAATCATGCGCGACGCCGCCCGCGGCGGCGCTGCCGGCGACTGCTATGATCCGGAGCTGGCGCCTGCAGACTATCCCCGGCAAAAATGTTCAATTGGTGCACGAATTCCCGAGGAGCGCCGCCATCGCGCGGGCTGGCGCCCGCCCTGGCACTCGCCGCTGTCCTGGCCGCGGTGCCGTCAGCCACCCGGGCCATGTGCCTGGGCGATCTGCAGGGCACGGATGGCGCGCTCGGCGTGCGGATCGCGCGCGACGCGCACCAGGCGATCGGGCAGCTGAACGAGCTGCTTGCCGATCCCGGGAAGGCACAGGTCGCCGCACTGACACCCGCACACCTGTATGCGATGCAGAGCGATGCGTACTCCATTTCAGGGGACACTCTCGCTGCGATTCAGGCCGCGCGGCACGGACTCGATGCGCTCACCGACGCTGACCCTGCGCCGCTGCGACGACGCCTGCGGCTGCGCTACATCTTCATGCAGGACGATCTCGGCCATCTGAACCAGGCGGCCAGCGACTACGAAGCGGAATCGGCGCGGATGCCCGACGATGCGCCGGAACTCACCTGCGTACTGGCCGACCGCGGCTATCTGCGGTCCCGGGCCGGCCGGATTGCCGATGCGGTGTCAGACCTGCTGCGGGCGGCTGAACTGGCGCGGGCGCAGGGCAGCGAGAGGTATCGCATCGAGGCCAACGTACGCCTCGCACCGCTCTACTCCCGGTACGGATTTTACGATGAATCCCGTACGCTGGTCGACGAGGCGCTCGCGTTCTACGAGAAACAGGGCGATCGCGTCGGGATCGTCGACAGCAACTATGCCCTCGGGGACCTGTTGCGCGACCAGGGCAAGCTGGAGGAATCGCGGGCCGTGTTCGCGAAGACCCTGGCGATGACGCAGGACATGGATGACCGGAGCGATGTGCCGACGCTCGAGGAGCGCCTGTGTCGTGTGGACGCGCTGCTGAACATGGAGGTCGAGGCGCGTCGGGTGTGCGCCGACGGTTACGCCGCGGCGCTGGCAAACAAGGACCCGGAGGATGCCAAGCGTATTCTGGTATCCCTGGCGCGCGTCGAACTCTCCGCTGGCCACCCCGGCAGGGCCGCAGCGCTGATGGACCGCGCGCTGGCGGATGACGGAGTCGACATGCCGCTTCGCTGGCTCGCGCAGATGCACCTGCTGCGCGCCCAGGCCCTTACGCAGACAGGGGACGCGGTGCGCGCGCTTGCAGACATGAAGATCTACGCCGACTGGCTCGGCGATGACCGCATCGCGAAAAACGTCGCGCGGGTCGGCATCATTCGCCTGACATTCGACCGGGCGCTGCGTGACCAGGAACTCGCCCGCCTGCGTGCGGAAGCGACCACTGCGAGGCTGACCGCCTCGCAGCGCACCCTGACGCTGAACATCGTATTGCTCGCCGCGGCGCTGATCGTAGCCGCACTACTGGGGCTGGTATGGATCAGGCGTCGCCGCCGGGAGGCCCTGCGCCAGGTGCAGGCGGCGCAGGAGCGGCTCGCTGCAATGAGCCAGGTCACGGGCGGTATTGCCCATGATTTCAACAACCAGCTCACGGTCATGCAGCATGCGGTCTGGATGCTCCTGCAGCGCCCTGAGCTCGCGGGCAACACCGAGGTCCTGGAGCTGCTGCGCGGCATCCAGCAGTCGAGCAGGGACTGCGCGCACATCACCTCGCAGATGCAGAGCTTCTCCCGCCAGCAGAACCTGCAGCCGGAGGCCATACCGCTCGGGCGGTGGCTGCGCCGGCACCTGGCGCTGTTCCAGGAGCTTGCAGGCGCGGCGGTTGCCGTGCAGCTCGATGCAGATGATCCCGGGCCCGTCGCATGGGCAGACCCGCGGCTGTTGATCGCAGCGCTGCTGAATCTCGTGGCCAATGCACGCGACGCGACTGCGGGCACAGGTTCCATCGGCATCAGGGCGGTTGCCGGGACGCCGGCCACGGTGCTGGTGACCGTCGAGGACCACGGCTGCGGCATGACGCCCGAAGTCATGGCACGCGCGACCGAGCCGTTCTTCACGACCCGGGATGTCGGCCGGGGTTCCGGGCTCGGCCTCAGCATGGTGGCGGGATTTGCGACCCAGTCCGGCGGCAGCCTGCGGCTGTCGAGCGAACCGGGCCGCGGCACCGTCGCGTCGCTGCAGCTGCCTGCCGCGGATGGCACGGACCGGCCTCACCAGCGCGCGGGCTTGTAGTCCTTGAGGAACTGTCCCCAGACGTGCACACCCGTGAGTCTGCCGGAAAACACCGGATCAAGGATGCGGGCGGCGCCGTCGATGATGTCCAGCGGCGGCGCAAACCCGAGTCCGGCCTTGCGGGCGGCGTGTGCCGCCGGGTCCTCGTCGGTCACCCAGCCGGTATCGACGGCATTCATGTGGATGCCGTCCCGCAGATAGTCGGGCGCCGATGTCCGCGTCATCATGTTGAGCGCGGCCTTGGCCATGTTCGTGTGCGGGTGCCGGTCGGTCTTCGTGGTCCGGTAGAACTGGCCTTCCACCGCGCTCACGTTGACGATGTGCTTGTGCGCGCCCGGCGTGCGTACCATCAGCGGCTTCAGGCGTGCAGTGAGGATGTAGGGCGCGACCGCATTGACGAGCTGCACCTCGAGCAGCTCCGGGGTCTCGACCTCGTGCAGTCGCAGCCGCCAGCTGTTCAGCGCGCGCAGGTCCCGCTGCTGGCGGTCCTCGTCGAGGCGATCCGCCGGGAACAGCGCTTCGCCGCCGAGGAAATCCTCGCCGATGTAGCGGCGCTGGGTGCGTGCAGCGCTGTGCAGCAGCCCATCTCCCTGGACGATGGCCGATAATTCCAGCAACGCGCCACCGCCATGCTCCCGTGGCGCCTGCAGGGCTCCCAGCAGTTCCCAGTGTCCCGCGAGCGGCCCGCGCAGGCTCTCCGGCAGCGCCCCCGCAGGCTGCGCTTCCGCCGCGAGCAGCTGCCGGTAGAACCCCGCCGGTCGCCGTACGGTCTGGCAGGCATTGTTCAGGATGTAATCGAGACGCGGCAGCCGCTCGCCGAGGAAGCGGGCGAACAGTTCGACGCTCGGCGCGTGCCGCAGGTCCAGGCCATGGATCTGCAGTCGCTGGCGAAACTGTGCATAGTCCGGCTCGTGCGCGTAGCGGCTGGCGGCATCGACCGGAAAACGCGTCGTGACGACGACGTACGCCCCGGCGCGCAACAGCTTCAGCGACGCCTGGAAGCCGATCTTGACCCGCGCGCCGGTGACCAACGCGTAGTGACCGCTGAGGTCCGCCGTCTGTTCCCGCTTCGCATAATTGAAGTCGCCGCAGTCGGGACACAGCGAATCATAGTAGCGATGGACACGGGCATAGGGTTGCTTGCACACATAGCAGGAGATCGCGCGGCGCAGTTCCGGGCGCGCCGCGTCGGCGTCACTGCCGGGAGGGTCGAGCCACAGCGGGGTGTAGACATCCGCACGGCGCTGCACCCGCAGTCCCGCCCGGTCGATCGCCCTGCGATCGTGGTCCTGGGCTGCAGCCCGGTCCGCACGCCGGAACGTTTTCGCCAGCCGCACAAGTTCGTGACGTTCGGGCCTGGCGACGCGCCCGGCAAGCATGATCAGCTCGCGGCGCTGGTCCTGTGTCAGCCGCGCGAGCCGCCCGCGGTCATCGCAGATTGCCGCAAGCACCCGCAGGCAGGCCTGCAGGTCCGCAGCGGAAATGCCATCTCCATTCCGGTCATCCTGTCCCATCCGGACATTGTATGGCCTCTGGCGCCGCCGGCTAGGGTGCCGCTGCGCCGCCCTTGCCGCCGATCCGGTAGTTGAATTGGACGAAGAACGCACGGCCGATCGGATTGAACCAGTTGTAGGCGTAGTACGGGTAGGAAGTCCAGCTTGGGTCCTGCTGCGGACGGGCGTCGAACAGGTTGTCGACGACCAGCGTCAGCGTGGCGCGCTCCGTGACGCGATAGTTGATTGTTCCGTTATACCGCTGCGTCGCCGGCAGTCGCGTCGTGCCCTCATAGTTCGGCAATCCGCCGGTCAGCGAGCCGTGCAGCGTCGTCGACCACGGCCCGATCGTCCAGGTGCCGGAATAGCTGCCCTTGTAGCGCGGAATGACATAGTAGTATAAATCGGTCAGCTCGTTGTCGACCGGGTCCCCGGGATACAGCTGGATCGTATGGGTCAGCACGTCGGTGAACGCGAACCGGAGGTCGAAACTGCCCGCATTTGCGGTCGGGATGTGATAGCGGGCATTGATGTCGATCCCGGACGTACGGTCGACGGCTGCGTTGATGGGCAACACCAGCACCGAGGTGATTCCGAGCGGATTGCTGATGGCATTGGCGGAGTTGCGCACCACCTGGCTCTCCACGGACTGGCACAGCGCGGAGTTGCCATTGACCGGCTGGCCGCCGGTGGTCGCGCCGAGCCGGCAGTCGGCCTCTTCGCGCAGGATCGCATCGCTGCTCTGGTACTCGACCTCGTTGGCGAGGCGGATCAGATAGTAGTCCGCGGAAATCTGCAGGTCCCTCGAGGGCTCGAACACGAATCCATAGGTCAGCGAGGTGCTGGTCTCGTCCTTGAGCGACGTACTGCCGATACTGCGGCCGTCGTAATCCACCTGGCCATACTTGCAGTTGTCGTAGAAATCCGGCCCGGTCTGCGGCTGTAACAGCCGGCACAGATAATAGTCGGTGCCGTTCGAGCTCGAGCCGCTGGGCCCGGAGTAGACGAACGACAGATCCGGTGCCCTGAAGCCCGTGCCGAAGGAGCTGCGCAGCAGCAGCGAGTTCACGGGGCGGTACTCGAGACCCGCCTGGAAGGTGACCTTGCCGGCCGTCGTACCGCTGTACGAGTAGCTGTCGTAGCGCGACGCACCCGTCGCCGTCAGTTGCGAGGTCAGCGGGGCGCTGAACTCGGCACCGAAGCCGAAATGGCTGCGCGAGCCCACGGCGCTGGTGTTGTGCAGCCCGTAGTAGGTGCCGTTCAGCGAATCGGGATCCACGTACTGGTCGAATGCCTGCGTGCCGTATTCCGCGACACCGGCGACGCCGACGGGGCCGGCGGGCAGGCTGAACAGCTGCGAATTGGTGGCCGTCAGGGTCAGGGACCGCGTCAGGCTGGTGTCGTTGTCGACGGAGTCCTGCGTGATCGACTGGAACTGGGCCACGGTCAGCGGCGTGTACAGCCGGCTCGGCGGCGCGTAGTACTCGTTGAGGCCGGAAGCCGGATCGACGCCCAGCGACGGCCCCAGATACAGCGCCTGCGCCTTCGCCGAAACGAGGGCCGGCTCGACGCTCTCCAGCTTGCTCTGCGAAAAGCCGAAGGCAGCCTCGTAGTCCCAGTGCGTGCCGTCGATCGTGCCCTTGAGCCCGGTGTTCAGCGAGATAGTATGGTTGTAGTTGTGGATCTCGCCGTTCTCCAGGCCACCGTTCTCCTCCAGCGTGAAGTACTGCCGCTGCCATTGTTCGATCTGGCCGGTGGCCGTGTCGTAGAACGGGATCGGCGTGGAGTTGTCGTTCAGGATGTAGCTGTTCTGCCATTCGAGCGACGAGTTGTACAGGAACTGTTGTGACACCCCGGCCTGGATATCGAGAAACAGGCTGGCGCTGTCGTTCAGGCGGTAAGTCGCGGAGCCATAGAAGTTCGCCGCCTTCTTCTCGTTCTGCAGCGTGCCGTAGGCCACGTCGTAGGGACTGCCGCAGTAACTCCCATAGTTGGGGTCGGTGGCATAGCGGACGGTGCCCTGGTCGAGGTGTGACAGCGCCGAGCAGGTCGCCTGGCCGGGGTCGATATAGTTGCCGTTGACGTCGGTGCGCACGAAAGTCGGGCCCGGAAGGAGCGTCGAGGGATCCCCCGGACTGTCGAACCGTGAGTTCGTGAAGCTGCGCTGATAGTCCCACAGCGGATCCTGGTGGTACAGCTCCACCGCGAACACCGAGTCGAAGCGATCGTTCGAGTAGCCGCTCGAGAGCTGGAAACGCTGCGATGCAGCGCCGCCGTGCTGGGTATCGCTCGCGCGCAGGTCGATCGTGGTCTCATCCGCTTTCTTGATGAGGATGAAGTTGATGACCCCGGCGATGGCGTCCGACCCGTAGATCGCCGAGGCGCTGCCGCTCAGCACCTCGATATGGTCGATCAGCGACGTCGGAATATCGGAGATGTCGGTGAAGTTGCTGTTGCCGCCGTAGGACTGCGGATAGTCGGCGATGCGCCGCCCGTTCACCAGCACCAGCGTGTGATTCGGTCCCAGCCCGCGCAGGTCGACTGCCTGCGCACCCGGCGAGAAGCCGTCGGTGTTCTGGTTGTTGTCGAGCGCACCGAGATTCTGGGTCAGCGCCGCCATCACGTCGGACACGGTGGCATAGCCGTTGTCGCGGATGTCCTCCGCGCTGATCACCGTCACCGGTGCCGGTCCTTCGACCGCGGTACGGCGGATGCGCGAGCCGGTCACGACCACGGTCTCCAGCGCTGCGGACTGCGTGTCGGGCGGAGCCGGCGGGCCGGAGGCGGTATCCGCCGCCATCGCCGAGACTGCCGCGGCCAGCGTCGCAAGGCCCAGGCCGATCACTGCACGTGATTGCATGTACTCCCCCTGAAAGCCCGCTGGTGCGGGCGTTGTTGTTATGACCCAGGTTGCGCGTCGCGCTAGAATTGTTTGCCGGTATTTATACCGGTTGCGACCCCGCTGCGGCAAGCGGGCGCCGCCCTGCCGCCTGCCTGGAGTCAAGGTCATGAATACCATCGTGAATCATCGCACCGGCGCCGCGCGCCGTGCGGGTGTCCGGGTACTCCTGCTGTGTTCGATCGCTGCGCTCGCCGGTGCAGCGCCGGCGACGGCTGCGCCGCCCGTTGCACCCGCATGGAGTGGTCCCGGGGTCGAGTATTACGCCGTCGGCGATGTCAGCGCGCCGACGCCGGGCGCCGTCGCCGGCGGCTATGTGCTGATGGGTGGTGGCGACTGGCCGACCGAGGCCTTCCGCTGGTTCGTCCGGCATGCGGGCGGAGGCCATATCGTCGTGCTGCGCGCCCACGGTGCCGCCGAGCTGCAGGATGAGATCTTTCACGACGTTGGCGGCATGACGTCGGTTGAAACACTGGTCATCCATGACGAGGATGCTGCGCAGGATCCGCGGGTGCTGGCGGTCATCGCGCACGCCGACGGAATCTTTCTTGGCGGCGGCGACCAGAGCAACTACGTGCGCCTGTGGAAACACAACCGGATCAACGAACTTCTGGACGCGCACGTGCGTGCTGGACGGCCCATCGGCGGCACGAGCGCGGGACTCGCTGTGCTCGGCGGCTATTCCTATGGCTGTCTCGACTCGATCAGCATGGTCTCGAGCGTCGCGCTCGCCGACCCGACGGCCGCCGGCGTCACGCTGGTGCGTGATTTCCTGCACCTGCCGTTCCTCAGCCATGTCATCACCGATACGCACTTCGCCAACCGCGCGCGCCAGGGCCGGCTGATCGCCTTTGTCGGGCGACTCGCCCAGGAAGAGCACGACCCGACCATCACCGGGCTCGGCATCGACCAGGACACGGCGATGACCGTCGATGGCGACGGCATCGGCAGGTTCTACAACCGCGGCACGGGCTACGCGTGGCTGGTGCGGCCGATGCACAATCCCGCAACGGTCGTTGCCGGCGAGCCGCTGAGCTACCGCCGCTTTCCGGTCATCGGCATCGGACCGGATTCGACGCTGGACTTCCGCTCCTTCCGGGTCAGCCATCCTGCCTTCATTGCCGACGCCGAGGTGTCGCACGGCCACCTGCGGATGCGTGGCCTGCCGGCGCCCCTCGGCCCCGAACTCGGCGACGATTAGCGCGGCCTTCAGTTCAGTCGACCTCGACGGGGTCGACGTCGAGCGACCAGCGCATGCCCGACGGGATCCCCGCAGCCTCGATCTGCGGAATCCAGCGCGACAGGAAACGCTGCAGCGGGCCGCGCTCGGCGGACTCGACCAGCAGGTGGGCGCGGTAGTGGTCCGCGCGACGCGCCATCAGCGCGCTCGCCGGCCCGAGCACGCGGATCCCCGCATCCTCGCAGCCCGCCGCCAGGCCTGCGGCGCCTTTCAGAAAGGCCTCCAGCCGCGCGGTGTCCCGCGCCTCGGCGCGCAGCAGCGCGAGCCTCGCGAACGGCGGCCAGCCGGCTTCGCGCCGCTCGTCCAGGGCGGCCGCAGCGAAGCCATCGTAGCCGCTGCTGATCAGCCGTTGCAGCAGCGGGTGCGCCGGAAAGGCGGTCTGGATCAGGACTTCGCCCGGGCGTGCCGCCCGCCCGGCGCGTCCGCTGACCTGGATGATGGTCTGGGCGAGACGCTCGGTTGCACGGTAGTCGGTCGCAAACAGTCCCTGATCCGCATCAAGGATCACGACCAGGCTGACATCCGGGAAATGATGGCCTTTGGTCAGCATCTGGGTTCCGACCAGGATGCGCGCCGCGCCGCTGTGGACCTGTTCCAGCACCGCATCGAGGCCGCCGCGCGCCGCGGTCGTGTCACGGTCCAGCCGGACGAGCGGCGCATCCGCGAATATCCTCGCCAGCGTTTCCTCGACGCGCTCGGTCCCCTGGCCGACCGGCGACAGCGCCGAGCCGCAGCTCGCGCAGCTCTCCGGCACCGCGCTGCGCGCGCCGCAGTGATGGCAACGCAGCTCGGCATTGCGCCGGTGCAGGGTCATGCGCGCATCGCAGTGCGCGCAGGGTGCGACCCAGCCGCAGGCACGGCAGAACAGGGTCGGCGCATAGCCGCGGCGGTTCAGGAACACGATGACCTGTCCGCCCTGTCCGAGATGGCGCCCGATCGACTGCAGCGCAGGCTGCGACAGCCCCTGTTCGCTGGCATGGCGTGTCAGATCCACGAGTGTCATGCGCGGTGCCTGACCAAGGCCTGCGCGCTGCGGGAGCAAAAGACGGGCATAGCGCCCCTGGGCTGCGTTCTCCAGGCTCTCCAGCGACGGTGTTGCCGACCCCAGCACGATCGGTACCCCGGCGCGCTGTGCGCGCAGCACCGCGAGGTCCCGGGCCGAGTAGCGGAATCCTTCCTGCTGCTTGTACGAGGGGTCGTGTTCTTCGTCGACGACGATCAGCGCGAGGCGCGGCAGCGACGTGAATATCGCCGAGCGCGTGCCGATCACGATCGCTGCGGTGCCGGCATGCGCTGCCCGCCAGGCATCGCGGCGCTCCTGCGTGCCGCGCCCCGAGTGCATCACCTCGACGCCGCTGCCGAAGCGCTCGGTGAAGCGTGCGACGAGCTGCGGCGTCAGCGCGATCTCCGGCACCAGTACCAGCGCCTGGCCGCCCGCCGCGGTCGCCGCGGCGATGCAACGCAGGTACACCTCGGTCTTGCCGCTGCCGGTCACGCCGTACAACAGGTGGGCCTCGAACCGCGCGAGACTGCTGATTACGCGCTGTACCACATCGGCCTGTGCCGCGGACAGCAGCGGCCCTGCGCCCACGACCGCGGTCGGCGGCGGCGGCGACGGCTGGCTGGACCGTTTCTCGATCCAGCCGCGCTGCGCGAGGGTGCGGAGCTGTGTGCGGCGGAAGGCGGCGGGGAGTTCCTCGCCGGGGATGCGCGCCGGATCCGCCAGCCATGCCAGCAACGCGCGCAGCTGCGGAGCGCGCCGGGTCGAGGGTGACGCTGCTTCCGCCTGTCCTGCCGGTGTCACCGTCCAGGCCTCATGCCGCGCGGCGCTTGCCTGTCCGGCGCGCAGCGCCGCCGGCAGCGCCGCGGCGAACACTTCGCCCAGCGGATGATGGTAATAGTCGGCCGCCCAGCGCAGCAGTTCGAAGGTCACGGCATCGAACACCGGTTCCCGGTCGAGGATGGCGGCCGCCCGACGCAGCTTTGACTCGGGTAGCGCAGACCCGGCTGCGACACCGACGAGTATCCCGATCAGCCGGCGCCGCCCGAAAGGTACCTCGACGCGCACGCCGGGCCGCGCCGCTTCGACGTCGCTCTGCGCAAGGTCGGCCGGAGGGCGGTAATCGAAAACCCGCCGCAGCGGAGTGTCCACGGCGACCTGCAGGATCACGTGTCAACCGTTGTCCACAATACGTGTGGATAAGTCTGTTGAGAACCCGGGGTCAAGACACTTAAGTCCCCGTTCCGTTTCAAGGCTCGGTCAAATTGGCGAAAAAATGTGCGAACTTCAATCAAATCCATAATAAACAAGGAGTTGTGGCCTTAAGTGGACGTCGGCGCGAGATATCGCTCGTAGTTATTTCATCGGCCGTCATCTGCAATGTGCGTAAGTCGACGGTTCACTGCGGTCAGGGCGGCGTCAACCGCGGCGGCCCGCAGGCGTTTATACCCGTAACGACGCCGCTTCGTCGATGTGCCCTGAGGCCCCGCATGGAATGTTTTGCTACTCTGTCGAGCGCTCCGGAAGCCTGGGATGCTGACCACGCACGGGCACCTGAGGAATCGGCACTGGATCAGACACGCGAACTCGATAAATTCCTGGCTGAGATCGAGCGCCGCGCGTTCCGCATGGCGCAGATCGCGCTGCGCGATCCCGACGATGCGCTCGACGTGGTTCAGGATGCGATGCTGAAGCTCGTGCGCAGCTACGCGGCGCGGCCGCCGGCCGAATGGCGCCCGCTGTTTTATCGCATCCTCGAGAATGGCATCCGCGACCAGCAGCGGCGCCGTACCGTGCGCGGCAGGCTGATGGCATGGCTGCCGGGACCGAAGGAAGACCCGGAGGGCGATGCGCCGGATCCGCTGGACGCGGTTGCCGACGGCGCGCCGGATGTGCCGCAGCTGCTGATGCAGTCGCAGGCCATGGAACAACTGGAAAAGTCGCTGCGGGCGCTGCCTGCACGGCAACGTGAGGCATTCATGCTGCGCAATTTCGAGGGACTCGACGTAGCCGCAACGGCGCGCGCCATGGGCTGTTCCGAAGGCAGCGTGAAGACTCATTATTCCCGCGCGGTGCATACCCTGCGCGACGCGCTGGGGGAGGCCTGGTGATGAACGACGAGCGTAATGTCGTGTTTGAGCGGCGAGCGCACCAGCTGTTCGAGGAAAGCGTCGACAATGTCGACATGCGCGTGCGATCGCGCCTGAACCAGGCCCGCCACGCCGCCCTCGACGCGGCGGCGCGCCCACGGGCGACGTTCTTCGGTTTGCCGCTCGCTGCGTCCGCCGGCGGTGTCTGCGCGGCGGCGCTGCTCGGCGTGGTGCTGTGGGGCGTTGTGCCGTCGGGCCATCAGGCGCTGGTGGCGAGCGACGCCACGGCGAGCTTCGAGGATCTGGACATTGTCGCCTCCTCGGAGGAGAGTTCCGGCGATACGCTGGAGATGCTGCAGGACGATGCCGACTTTTATGACTGGGCTGCGGACAAGAGCGCCATTTCCGACGCCAATGGCGTCGGATGAGACGGATGTGAGGCCGCAGGGTGCTGCCTTGATGCTCAGTCTGGTTCTGTCAGCCACCGGTGCCGCGGCGCCGCCGTCAGTGCAGGCGCCGCCGGCCGCGCCGCCGCCGCCGCCGCCCAGACAGGCGGCGCCGCCGGCGGATGATTCGCTGTTCGAGTTTCTCGGCTCCGATGATGTCGGGGACGCAAGATGGTGGGAGTTTCTGCGCAAGTCGGCGCCGGTGTCACCGCCGCCGCCGCAGCAGCCGCCCGCGCAGGGAGCCAGGTAGATGAACAAGTCATGGGTCATGGCCGGGGTACTCGCCGCAGGCAGCGCGTTCGCGCTGCTGCCTGCCGTGCCCGCCCGCGCGCAATCCGAGCCGGCTGCCGAGGCTCTGCACCCGCGCGACTGGCAGTCGTTGTCGCCGCAGCAGCAGGAACTGCTCAAGAGCTACCACGACAGCTGGGAAAGCCTGCCGCCCGAGCGCCAGCAGTCCCTGGCGAAGGGCAGCAACCGCTGGCTGCAGATGACCCCCGAGCAGCGCGCCGGTGCGCAGCAGCGCTTCGGCCAATGGCGCGCGATGCCGCCCGAGCAGCGCCAGGAACTGCGCCAGCGCTGGCAGGCATTCAAGCGCCTGCCCCCGGAACAGCAGCAGCACGTCCGCGATTCGTTCCGGCAGTTCAAGCAGATGCCTTCGGAGCGCCGCCAGGAGCTGCGCCGTCAGTGGCGCCAGATGAGCCCCGAACAGCGTGCCCGCACAATCCAGCAGCACCGCGCGCAGCCTGGCCCCGGCGCGCACAAGCCGCGCTGATCCGCCGGCGGTGCTCTGCGTCTCCCGCCTTTAGTTTTGGGCTAATTTCTGGGACGATGGCGGGATGGCTGTCATGACCGACAACCCGGGTGTTCTCGACTGGCGCGGCTGCGATACCGCACCGGGGCACCATTACCCGTTGTCGCAGCAGATCCTGCGCACCGACGTATCCGGCATGCCGCTGGAATGGGTCGATTACCGTGAGGCGGCCCGCCTCTATCACACAGATCAGGTCGCCTACACCTGCGGCACGCTCCTGTACCGCCTGTACGGCGGAACCTCGGCCAGTACGGGACGGCGTACGATCGTCGACGTCAATTCGATCATCGCGACCGTCGGGCACACGGGAAATCCGGGGAACCTGCGCAACTCTGCCTATGTGCCGCCCCTGAACAACCAGACGCTGTTCCGTCGCGACGCGTATCTGTGCCTGTACTGCGGCGCGCGCTTCGCCTACAGCCTGCTGTCGCGCGATCACGTGACGCCTTTCAGTCGCGGCGGCCAGGACACCTGGAGTAATGTCGTGACCGCGTGCCGACGCTGCAACAATGCGAAGGCCTCGCGCTCGCCGGAACAGGCCGGCATGCAGCTGCTGGCGGTGCCGTTCACGCCGACCTATGCGGAATACATCTACCTGAAGGGCAGACGCGTACTTGCCGACCAGATGGAATACCTCATAGCGCACTTCCCGCGCGCCAGTCCGCTGCACGAGCGTATGCAACGCTGGCCGATGTGACGGGGACGCCCCATCGCGGCGTCGTCTACCACGTCGATGCCAGTTACTTCGTCTTCCGTGCCTATTATTCGATGCCGCCGGACATGGCCGATGCCGACGGCAATGCGACGCATGCCCTGTACGGTTTTGCGCGCTTCCTGGGCGACCTCATCGAGGAGGTGCATCCGGAGCGCCTGTGCGTCGCGTTCGACCACAGCCTGAACAGCGAGACCTCGCTGCGCTGCGCGATCTATCCCCAGTACAAGGCCAACCGCGAGCCCGCGCCTGTGGACCTGAAGCGACAGTTCGGGCTATGCCGGGAGTTCTGCCGGCTGCTCGGGGTCGCCGAGTTTGCCAGCAGCGAATACGAGGCCGACGACATCATCGGCACGATGACGGTGCGTGCGCGCGCGGCGGGCCTGCGCAACGTCGTCGTGACGCGCGACAAGGATCTCTCGCAGCTGATCCGCGACGGCGATGTGTTCTGGGACTACTCCGGGAAGTCCACCTACCATTATCAGGACATCGGGCCGCGGTTCGGCGCGGCGCCGGAACGCGTCGCCGACTTCCTGGCGCTGACCGGTGACAGTGTCGACAACATCCCGGGCGTGCCCGGGGTGGGGCGCAAGACTGCCGCGGAGCTGTGTGCAGCCTTCGAATCGCTGGATGCGCTGTACGCAAATCTCGGGGAGATTCCGCGGCTGAAGCTGCGGGGCGCCGCCCGGATCGCCGCGAGTCTCGCTGCGCACAAGGATATCGCCTATCTTGCGCGCCGTCTGACCGGCATCGTCTGCGACGTGCCGCTGGATGCTACCCTCGATGATCTGCTGCCGCGCCGCCCCGACGAGTCCGCGCTGGAGCGCTTCTTCGATGCCCAGGGGTTCGGCACCATCCTGCGCCAGCAGGCGCGGCGCATCGCCCAATTCGCTGCCAAGGCCTGAAAGTTCACTTAGAATGACCCGGTTGGCGAGTGGGTCCCCGGGGGAGACAATGAAGAACATAGAATCCGTCCTGCACGAGCGTCGCGTCTTCGAGCCGTCAGCGACGTTCGCCGCACGTGCCGGCATCGATCGGGCCCAGCTGGACGCGCTGCATGCAAAGGCCGCCGCGGATTATGTCGGCTTCTGGGCGGACCTGGCGGTCGCCGAGATCGCCTGGCAGAAGCCGTTTACGATCCCCCTGGACGATGGCGACGCGCCGAACTACCGCTGGTTCACCGACGGCGAGCTGAACGTCAGCCACAATTGCCTCGATGTCCATCTCGGCGAACACTCCGGCAAGACTGCGATCATCTTCGAGGGAGAGCCCGGCGACGTGCGCCGGCTCACTTATGCCGAGCTGCACGCCGAGGTCTGCCGGTTCGCGAATGGCCTGAAGGCGCAGGGTATCCGCAAGGGCGACCGCGTCGTGATCTACATGCCGCTCGTACCCGAGGCCATCGTCGCGATGCAGGCCTGCGCGCGGATCGGTGCGGTCCACTCCGTCGTCTTCGGCGGTTTCTCGGCGAATGCGGTGAAGGACCGCGTCGAGGATGCCGGTGCGAAGATGGTCATCACAGCCGACGGCGGCTGGCGCGGCGGCCATGCACTCGACCTGAAGGGAGCGGTCGACAAGGCCCTCGCCGAAGGCTGCAGGACGATCGAAAGCGTCATCGTCTACGCGCGCCTGGGCGGAAACTGCGAGATGCGGCCCGGCCGGGACCACTGGTGGCATGAAGTGGTCAGGGGCCAGGACAGCCTCTGCGAGCCGGAGTGGGTCGAGGCCGAGCATCCGCTGTTCCTGTTGTACACTTCCGGATCCACCGGCAAGCCCAAGGGTATCCAGCATTCGAGTGCCGGCTATCTGCTGAACGCCAAGCTCACGAGCCGCTGGACCTTCGATCTCAACGACACGGATGTGTTCTGGTGTACGGCCGACGTCGGCTGGATCACGGGCCATTCCTACGTCGCCTACGGTCCGCTGGCTGCGGGCGCGACGATCGTCATGTACGAAGGCGCGCCGACCTGGCCGGACGGCGGCCGCTTCTGGAAGATCTGCCAGACGCACGGCGTCACGATACTGTACACGGCACCCACCGCGATTCGCGCACTGATGAAGCTCGGCGACGAGATCCCGCTGCAACACGATCTGTCCTCGCTGCGGCTGCTCGGCAGTGTCGGCGAGCCGATCAACCCGGAGGCGTGGATGTGGTATCACCGCGTCATCGGCGGCGAGCGCTGCCCTATTGTCGACACCTGGTGGCAGACGGAAACCGGCTCGATCATGATCACTCCGGTGCCCGGTGTCACGCCGACCAAGCCCGGCTCCTGCACGCGGCCGCTGCCCGGAATCTTCGTCGACATCGTCGATGACCACGGACGCGCCGTGCGGAAGGCTGGCGCCGGCGGCTACCTCGTCATCAAGCGGCCGTGGCCGTCCATGCTGCGCACGATCTGGGGCGACAACGAGCGCTACCTGCGAACCTACTGGGAACGGTTCCAGAACCGCTATTACGTCGCCGGGGATTCGGCGCACCGCGATGCTGACGGCTATTACTGGATCATGGGGCGGATCGACGACGTTCTCAATGTCGCCGGGCACCGGCTGGGGACGATGGAAATCGAGTCGGCCCTGGTCGCGCACCCGCGGGTCGCCGAGGCAGCGGTGGTCGGACGGCCGCACGAGATCAAGGGCGAGTCCGTGTTCGCCTACGTTGTGCTCAAAGGCCAGCGCATCGCCGCCGAGTCAGCCGATGAACTGGTCGCCGCGCTGCGCACGTGGGTTGCCGCGGAACTCAGCCCGATCGCGAAGCCTGACGAGATCCGCATCGTCGACCTGTTGCCGAAGACGCGTTCGGGCAAGATCATGCGCCGGCTGCTGCGCTCGATCGCACGCGGCGAGGAGATCACGCAGGATGTCTCGACGCTCGAGAATCCGGCGATCCTCGCCCAGCTGCGCGGCGACGCGCAGGCCACACTGCCGTTGCCGGCCGTGGCTCCCACTCCGAAGAAGAAGGCCACGGTGAAAGCCAGGCCCCGACCCGTTCGCACAGTTAAGCCGAAAGCGCAGGTCAAGGCGAAGGTCAAGGCGAAGGTCAAAGTCAAGGCCACGCGCAAGGCCACGCCGAGACCCAAACAGAAATCCCGCCTCAGCGTGAAGACCGCGCCGCGGCGCATCGCAGCGCGACGCAAGAAGTAGCGCCAGGGTATCCATGAGCCTGCTGATCCTCGGTCTCGCGATCTTCCTCGGCGTGCATTCGACGGCAATCGTTGCACCCGGCTTTCGCGACGCGATGCGCGCAAGATTCGGCGAGGGGGCGTGGAAGGGCGTGTACAGCATTGCATCGCTCGCGGGCTTCGTAATGCTCTGCAAGGGCTTCGCGCTCGCGAGACTGGCGCCAGTGGTGGTGTATACGCCGCCGCCGTGGCTGCGCTATGTGGCCGTCGGCCTGATGCTGCCGGTATTCCCTTTGCTGCTGGCATCCGGGCTGCCGGGACGCATCCGCACGCTGACGAAGCATCCGATGCTCGCGGGCGTGAAATTCTGGTGCCTGGCCCATCTGCTGGCCAATGGCCGGCTGGCCGATCTCGTGCTCTTCGGCAGCGTCCTCGCGTGGGCCGTCGCCGACCGCATCTCGCTGAAGCGCCGGCCGCCGCAGGCTCTGCGCACCCTGCCGCCGGGGCGGTGGAATGATGTGCTCGCGGTCGTCGTCGGCCTCGCGCTCTATGCGGTCACGATCGCCTGGGGGCACCGCTGGCTGATCGGTGTCGCACCTCTTGGGTAGCCTGGCTGCCAGCGGGCGTGTCGCCTGAACGTGCCGTCCTTCGAAGACGTGGTGGCCGCGGCCGCGCGGCTCGACGGGCATGCGCACCGGACACCGGTGATGACGTCCCGCACCGTCGACGAGGAACTCGGCGCGCAGGTGTTCTTCAAGTGCGAGAACTTCCAGCGCATGGGCGCATTCAAGTTCCGCGGTGCGTTCAATGCGCTGGCCCGGCTCGACCCCGCTGTACGGGCGCGCGGCGTCATCACCTTCTCGTCCGGCAACCATGCCCAGGCGATCGCCCTCTCCGCGCGGATGCTCGACGTGAGCGCGACGATTGTCATGCCGGCGGATGCACCTCCCGTCAAGACGGAGGCGACCCGCGATTACGGCGGCACCGTCGTTCTCTACGACCGCTACCGCGAGGATCGCGAGGAAATCGCGCGGCGCCTCGCCGACGAGCGTGGCCTGACGGTGATCCCGCCCTATGATCACCCCGACGTGATCGCGGGCCAGGGAACCGCGGCGCTGGAACTGATCCAGGAGGTCGGGCCCCTGGATCGGCTGTACGTCTGCCTCGGCGGAGGCGGGCTGCTGGCCGGCACCGCACTGGCGGTGCGGGGTCTTGCGCCGGGCTGCAAGGTGTACGGCGTCGAGCCTGAGGCGGGCGCCGACGGACAGCAGTCGCTGCATACCGGCAGCATCGTGCGCATCGCCGTGCCGCGCACGATTGCCGACGGCGCCCAGACGCAGGCCCTCGGGCACTACACGTTCGAGATCATCCGCCGCGAGGTTACCGACATCGTCACGGTATCCGATGAGGAGCTGCTGGACTGCATGCGCTTCTTTGCGGCGCGCATGAAGATGATCGTCGAGCCGACCGGCTGCCTCGGATTTGCGGCTGCACGTGCCGCCGGCAGCCGACTGGCCGGCCAGCGCGTCGGGGTCATCGTCAGCGGCGGCAACATCGACCTCGAGCGGTTCGTGGAGCTCGTCGGATCGGCCAGAGTGGCCCCGCTGTAGCGGTACGGAGCAGCGCTGCGGCGGCATGAATACTTCTGTCATGGGCTTCATGCTGGCATGGCTCCTGGTCGCGGTCCCGGTTGCTGCTGCGCCATCCTCGCCTTACGCGGTCCACTTCGAACGCAGCGTCGCCGTGCCGATGCGCGACGGGGTCACGCTGCGTGCCGACGTTTTCCGCCCCGATGTGCCGGGCAAGTTTCCGGTACTGCTGCAACGTACGCCTTACGACAAGAATTACGTCACTGAATTCGGGCTGAAGGCCGCGGCCCAGGGCTACGTGGTCATCGTCCAGGACGTGCGCGGGCGGTTCTCCTCGGAGGGCGAGTGGTATCCGTTCCGCCACGAGTCCGACGATGGCTACGACACGATAGAATGGGCGGCCGCGCTGCCGTATTCCACGGGCCAGGTCGGGATGTTCGGCGGGTCTTACGTCGGCGCCACGCAGATGCTCGCAGCCGTCGCCCATCCACCGCATCTCGCCGGGATCTGCCCTGCCATCACGGCCAGTGATTATCACGAAAACTGGACTTATCAGGGCGGTGCCTTCCAACAATGGTTCGCGGAGACCTGGACGTCGCTGGCGCTGTCGCGCGATACGCTCAGTCGTGCCGTCGGCCGGTACACCAATGCCGTGAACACGCCGGGTCCGCAGAGCCTGCAGAACCTGCCGTTGGCGGAGTATCCGCTGTACCGCTTCGATGGGGTGCCCGCACTGTCGACCGGATTCCTCGCGCCCTACTTCAGGGACTGGCTCGCGCATCCCGATCATGACGCGTACTGGAACGCCATCTCGATTGAAGATCGATACCCGCAGATCGACGTTCCGGCGCTGCACATCGGCGCCTGGTACGACATTTTCCTCGGCGGCACGCTGCGCAACTACCTCGGCATCCGCGATCGCGGCGGCAGTGACGCCGCGCGCCGCGGACAGCGCCTCATCGTGACGGTCGGCGGGCACGCCGGCAACGGCCCGAGAATCGGCGCCCTGGATTTCGGGCCGGCGGCGCCATTCGACGGCGACGAGATCACGATCCGCTGGTACGACTTTCTCTTCAGGCATGTGAACAACGAGTTCGCAACGGGGAAGCCGGTGACGCTGTTCGTGATGGGCGCGAACCAATGGCGTCAGGAGGACGCATGGCCGCTCGCCCGCGCCCGCGCCACGAAGTATTACCTGCACACGGCGGGCCACTCGCTGAGTACCGCCCCGCCCGGGAACGAGCAGCCCGACCGTTACCTCTACGATCCGGCCGATCCGGTTCCGACCATCGGTGGGCCGCTGTGTTGCGAGGCCCTGCCAACCGGAACAGGGCCGCAGGACCAGCGTCCGGTGGAAGCCCGC
>Ga0302320_10010798_pt1 | contig 19427 bp, 21 predicted proteins | sample Bog_T0_3_FD_202130 | JGI IMG/M metagenome (GOLD analysis project Ga0302320, IMG submission 202130) | Peat permafrost microbial communities from Stordalen Mire near Abisko, Sweden - Bog_T0_3 | ecosystem: Environmental > Terrestrial > Soil > Wetlands > Peat | place: Sweden: Abisko, Stordalen Mire... | reverse complement strand
CCACAAGTCGAACCGCCTCCTGCTTGAACTCCAACGTATAACGACCACGCGTCCCTTGCCTCATCTTCGTTTCCCTTTCGCTATTAGAGCAGCTTGCTAAGGGATACGTTTTGCGCGGGCAAGATCAACCTGTATCCGTGAGATGCTGCGAAATGAGATCTACATCGGCAGACGCTTATGGAATCAGTGCACATACATTAAACGTCCGGGCACAAACAAACGTGTGGCGAGAGCTAGAGAGGAAGGAGAGTGGATTTGTAAGGATTGCCCCGAATTGCGAATCGTTTCTGGCGAACTCTGGGCCCGAGTTCAACAGCGCCAACGAATGCTGAAAGATCGTTATGCCAAAGGCGGGCGACTTTCTCGTGGCGCTCATTCAGCACATCTCTTGAGTGGCCTCCTAATCTGCAGTGAATGTGGCGGCCAGCTTATCGTGATATCCGGCACTGGCAAGTACACCACCTACGGATGTTCTCGTGCATTCAACCGCTCAGTGTGCTCCAATCGTTCCAGGATAAAGGAAGCTTATCTTGAGCAAAAACTCTTCTCACAATTGCACGTTGAGTTCAATACACCGCAAGTTCTCGATTCGTTAGTTGCGTCGTTGATTCAGTTCCAGGAGCGGTTGCTCGCCGGCACCGAATCCGCCCAAAGGATTTGTGAACTCGACGTGCAGCTCCGCAACCTGATTGGAGAATTGGCTCAGATTGGGGGGTCCCAGGCATTACGCGAGGGTATTCGCCAGCGCGAAGAGGAACTGAAAAACCTCAAAACCCTTAAAAGCAGTCGCAAGGAGCTTTCACCTGCTGAAATCACAAACAAGGTGAAAGATGCCCTTCAGGACATCCCCGCCTTATTTAAAGCCGATCCGCTCCTCGCTAAGGCCAAGATGGCAGAGCACATAGACCACATCACCATGCACCCCCAACCTGATGGCACCTATTTAGTTGAGGGAGAGTGGGACTTGCTCGGCCAGGGATTTGCGCCACAGATGGTTGCGGGGGCTGGATTTGAACCAGCGACCTTTGGGTTATGAGCGGCGATAGAAACGTAGTTTCAATGAGTTACGAGGCCTGATCGGGAGCTTTACAGAGCCATAAGTTGTTGAATGTACGTACGTCGATTTCTTATTTGGGGTTGGTTTGGGGTTGAGCGTAGGCTGACCTCGGCCCACTTTGATGTGGAATACTGAGTCCATCTCTTGATTTGAGTTGCGAATGACTTCCGCGCCACCTGAAAGACCGTTTGTCGTCCGTGATCCCGTGCATGGCTATCTTTCGGTAGCACCGCACGAGAGGCTCGTCGTGGACGCTCCTATCACGCAGAGACTGAGGCGCGTTGGTCAAACCGGCTTGGCCGAGCATGTTTTCCCGGAGGCGAAAACCTCGCGGTTCGTGCACAGTCTTGGTGCCATGCACCTTGCATCACGTTTCGTCATCGCAGCGTTAGAGAATGCGGAGCCTAGCGTTGTCCAAACCTTCCTCGGTGATGTCAGCAGAGAAATCGACTGGAACACCCTTCGTTCCGAAGACCTCGACGATCTTTTGAAGCATTCCGGGGCTCTCGATGCTCTCTCCGCCATCAGGTTTGCGGGCTTTGTTAACCCGACTTCAACTCAAACGTTAGAGAACCGGCGCTTGCTCGCGCTGATAGAAGGAGCGTTACGGCTCGCGGCTCTGTTCCACGATCTCGGTCATCTCCCTTTCAGCCACGACACAGAATTCGCCTTGCAGGATTTTGCTTCCGCCATGGAGGTTGCGAAGAAACCGCTGTCGCCGTCAGCCCGCTCGATCGCGAACGCGAAGGCACCTCATGAGGAAATCGGACATGCACTCGCTGATGTCGTGTTCCGGCTCCTTCCGGAACCGAAACCCGCAGTGCGCCATGTCTACTCTCTAGCCAAGAAGATTCTCGATACTCCCGAGCCAAACTATGGGATGTTCAAACATCAGCCTGCCTCGGCTTTGCAGTGGCTTCATTCGTTAGTTGACGGCGAGATCGATGTAGATCGAGCGGATTATCTTTTGCGAGACGGCCAGGCCCTTGGCTTGGATTTCGCCCAATATGACTTGGATCGGTTGGTCTCTAACCTCGTTCTGATTCGAACGAATGATCAGGGCTACACGACTGCTGTAAATGAACCCGGCCTGGCTGCTCTTGAGAGCTACTGCTTGACTAGGTCCCGTAGCCACCAGGTCTTTGTGAGACATCACAAAGTGTGTCAGATTGGAACCGCCCTGCGATACGCGTGTTCCCAATTCATGTACTCGACTCAGGCTCGTCCGCTTCTCGATTTCTTGGATGGACTCAAGGCACTTAGTTCCAACGAAGAGCGGTCGAGGTCGCTGTCCGAGTACGCAGTCTTGGACGATACCTGGTGTTTTCAGGGACTGCGGAGCCTTCAGAAGAAAAAGACGACTAAAGGCCTGCTCTCCGCGTGCTTGGATGCAGTGCTGGACCGCGGTCCAAAATTGAGAAGCCTTTGGAAGAGAAAAGGCGATCTGAGCCCCGAGCAGTTTCAGACTCTTCGGGCGAGAATCAAGGAGATGACGTCTGCCGACACTGGGACCGTGATGCTCCAAGAGGTTCGGCGACGTCTGATGGAGAAGGGCGTCCTTTTTACTCTATTCAGATTTCGACCTTATTCTGAGGATCGCAATTCCGGAGAGAGCGTCATGCTGATTCGGTCAAGGAACGGCGCGCTGGTACCAGCATCCAAAATGAGTCCCCTCATCCGAGGACTCAAGGAACTGTGGGACCAAGACATCCATCTCTATGCATTTGCTGAGGTTGGCAACCAGATTACGACGGACGATGTGTTGCGGATCATGGACGTAGCTGACGCACTGAAAACGTGATGACACTAGGTTTTCCGCACGGGGCATGTCATAATAGAGGGGAAGTAACGGCAAGGGGGGCGCATCCGTCATGTTCAGATTCCAGACAGCACTTCAGCCTTGGAATGGCCAGCACCTCACCATAGCAGAATTGCAGACACGGCTAAGCGATCTTCGTCTTCAACATCTTGGTGAGATCGCACCGGAAATTGGCGTGCGAGAGTTGCTCTCCTTGGCGGTAGAGCGCCAGTGGGTTGTTGAAGAACCAAATGGTGAGCTCCGAATCCAAGTTCCCGAGCTGGCAATGGCATAGTTCTGCCGTGAAGATCGAGTAAGCATTTTGGGCCGTCATTCTCTTACGAGTCTGACGGCCTTCTGGCCTTCTGGGCTTCGTTCTCTTCATGAGGCTGAGGAGGAACCACGGGTGATTCAGAGAATAGCGTAGGTGACTATGCTGCACCGAACCGCTCAAGAACGATATGAAAAACTGAAGAAGGTCTTTGCGCGCTTGATGGCGAATTTCAATCGAGACGATCTCGATGATTACGTCCTGACGGCGAACTCCCTGCGCGAATGGATCAGGCTGGACAAGACCTTGATGCCCGAGCAGCGAGATCATCTTGAGAAGTTTGTCGTCCCTGAGAGCCTCGACTGGCAGATTTGCAATCAGGTCGCAAATGCCCAGAAACACGTCAAGGCCCAACCGAGGTCAAAGAAGCGGAAAGGCGCGCCACCAATCACCACCGTGACCGTTTGGGAAGTCAAGACGGGGGGAGTAGGGTTCTTTGTGCCCGAAGTCGGACGCGTGTTCGGCGCGGGAGACGAAATTTTGCTCGATTGTGACGGGAAGCGTGAAGATGCTCTGGCGTTTGTTGTCAGGAGCTTCAGACACTTCCACTACATCTTTGAGTTGGCCCCTGTACCCCTTGAAACCCGCGTCATACCCACCCTGACAGACATTCTTTGCGGGAGGTATGCACGGAGCCAACCTGAAATTAATGGAGTGGCACCGGTTTGACCCGGACGGCTATTCGTTCGAGGTTGTCCATAAAAGTTAGTGATGGAACCTCACATCGCCGCCAGCGCGCTATGCACGAGGTGGATCGAGATTGAACCTTCACCCACGGCAGATGCAACGCGCTTCACGTTGCCGGAACGAATATCCCCGACAGCAAAAACTGCAGGCAGACTGGTTTCCAGCATCTGCGGGAGTCGGCTGAGTGGCCATTTTATTGGCGCGGTGTCCAGAATCGGATCCAAATCCCGGCCTGTGAGGATGAACCCTTGTTTATCGAGGGTGACGCATTCACGCAGCCACTCTGTACGCGGCGAACCACCTGCCATCACGAACACGTGGCGGATATCATGTACAGATTCTTCGCGCGTCGCCTGATTCAGCCAGGTGACCCGTTCCATGTGCGAATCACCTGCCAATGCAACAATCTCGGTTTGGAAATGCAGTTCAATGCCCGGATTCTCAACAATTCGCTGAATGAGGTAGCGCGACATTGTTTCGGACAATTCCTTGCCGCGAACCAGCATGTAGACTTTGCGTACTGTCTCTGCCAGGAAGACCGCTGCCTGACCGGCAGAGCTGCGATCCTAATACGACCACATTACCCAAGCCTTCCGAAATCAGCGCGACACGACGCAGGAGGAAAGCGCGCATGAAGATATCGCTCAGCTCAGAATCCTTGGAAATCAACGTGCGCAAAGCGTCTGCACTGAGTTCGAGAAATTCGCCTGGTTCGGCCACCCGCCCGCGAGCAAGAGCGCGGGCACCGGAGATCAAGACAACTTCACCAGAGAATTGGCCAGGTCCATAGGTGACGAACACCTGCTCACCGGAAAGTCCGGCCATCGCGATGTCAAGCTTTCCTGTGAGGACCACGAAACACGACATGCCCGACGTGCCCGGTTCGAAAAGTACCTCTCCAGCCTGGACCGATCGGACACTGGCATGGGGCCGGATGCGGGCGATCTGCGCCGGTGTAAGAACAGGAAAAGCTTCCGCTTGCCTGTCAGGCGTATTGATCGTTGGCAACATTGCTCAATTCCCCTGTGACGGTGTTGAAATGCCTTGCGGCGATCTCGCGTTCGACCGTCGCCCGGCATGAAAAGCTTGGAAGCAGTTTATCTATGTCTCTTCATCGTTTGCCACCGGAAGCGGATTCACCCGGGAGGAATGAAACGCATGAAGCCCAGCGAAATCGAGTTCGGGACCACAATGTGCGCTGATCTCAGTTCTACCGAGCTAACCGTGAAGAAATCACTCTTTAGGATCTGGCGCCAGCAGGAGGATCTTCCCAATGCCACCTTTCTGCCCTAATACATGTGCTTCAGCCGCATCTCGCAACGGCATCCGGCAGCCAATAGGCAAAACGAACTTGCCATCGCGCACGTCATCGGCAAACTCGCGCACCTTGGATGGATCAGGTTGAGCACCCACACGCGTAATCTTCACTGTCGGATTCTTGGCCGCCGCACTTTCCGGCAACACAGCGGTGTAGCCAAAGGAGCCGCGCGGCTTTACCCTCGCGATCAACTTCGCCGCAACGTCGCCGCCAACGGTGTCCGCGATTGCATCCACTAAGCGGAAGTTCTCAATCGCCTGATCGTCATCAATCGCGAGTAAGTCCGAGACCCCGAGGGAGCGGGCGTCATCCATCTCCTTCCCTCGAACACCTGCAATCACCTGCGCGCCTATCTTCTTCGCCGTATGCACTGCCGCGCGCCCAACGCTGCCCAGCGCTCCCGTGATCAGAACGACCTGTCCCTTTTTCACGTTTGTCGCAAGGCGCACAAGCTGGTCTCCCGTGAGTGAAATCAACGGGATCGCGGCCGCGTCTGCCAGGTCCACGCCATCCGGCAGATGGGTCACCTCCGAATCGTCCACTGCAACCAACTCGGCGTAGGTCCTGTTGGATAGTGCAAGAACGCGGTCGCCGGCCTTGAAGTGCTTCACATTTGCGCTCACCGCCCGTACAATGCCGCTCACATCGCGGCCCAGAATTGCCGGAAACGACAACGGATAATTCTTCTGCATCATCCCGGAACGCAGTTTCCAGTCGATCGGATTAACGCTCGCAGCGGCCGCCGCAATCAGTACCGTATTTCCGCCAATCTGCGGTTCGGGAACGCTGTCTTCAAAGTCCAGCTTCTCGGGACCGCCGTACTCATGCAGCACCACTGCTCTCATCGCGTACCTCCCAGAACTCCAGGCATATTCATCCTCAAAATCAGATGCGTTCGAGCCGGCTCGCGTCTCAACGGGATAATTTCCGGCTTGCCCGTCATCCGTCCCGAGCTAACGATTGTCGGCGACTTCTTTGAAGCGTACACCATATGCGCGGGACCGCGATCCATTACCCGGCTGTCATGGGAGTGGATCGCATCCTGCCTCCCGAGCCAGGCGCAACCAGTGGGCGTCAGCGTGCGGACAAGAGTTTCCATGAATTGCTCGAGCGAGCGAAGATTCGAGACTTTCGATTCCACGATTTGCGCCACACATTTGCTTCCTGGTACATGATGTCGGGCGGTGATCTCTACGAGCTTTCGAAGTTGCTCGGGCATTCCAACATCAAGATGACGGAGCGCTATGCCGACCTCGCCAGGGCGCACATCGTGAAGACCGGAAACGTTTCCCGCGAGCTTTGGTGCAAGCTGGAACCGCAGTCAGAAAGGGGAGAGAGTGAGGTTGCGCAAAAGAAGATAGGACACCAGGCTTGACCGCGTGTACGGAGAGTTCCCACGTGATATCGAGCATGTGTCCTATATGTGTCTTGAACTAATCTTGGCTAAATCTGGTTACTGCTAACTGCTTTAGAATGTGGTGGCCAGAGACGGGATTGAACCGCCGACGCCGGCCTTTTCAGGGCCGCGCTCTACCACTGAGCTATCTGGCCTCAGCGCAAACTTCGCTTTGCAGTTTCCCGCGCGGATTCCGGTTGGACCGGAGAGGGGTGGGCGTCCACGGACAGTCGGCTGCAACAACTGGACCAGTATATCAACTCCCCACTTCCAGCGCCAAACTTGAGCAGCCACACAGCCCCGCTGCTCCCTTGCACTACACTGGAATGCATTATGAGCCGCCCTGCCTGTCTTGTTTCCTGTTTCGTCCTTGCCGTTCTGACTGCCACCATCCAGGTTCCGGCGCATGCCCAGACGGGCGTGCCGGAGGCTCGCGCCAGCCGCGCGTATGATGCCGCCATGAAGGACGGTCCATTGGCCCTGCGAGGCTTTCTCGACCAGTTTCCCAAGGGAGCGGACCTGCACGTTCACCTCTCGGGCGCGGTCTACGCAGAGACCTTCATCCGCGACGCGGGCGAGGATGGGTTGTGCGTGGACCCTGGGACCCTCAGCTTTGCCAAGCCTCCGTGCGCGCCACCGCTGACGCCGGCCGAGCAGCTGTCTTCGAATCAGGCTCTCTACGACCGGCTGATCGACGCATTTTCGATGCGCGGCTTTGTGCCCACGGCAGGCTTCAGCGGCCACGACCAGTTCTTCTCGACCTTCGGCCGCTTCGGGGGGCTGAGCAAGAAGCACATCGGCGAGTGGGTGGACGAGGTAGCGAGCCGGGCCGCCGCGCAGAATCAGCAGTATTTGGAGCTGATGGAGACGCCGATCCACAGCCACGCGGCGCAGGTTGCCCACGAGAACCCTCTGAACATGGACTTTGCCCAGTACCGCCAGACGCTGCTTGCGCTCAACCTGCGCGACGAGGTTTTCGTGGACCGCGAGGATGTTCGCGCCGCCGAGGCGCTGCGGAAGGACATCGAACACTGTAGTACCCGAGAGGCCGCGCCCGCATGCCGCGTGACCGTCCGCTATATTTACCAGGTGCTGCGCGAGGCTTCTCCAGAGCAGGTCTTTGCGCAGGCGCTGCTGGGCTTTGAAACCATTCAGGCGAGCATGGACGTCCACGAGCCGAGCTGGGTCGGCATCAACTTCGTCCAACCCGAGGACGGCTTCCTCTCCATGCGCGACTACACCTTGCAGATGAAGATGCTGGAGTATCTGCACTCGGTCTACCCCAAGGTGCACGTCAGCCTGCATGCCGGCGAACTGGCTCCGGGCCTCGTGCCGCCCGAGGGGCTGCGATTCCACATCCGTCAGGCCGTCGAACTGGGCCACGCCGAGCGGATCGGCCACGGCGTGGATGTGATGAATGAGGACGATGCCGCCGGACTGCTGAGGGAGATGGCCCAGAAGCATGTGATGGTAGAGATCAACCTCAGCTCGAACCAGGGGATTCTGGGTGTGAAGGGGGCCAATCATCCCTTCCCGCTTTACCGTGCCGCTCACGTCCCGGTGGCGCTCTCGACCGACGATGAAGGAGTCAGCCGGATCGACATCACGGGAGAATATGTGCGTGCCGCAATTGACTATCACCTTACTTACCAAGACCTGAAGCAGTTGGCCCGCACCGGCATGGAGCATAGCTTCCTGCCTGGCGCCAGTTTGTGGGCAGCCCCCGACGCCTTCACCGTGCCGGCAGCCGCGTGCAAAGGACAGGTGCTTGGGAGTGAGAAGCCTGTAGCCGTTTGCAAGAGCTTCCTCGATGGCAGCGAAAGGTCCGCGGCACAGTGGGAGTTGGAGCGGCGCTTCCGTGCGTTTGAGGCCAGATTCTGATCGACAACTGCTGAGTTGCCGGGACTATACTCTCCTTGGATCGGAAGGAGTGGCCGCTTCCGTGATCCTCGCACCGCCGTCCCCGTCTAATGAAGCATCGGTTCATTCGCGCCGATTATTCTGGAAGTGGTGGGATCTCCGGGCTTCGGAGGTTGGGGGCAGAACTGATCGGAGATCAACTTAAGCTGGGAAGTGGGTCGAGGGGCCGGCGTCGTCTGCTGGAAGCTGGCAGAATTGTCGCTTTATTGGCGGTCTTCGAGCTTGCCGGCCTGGCGTGGTCTCAGCAAAGCGCGCAGCCCACGCAGGAGTCGGCTTTGCAGGGCAGCATCCACGGCATCGTGGTGGACCGGGACGGAACGGTCTGCGAAGGCGCCCACATCACCCTCGAAGAGGCTGGGCTGGCCATACGATCGGCGAACACAGACGGCAATGGCCGATTCGATTTCGACGATGTGCCTGGCGGCGCCTTTCAACTCTCCATCTCCTCGAGTGGATTCGCAACCCAGGTCATCACCGGCCTGCTGCACGCTGGGGAAAGCTATCAGGCGCCGCAGGTCGTGCTGTTGATCGCCACCGCGGCGAGCGAAGTCCGGGTGAATGCATCGCGACAGGAGATCGCTCAGGAGCAGATCAAGGAAGAGGAACAGCAGCGCCTGCTCGGCTTCATTCCGAACTTCTATGTCAGCTATGTGCCCGATGCGCCGCCTCTCACCTCCAGGCAGAAGTACCATCTGGCCTGGAGATCGTCGATCGACCCGATCACGATTCTGTCGAGTGGATTTTTCGCGGGAATCGAGCAGGCCGAGAACAGCTACAACGGATTCGGCCAGGGTGCGCAGGGTTATGCCAAGCGGTTTGGGGCCAATTATGCCGACGCCTTCATCGGCACCATGCTGAGCGGCGCCGTGCTGCCCGCCCTGATGAAACAGGACCCGCGCTACTTCTACAAAGGGACCGGGAGCAAACGATCGCGCGCGCTCTATGCCATCGCGAATGCGGTGATCTGCAAGGGCGACAATGGGCATTGGCAACTGGACTACTCCGCCATCACCGCGAGCCTTGCAGCAGGAGGCATCTCGAATCTCTACTATCCGGCTGCCAATCGCAATGGAGTGGCACTGACGTTTGAGAATGCCGGCCTGGGCTTCGCCGGCAGCGCCGTCCAGAATCTCTTTCAGGAATTCCTCCTGCGAAAGCTGACCCCTAAAATTCCCAATTACGGCTCGTCGAAGCCTTAAATGAACTTCCACATGCTTGAATTTCGTCCTACACTTACGCCATGGACAACGAGCGCATACGAACGATTTGTCTCGGGCTGCCGCACTTTGCCGAGACCCTCAACTGGGGCGAGGTCCTGGTCTACTGGGTGGGCGACCGGGAGCTCGGCGGCAAGATGTTCGCTTTGACCAACGCCGATGGCATGGGGGATGTCGTACTCAGCTTCCACTGCGGGGCCGAACGTTTCCACGAGTTGCTTGAGATCGAAGGCATCCGGCCCGCGCCGCATCTGGCTAGAGCCTGGTGGGTCGCCCTGGAGCGGTGGGACGCTCTCAAGCCGCGCCAGATCGAGGAGGAATTGACCCGGGCCCATGCGCTGATCTACGAAAAGCTGCCAAAACGCACCAAGGCCCTGATGGCTCTGCCTGAAAGGGAGCGCGCCAAACTCATCCGTGAGCGCACGAAGCTGCTCGAAGCCAAAGCCAAGGCCAAAGAAACAAAGAAGTAAGAACGCCCTGCTCTCAAACCAGCCCCTGGAGCAACCGCCGTTCCGCACCCCTCGCGTCTTCTCGCGAGGCCGCTTCCGGCTTAAACTCAGACCATGGACAGCGAGCGCATCCGATCCATCTGCCTTGGCCTGCCACACGTGGTGGAGGCCGTCAAATGGAAGCACTATCTGGCTTACTGGATAGGAGACAGGGAGGCCGGGGGCAAGATGTTTGCCATGATCGACATCGACGGCGCCAGAACCGGCGTTCTCTCCTTCCACTGCGGGGCCGAGCGATTCCACGAGCTGCTTGAAAACGAGGGAATATGCCCTGCGCCCTACATGTTCAACCACAGCTGGGTTGCTCTTGAAAGATGGGATGGGTTGCGTCCCAGAGAGATCGAGGAGGAACTGACGCGTGCTCACGCATTGATCTACGAAAAGCTGCCCAAGCGCACCAAGGCCGTGTTGGCCCTGCCGGAGAAGGAGCGGGCCAAACTCATCCGCGAGCGCAAGAAGCTGCTCGAAGCCAAAGCCGGCGCCAAAGGGCGATCAGCCGGGACTCCGGCAAAAAGATGGAATCATTAAAAGAATGCGGATTCAGCTCCTTGCGCCGATAGATTCTTCAGGTGCAATTGATGACTCGACCTCTCGCCGTCTCCCTTGCCGCCGGACTGGCTCTCGTGGCTGCCGCCGCAGGCGGTGCGGGAGAGAGCTTTCCGGTGGTCCACAACGAGCCCATCACCGTTCGCATCCTCGGCGGTAAGGACGGCCAGCCGCTCGCACGCCTGCATCTGACTTTGATTGCCGGCTATGACCGGCGCGACATGCGTGAACAGCTCTTTCGCGAAGAAGTGATCACCGACGCGCATGGCCAGGTGCGGCTCTCAAACCAGTTGGCAAATCTCCCCTGGCTGCAGGTCTGGGTTGGCAAGAAGTCGCTCTGCCAGGAGGATGCCCCTGGGGCCGGCTTCAGCGTCGAACTGATCCGCCGCGACGGGCTCAGCGCGCCCAATCGATGCGGCAAGTCTGCGGTCGAAGACAGGCCAGGCACCTTCACGGTCTTTGTCAAGGGCAAGGGCGCGGCTCCGGCTGCGATAGCGCCTGAACCGGCGCCGGCTTCCGTTCCCGCTGCGCTTCCGGCTCTCGTTGCCGCGCCAGCGACAACTCCGCCGGCGGCCGCTGCTGCTACAGCACCCTGCTCGTGTACAGGCTCAAAAAAACATCGGCGCGGTTCTGCTTGCGGCCGATTAGTGATTCTATTGCCCGGCCTGGCCCTGTCGCTTCGCTAAGGAAGTCTCTGAACAGGTTCATTGGAAGAGCCGGCAACAACTTCGGGGACTAGAGCCTGTGTTTGCTCAGTCTGGTTTGCCATTTGGCTCCGAACCGCTGCATATCCCGGATTCTTCGCCACTTGCCGTCAGCATGTTGCTGAAGGTCTCCCGTTCATTACATTTTTTCCGTATTTCTTCTGGATATTCACTCGATTCGCTCTTTGTCCCGCCGATGAACAAGCCGGGGGAAGCCGGCCATTATGATCATTTCCGTTACGGTTCCGGAGGCAGTAATTCGCGGAGCGCAGGATCGCAATATTTCCGTCGAAGAATTTGTAGACATGCTCATCGACCAAGGAATGGAGAAGGCGAATGGCCGCCCAACGGTGAGCAGCGCCATCGAGCGCATCCGTGCCTTGCGTACGGAAGTCATCGTCCCCAAGCGCTAGAAGAATGAGAGACAATACATCGACCTCGGCTCAACCCTCCGGCAGGCAACGAGCGCCCCCGGCAATTGCCACGGCCATGTGGATAGCAACGGGCGCGCCTTGCGAGCGGCCATTTATAATCATTCCGCAAGTCCCGGTGACCGGAGTGAATCTGCTGGCCCTCATGATTCATGGGCATTCCGGCCGCGCGGATGGACGCCTTGCAATCTGAGAAGCAACCATCCGCATGAGCTGGGATGCTTGAGATGGAGAGAATCAATGGTAACTCGACGTGAATTCCTCGACACGCTTGCGGTAGGGGCGGCGGGACTAGCTATGGGAGCGACCGCGAAGAGTTATAGCCAGATTCTCGGCTCCAACGACCGGCTTAACTTTGCTGTAATCGGCCTGAATGGCCGTGCCAACGCCCACCTCTCCTCGCTCAAGGCCAACAAGGATGGGGCTCGCATCTCGCATGTTTGCGATGTGGACAGTGTTATTTTGAAGAAGTTTGCCGGCAGCGTTGAGCGAGAGTTAGGCTATGCGCCGGCCATCGACAAGGACTTTCGAAATATCCTTGAGCAGAAGGAGGTGGACGCCATCACCATCGCCACTCCGGACCACTGGCATGCTCCGATGGCAATTGCCGGCCTGCAAGCGGCCAAGCACGTCTATGTCGAGAAGCCATGCAGTCACAATCCCGCCGAAGGAGAGATGCTGGTAGAGGCGCAGCAGAAATACAAGAAGTTAGTCCAGATGGGCATCCAGCAGCGTTCCTCTCCGCACACCATCGAGATCGTTGATAAGATCCACAACGGCCTGATCGGCCGGCCCTACTTCGCAAAATGCTGGTACAGCAATGTAAGAAATTCCATCGGCATCGGCAAGGAAGCGCCTATTCCACCGCAACTCGACTGGGATCTCTGGCAAGGACCGGCGCCGCGAAAGCCATACAGGGATAACATTCATCCTTATAACTGGCATTGGTTCAGGATTTATGGCACAGGCGAAACTCTGAACAATGGCACCCATGAGGTCGATGTCTGCCGCTGGGCGCTCGGAGCGGACTATCCGAAGCGCATTACATCGGCGGGCGGCAGATACCAGTTCAAAGACGATTGGCAGTTTTATGACACCCTGATAACCAGCTTTGAATACGACGACAAGATGATTACGTGGGAAGGCAAGAGCTGTCAGGGGATGAAGAACTACAACCGCGACCGCGGATCGGCGATCATGGGGACGACGGGCACGGTTGTTGTCGACCGGGATGGCTACGAGGTCTACGACTACAAGGGGAATAAGACGGATGCTTTTGTAACGGGCAAAACAACTGTTTCGTCCGACCTTACCGGCGCCGACTCCATGACCGATGCGCATTTTGCGAACTTCATCGCGGCAATTAGAAAAGGAGACAAGCTCAAAGCTCCAGTTTCAGTAGGTAATGTTGCTGTCACCATGCTTCAACTGTCGAACATAGCCTGGGAAGTAAATCGCGAACTCGAAATCGATGCGGCAGACGGGCACATTCAGCACGATTCACAAGCGATGGAATTGTGGGGACGCGAATATGAAAAGGGATGGGAGCCTCATCTCTAGCAATTCGAGAGAATGTCGAGCAGGCGACCATTTATAGGAGCAACGAGGAGGTTACACAATTTGAAGAAGACTTACTCGCGACGTGACTTTGTCCAATCCGGGGCTTTGATAGCCGCTGCATGCGCTGCATCGAGCACCCCCCGGTTATTTGCGCAGGCATCGCCGGCAGCAGGACAACCGTCACCCATTCAGTTGGGACTGGCCAGTTACACCCTGCGCAACTTCACCCCCGCACAGTTGATTGGCTATATGAAGCAGCTTAACCTCGCCGCGCTGAATGCGAAGGATGTCAAAGATCATCTTCCCGCCGATCCGCAGGAAGAAGCAAAGGCACTCAAAGACTATGCGGCGGCGGGTATCAAGCTCCACGCTGCCGGGACCATCTCTCTGGCAATAGATGAAGATGCCGATATGCGCGGCAAGTTTGAATACTGTAAGCGAGCGGGCATCTCAGTGATGGTTGCGGGGAATCCAACGCCGCAGACCCTTCCGCGCATTGAGAGATTTGTCAGAGAGTATGACATCCGAATCGCCATTCATAATCATGGGCCCGAAGACAAGTTATGGCCTTCGCCACTGGACGTGCTGAAGTCTGTCAAGAACTTTGACCCGCGGATCGGATGCTGCATCGATCTAGGACATGCGGCGCGGGCGGGCACGAACGTGGTACAGGCGATTCGTGAAGTGGGACCGCGGCTCTTCAATATTCACATGAAGGATCTGGAGAGTTTTCAGAGCAAGGAGAGCCAGGTCGCCGTAGGAGAGGGAATCATGCCGGTGAAGGAGATTTTCGAAGCCCTCACTGCCATTAAGTACAAAGGGTTTGTCGATCTCGAATATGAGATACACGCCGATGATCCGATGCCTGGAGTTATAGCGAGTTTTGCTTATATGCGTGGCGTTCTGGCAGGGATGGGATTTGGGGCATTGGGCGCACCGCAGCAGGCTATGAGTTTGTGATCGTGGAACATTGGCGAGCTTTGCCGGGGGCGCATCAGCGCGCATCCAGGGATAAAAGCGAAATATGTCATCAGCGATAGGTACCATGATAGGAAATGGAGAAACTCGGAATGACGCAACTCTTAAGTCTTGAAGGCAAAACCGCGGTTGTAACCGGAGGAACCTCGGGAATCGGGCGAGCGCTGAGCCTTGGCCTCGCCGATGCCGGGGCCGATGTGATCGCCTCGGCGCGGCGCCAGCAACAGGTGGATGAAACCGCCAGCGAGATCGAAGCGCGCGGCCGGCAAACCCTGCGGAAGGCCTCGGATGTATGCGACCGGGCGACCTTGGAGGAGTTAGTGGCTGCCGTGCTCGACCGCTTCGGCAAAGTCGATATTCTGGTCAACTGCGCCGGAAAGATCAAGCGCACGCCCACATTGACCGTACCGGAAGAAGAGTGGGCCGATATTCTGAACACCAATCTGACCGGAACGCTGCGTGCCTGCCAGGTCTTTGGAAGGCCGATGCTGGAACGCGGATATGGGCGCATCGTCAACATTGCGTCCTTGAATAGTTTTGTTGCGCTCAGTGAAGTGGCCGCGTACGCTGCCAGCAAAGCAGGCGTCGTTTCGCTGACGCGCTCGCTGGCCGTCGAATGGTCCAAGCTAGGCGTCACGGTGAACGCCATCGCTCCCGGCGTCTTCCGCACCGCGCTGAATGCCAGCCTACTGGACGGCTCTCCGCGCGGCCACGAACTGTTGATGCGCACGCCAATGGGTCGCTTCGGCAAGACCGAAGAATTGGTGGGAGCGGCGATCTTTCTGGCCTCCGATGGCGCCTCCTTTGTGACCGGCGAGACTCTGGTGGTAGACGGCGGCTTCCTGGCCAGCGGCGTGAACCAGTAGACACGGCGCCCAAAGCGCCGAGCGCTGCCCGGTTGGACGCTCTGGTTGGCGCGCTGATAGACTAGTGGGGTTGCAGTCGAGATGCCCCCACCGGTTCGAAGCTGCGTGCAAGTCTGGAAACGAAGGACAAGAAGAGACCCGTGGATACAAAAACCCGTCATGCCCTGAAAAAGGACAAATTTGCCCAAGCCACTGCAAGCAGTATGAGTTGGCTGAGTGGTCACCGTACCGGCGTTCTGCGCTGGGTGATTGTTGGAGTTCTGGTTCTTGCTGGAGGCGTGGCCTGGGTGGTCTCGTGGAATCTACGCTCGACAGCCGCGGACATCGCTCTGGGAGCGGCTCTGGACGTCTACAGTGCGCCGCTGGCGCAGCCGGGGGCCCCGGCGGCCAAGGGAACCTACGCGACGGCCGGCGAACGCTCAAAGGCTGCGAATCAGCAGTTTGCGGCGGTTGCCCAGCAGTATGGCTGGCTCGCGGAGGGCGCCAAGGCCCACTACTTCGCCGGTGTCACCTACGAGGAACTGGGGCAGAACGGCCCCGCCGAGACGGAGTTGAAGGCTGCGGCCGGCAGTTGGAACCGGAACCTCTCGAATCTCGCCAAGCTGGCCCTGGCAGGCCTCTATCACCAGACGAGTCGCGATGCGCAGGCGATCGAAGTTTACTCGGCGTTGGCTGCCAAGCCGTCTGAGACGGTGCCAGCGGCTGTGGCGCAGCTTGACTTGGCGGACCTTTATGCCGAGACTGGCAAGCGGGACGAAGCTCTCAAGCTGTGGGCCCACGTCAAGGACACCGATAAGGACGGCGCCGCCGGCGGAATTGCCGCGCAGAAGCTGGGCGCCAAGCAGTAGGGCGGCCGCTGAGAGCAGCAGGATCGACGAAAGAGACTCGCGGGGCCTGCGGCTCCGCGAGTCTTTCTTTTGGGGCGGTGCTCACCGGAGGATGGCGCTGATCCGAGCATTTTCACTGTCCCGCGCGTCTGGTGGACTATGAGCGCCGGCCAGGCAGTATTCTCAGGTTGGATGGAGATCACAGACAAGACTGTGCACGACCAGGTTCGCCAGCACGAGGAAGAGGCAGCGGTCGCGGGGCTGGTGAGCCAGTACGCCGGAACGCTTTACCGGGTGGCCTACTCCGTGATGCGCAACTCCGCTGACGCTGAAGACGCGGTGCAGGAGGCGTTTCTGCGTGTGCTGCGCCATCGCGATACGCTCCATGAGGTGCGCGACCAGCGGGTGTGGCTGATCCGTATCGTGTGGAACGTGGTACTGGACCGCAAGCGCCGCGCAAAGACCCGGCCGGAGACCGACGACGTGGCCGAACTGGCGCGCGTGCTGCCCGCCGAAGGGCTCAGCGCCGAGGAGCGCGCCGCCGCTGCCCAGCATCATGCCCATGTGCTGGCCTGCGTGGAGCAGTTGCCCCCGAAGGAGCGCGAAGTGCTGATGCTCTCCGCCTTCGAGGAGCTAACCAGCGTGGAGATCGCCTCGGTGCTGGGCATTACCGAGTCCAGCGTGCGGTCGCGGCTTTTTCGGGCGCGCAACCTGATGGCCGGCCTGCTGGACCATACCAGAAGTTTGCGATGAATCGGGAGTTTGCGATGAAGACGCGCGAGTGGACAGTGAACAGTGGTCAGTTGCAAGTTTCTGGTTGCCCGGTCAGAGCCGGCTTTTCGGCCAGACAAGGAGTTTAGTATGAATCCTCCAGTTCAAAATCAAAGCGCCGGTAGTTCAGATTCTGGCGAATTTGAAGAGACGCTGCGGTTGATCGCACGGCTCTCCGCGCCCCATGGACTAGAGGAGCGGGTGCAGGCAGGCCTGCGGGCGGCGCCTGCTGCGAGCGGTGCGCGCATCCTTCAATGGCCAAGGGCGCTGCGGCCGGACACGGCCCTGGGCTCGGCATGGATGCGCTCGGCGGCCGCGGCAGCGATTGTTGCTTTGGTCATCGGTGGCAGCTGGGGCGTTTACTCGCGCGTGCGGTTGATCCAGCCCACAAGGGCGATCACGGTTCCACTTCACCTCTCCACGCAGGGCGGATTTTCAAGCGCGGGAGCGATGCGCACGCCGCTGACGCTGAATGGGCCCATCGTGGAGCGCCCCGCCGTGATTCATCCGGCGACGGCCGAACCGCTGCCAGTCAAGCCGGACGATAAGCCCGAGGTAAAGACGCGGCCCCATGCTGGCAAGAACGCGGCGGCGAACAAGGCCATTACACAGCCAGCCGCGCTACCCGCAAAGTAGATCTCTCTTCCGGATTTGTGCGCTACGGCTTTCCCGTGCCGCATTTTCGAATTAAAGCGTGATTCGAGGATGAGGCACTCGGCCCAATCTGACCAAAAGACCTCAAAAATACGGCATTTTTTACCGTAAAGGGCTTCAAAAACGCCCAAAAAATGTCAAAATCCGGGGTTTATGTTTATCAATAAGGCAATAGAGTGAGATCTTAGGTTGCTCATTTATTGATACTTACGTTTGATTTGCGGCCAAATTGGGGGGCTCTCACAGGGTAGGGGGGTGGGGGATAAGGCGATTTTGGGCCGGATTTTGAACTCTGCGTTGGCTTGGAAAAGGTCTGCATACGGAGATCATGCGCTTGTGAAGCTTAATTCTCTGCAAGCACCTGCCACTCGCGGTGGGGCCAAACGCCTTCGGCGAGGCGGGTTGAGGTTCATCGTCTCCCACAGCTCAGAATCGAGATGTGGCCTGTGCCCCACAGCACCGGTTCACGGTTTGAATGCGTAAGCCTGTGAAGAGCATCGATGTAAACTATTGATTCCTTGTTTGTTAGGGTTATCTCCACGGAATCACTTAGACTGTGTTTCTGTGATTCCGTGAGAGAAGGCATCGTAAAGCACTGATTCTTTGAGTGTTATATAAGGCACCACAGTTTCACCGTCAAAAACACTGCTCTTTCAAAGATCTGGGGTCATGGGCCAGCTTTCAGCAGTCAGCGATCGGTACATGCTCACTTATCCCATGCGTTCTAATTGTGCGCGGTTTGAAGGTAATTCTCTGCAAAACCACCTGCGGTGGGGCCAACTGCCTTCGGCGGAGCTGGTTGGGGTTCATCGTCTCACCCATCTCAGAATCGAGATGTGGACCACCCGGCCTGGCCTATCGAGAACCCTGGGTGCCCCAGGTGCCTCGCTTTTGGGCACCTGGGAAACCTCGGATCTCAACCGGCCTTTTCCCGGTAACGCAGATATTCCGGCAACTGGTTACCCCGCCGCATCGCGCTCCACTGCGATTCGATCTCGACTCTTCCTTCGACTCCGGTAGCGTAGTGCCGGAAGCTCGACCACGCCCAGTCTTCGGGCTTGGCAACGAGGCCGCGCACCACCGGATTGCGGTGCATATCGCGCAGTTTCTCGACCCGCTTCTCTTCGTTGTGCACGAGAAAATCGTAAGAACGAGCTTGCCAGAAAGGCCGCTCCGCGCGCCGCATCGCCACCGAGAGCTGGAGCGCGTGAATCACGCCGGAAACCACGCCTTTGACCGGCTCGCCGATGAGAAGATGAACGTGCTCCGGCATGACGACATAACCAGCTACCACGAAGCGGTAACGCTCGCGCACCCGCTCCAGCGCATCCTCGAAAAGATCGCACGCCTCCGCCGAGCCAAAATATTGGAACCGGTGATAACAACTGAAGGTGAGGAAGTGAAAACTCCCCGTGTGTTCGTATCGGATGAATCCGCGCGCCATTGACAAAAAGCGTACAGCGAATCACAACAGATGTCGAGAAAGAGCAAATCCGGGCTGCCAGGATCTGTGCCATCCCAGCTTCAGTGGTTGTGCTCACTTCTCCCGGCACCTAGGCCACCCGTCTGGTGAAGGTCATTCTGCCCCTACGGGGCGGAGGATTCTGGTTGGGTTGGGTTCCCCGGATTGCGCTGCGCTTCATCCGGGGCTATTATCCTTCTCTCCCTCCGGGAGGAGAGGCGGCGAGTTGAGGTTCATCGTCTCCCAGGTGCCCAAAAGCGAGGCACCCGGCCACGCATTATAAAAGGGCGCCCCATTCCTGTAAGCTGCGGTTGCTGTGCTGAGCAGACAACCAAAGCCAACAGGGAGGAACACCCAGATGAATAGTGTGCGATATGTCGGGCTCGATGTCCACC
>Ga0302320_10010797_pt1 | contig 19428 bp, 16 predicted proteins | sample Bog_T0_3_FD_202130 | JGI IMG/M metagenome (GOLD analysis project Ga0302320, IMG submission 202130) | Peat permafrost microbial communities from Stordalen Mire near Abisko, Sweden - Bog_T0_3 | ecosystem: Environmental > Terrestrial > Soil > Wetlands > Peat | place: Sweden: Abisko, Stordalen Mire... | reverse complement strand
ACACCAATCCCGGAATTCTTGACGCCGCCGAAAGGCGCCATGGGATGCAAAGTTCCATGCTGATTCACCCAGGCCGTGCCGCATTCCAGGCGGCTGGCGTATACCGCTGCTTGAGCCGCATCGTCGCCCCAGATGGACCCGCCCAATCCCACCGACAACGAGTTCGCGCGATTGATGGCTTCGTCGACGGTGCGGTACTTCAAGATTGGGATGGCCGGGCCAAATTGTTCTTCCTTGACCACCCGCAAATCATCTACGGCGTCCGCGATGACCGTCAAAGGATAGAAATAGCCCGGAGCGGTCGGCTTGATGCCGCCCGTAACGATCCGGGCGCCCTTCTGCCGCGCTTCGTCGACCATTGATGCGACCTTGTCGCGTTGGTCGGCGTTTGAAAGAGGGCCGATCAAATTGGCCTTGTCGAGGCCATTGCCCACCGGGATTTTCGCCACGTATTCGGCGAATTGCCGGACCACGTCCTCGTACTGATCCTCGTGGACGTACAGCCGCTTGAGCGCGGCGCAGGTCTGGCCCGCGTTTATGAAGCATCCCCAGAAAAGCCTCTCCAGCAAAGGAGCGATATTGGTCCCGGGAAGCACGATTCCGGCGTCGTTACCGCCCAGTTCGAGCGTCAGCCGCTTCAAGGTCTCGGCCGCGGCGCTCATGATCTTTTTGCCGGTGGCGATCGAGCCGGTGAACACCACTTTATCGATCCCCGCGTGCGAGGACAGGTGATGGCCGATACTCGCCGCGCCGGTCACGACATTGATCACGCCGGGAGGCAGCACATCATTCATCAGCGAGATCAATCGCAACGTCGATAAGGGCGTGAACGGCGACGGCTTGATGACGACCGTGCACCCAACACGAAGCGCCGGCATGATGTGCCACACGGCGATCATGAGCGGCCAATTCCACGGCGTGATCGAGCCCACCACGCCGACGGGTTTGCGCCGGACAACGATTTTACCCGACGGATCATCCTGAATGACTTCCTCGGGCAACGTCAGCGCGGCCGTCGCCCGCGTCCAGGCCGCTGCGCCGCCGACTTCGAGATTCGCACCTGGGCCGCTTTGCGTCTTACCTTGCTCGCGGGTCACCAATTCCGACAGTTCCGGATGGTGCTTTTCGATCAAATCCGCGATCGCATTGAGTTTTGCAACGCGCTGGGCGTCACCGAGCGCCGCCCAGGGAGCGAAGGCTCGGCGCGCGGCAGCCACTGCCTCGTCCACATCGGCGATCGTCGCTTCCGGACACGACGCGACCACGGTGCCGTCCGCAGGATTGAGTACATCGAAACAGCGGGTGCTTCGAACCACCCGGCCGTCAATAATCAGGTTGTACGCCAGCATATGAAATCCTTATGACTTTCTAAGCGGCGCGTGCCGCACACCCTACGATAATCCGCCCCGTCGAACCGCGCGAGCCCGATTTTGCCGGCACTCAGGGCGCGGGAATCAGGCGCATCTTGGGGTCGATGACCACCCATTCGCTTGCACGACGCTCGAGGCCCAGTCCGAATGCACCCGCCAGGGTCGCTTGCAGGGCGTCGATATCGCCGGTGCGCAACACGGCCGAGACTCGCAGCGCCGCGATGGCCGGCGTCGCGGCACGCACCGGCAAGCTCGTATAGCGGCTGAAGGCCCGCAGTACGTCGCCGAGGGGCGCGTTGTCCGCCTCCAGGCGGCGGCTGAGCCATCCCAGTTCGGCGCCGAGATTTGCGGGCTCGACTACCACACCCCGCGTCCCTTGCCGCAACGACGCCCGGCTCCCCGCATCGACATTCTCGCCGTCGCCGGAACCGATGCCTTCGACAAACACGCGGCCCTCGGCCGTCGTGACCAGGAGTCGTGCGTCGTCCAGGTAGACATCGAAGCGGGTGCCGACGGCGCGCGCCGAGCCGATCGCCGTATTGACCGTGAACGGCCGCGAAGCATCCTTCGCAACTTCGAAAAAGGCCTCGCCCTCCTCGAGAACCACGGTTCGCGCGCGGCGCGCGAGACGCACCACGATGCGGGAACGGGTATTCAGCGTAATGTGGGAGCCATCCTCGAGTACCAGCATTCGTTGCTCGCCGGCGACGGTCGTATAGGTCTGCGAAGCAGGCGGCCACCACCAGACAAGCACCCCCATCGCCGCAGCAGCGGCGGCCGCCCAACCCGCCCGAAATCGAACACGTCCGTCGTTCGACCCATGGAGCGCCGGCACCGGCGTTTGCCTCGCGGCATCATGCGACACTTCCCAGGTGATCTCGCACAGTGCGTATTCCTCGCCATGCGACGGATTCTGAGCGAGCCACACGTGAAACTGCCGTTCGAGCTTCGGGCTCGCACGTCCCTGACGCGCGGCGAACCACTCGGCGGCGGAGCGCGGCCGGCGGCGAAAAAGGTTCATCACGGCGCGCCTCGCAATCGAGCCGCCAAAAAAGCCACGGCCTCGGCCACCCGCCTTTCGACCGTACGGCGCCCGATCCCTAGGCGCTCCGCGATCTGCTCGTAGGACAACTCTTGACTCCGTGCCAGCACGAAGACTTCGCGTGTATGAGCCGGCATCTCGCCGATTGCGGCACGCAGTGCGGTGGTTATCTGATCGGCCGAAAGCGCCTGTTCGGGGTTGGGCTCGTGAGTCCGCAACTTGTCTTCGGGCGAATCCTCGAGCGGTGCGTGAGCTCGAAACTTCTGACGCCGGTAGTGATCGCGGGCGAGATTGGTGGCGGTCTGAAAAAGATACGCGCGCGCCTCGCCGTCAAAGCGCGAAATGCTGATGCGGTTCATCACACGCAGATAGGTGTCTTGGACGAGATCCGCCGCGTCCTCCCGCGAAGCGGCAAACCGCCCGACATGGCGCAGCAGCGCTCCCCGATACTTGTTGAAAAGCAGCGTCAAAAACGCCCGCTGCGCATCGTCCGTGGGGTCTGCGAGGGCATCGTCCGGCGGCGGGACATGAGGTTTGAGCACGGGCCTTCGATCGTGACACTAAGAGCGCGATTCACACTATACGCATGAGCCTTCAACAACCGCCATCGCAATGCCGTGGCGGCGCTCGCGCCCTCGCGCGTAACTACCGTCGGGCTTTTCACCCACCCCTGGGGTCAATACGAGGATTGCACATGCGAGGCAAGGGCATTTTACACAACCTTCTGTGGCTGATTTGGGCGCTTGGCGGCGTGTCGCAGGCGGCAAACGTTCCTCCAGCCGCTTCCTCCGCGGCTGATTGGCGGGCGACAGTCCGCGCATTCGCAAAAGAGCACTTCAAGAATCCCGCCTGGGGATACTCACACTCGGAGCGCGACTATTCGCTCGCGCGCACCTTGGCGGCCGGCGACCGGGTGTCGCTCGACGATGACGTCCTATTCGCCGCTGCCTACCTGCACGACATGGCGGCGTTCCCTCCGTGGGCAAACGAGAAGCTGGACCATTCGGACATCGCTGCCGACGCGGTCGGCGGTATCCTCAAAGACACAGGATTCCCAATGGCGAAGATCGAGGCCGTTCGTGGAGCCATTCGTACCCACATGTTCTATCGGGAACCGGTGGGCCCGGAGGCCTTGTACCTGCACGATGCCGATGCTCTAGATTGGCTCGGCGCGGTCGGCGCCGCCAGGATCTTCGCCAGCGTCGATCCCAAGGGAGGCGATCCCGACGGCCCGAAAGCCGCCAAGATGCTCGAGGACAGTCTCGCAAACGTTCCGGCACACGTGCGCTCGCCTGCCGGACTCGCCCTGCTGCCCGCACGCTCCGCGCAGCTCGAGCAGTTCCTGCAGGAGCTCCGGAGTGAGACGGATGCCTACCAAGAGCTTTGAGGGTTCCGTTCGCCTGAGGTTGGCGCGAACGGCTCTGCTGCTTTCACTGGTTTGCACGGCGGCGCGCGCGCAGGCGGGCCGTCTCGAAGTCGAGGTTTACAAAGGCGATTTTGCCACCGTGAACTCGTTCATCTTTTCCAATGGACGGTCGATTGTCGTCATGGATGTACAGCGCAAGACCTATGAAGCCAAAAAGCTTGCCGAAATCGTCAAATCCAAGGGACTTCCCTTGACGCATATCCTGATCACCCATGGCCATACCGATCACTTCACCGGCATGGATTGGTTTCACAAGGAGTTCCCAGACGCCGAAATCGTCGTTGCAAACGAGGAGATCAAGCGCGACATCAAGAACTATGCGATCTACATGGACAGCGGCGGCGAGACGGGCGCCGAACCGGCGCTTGAACCGGCGCTACGCCCCAAGTCGCCCGAGAATCCGGCGGGCTTTGACTACGAGAACAATATCCATGTGCTTCCCGGCCGCACCCTGCAGCTGATCGGCGGCGGGACCTTGGAACTCGACACCGCGTATCTGCCGTCCGAAGCACCGCACATGACAACCGTGTACAGCAAGGACTTGAACGCACTGTTCCTGTCCGATTTCGGATACAACAAAGTGCACCTTTGGATGGGGGATGACATTACACGCCAGCGCATCGCCAACTGGAAGAAAGATCTGCAGCATCTCGAATCACGATACGCGCGCCGGCATCCCATCATATATCCCGGGCACGGGGATCCGACGAACATGTCGATTTTCGGCACCTTGATTCGATACATCGACGATTTCACCCGAGTAACGTCGCAGGCTCACTCCAGAGAAGAAGCGATGTCCACGATGACGGCTCTGTACCCGGATTACAAGCAGGCGGACTTCTTCCTCAAATACAGCATCGAGAATCACGTGAAATGACCGTCGTTTCACTCGGCACGCAGTTTGTCGGCCGGCCTGAATTGGGTTGAGACCTCGCCGGAAATCGTGATGGGCACGCTCTTATGATCGGAGGTGTCACCCAGTCCCGTCACGGTTGCCTGGACCTCGTATCTTCCGGCGTGAGTGAAGGCATGCTGAACCTTCATCCCCTCCGCGCTCGACCCGTCGCCGAAATCCCAGTGACAGGCAAGGACCGGCGCCTCTGACGAGGAGGCCGCGGCGGCGAGGGTCACGGTTTCGCCGGCGTTCGCAGCCGTTGGTGACTGAATCTCGAACGCCGGCGAAAGCACCGGGAGCCCGTCTTCGATCAGCTTGAGCATCCGCACCGAGTGGGGTTTCTGCACGAATCGGATCATGTCCGCGGAATTGCTGCAGCACTCTTGATCGCCGAGGGCATCCACGATTCGATACCGGCCAGGCTCTTTCAAACCCAGATGCACGAGATCGATGACCCGCGTCCGCTCCCGGTCCGTCCAGTTGAATACGGTGAGCATGACCTGGCGGGCAGTCTCTTTCAGCAGGAACACGCTCGGTTGCAGATCGCTTGCTGCATAGCTCATCAGATCCACCGGGGTGGATGCCCGGCCAAGACGGGCCATGTCGATGAGGTCCGCATTCTTGACCAAGGACAGCCGCTCCGGCGAACTTCCCAGAGTCGGAAGATCGTCCCCTATCTCGAACATCCCCCCTGAAACCGCCGCGAGTGCGATGGACACGCGCGCTTCATCGAGCGTGAGCGGACTCGCCCCGCCGTGCCAGGACTGATCGTCGACGGTTTGAGTCGAGACGGTCAGTGCATCCGGATCGGCGATGAAGAAATTGCGATTCATGTAGTAGCGCGCCGCGATGCCCGAGGCCGCATCTTTGCTGGCGTCGAAACTATGGCCGGTATCCTGGGAGATACGCCCGGCATCGACGATGCCGACCGGATTCAGCATGGGGCTGCCGTCCTTGTCGAGCACCACGCCCTCGCCGACGGCACTGCGGATGATGCTCAAGCCGATCCTTTGAGCCTCCAACGCCGTTGTGCCCTGACGAAAATAGGAGCCCTCGACCGCCGTGTCATCCATGAAGTCCATCTTGATGAATCGCACGCCCCACTCCCGCAGCGTGCTGTAGGTGCGCCGTAAATAGCTCTGGGCCCCAGGATTGGTCGTGTCGAGGACGTACAACGGATCCTGCTTGTCCGTGACATACCCGATATGAATGAGTTCGCCGGCGGCATTGTGCAGCAGCCACTCCTTATGGTTCTGAAACACCCAGGCACGAGCGGACACCTCGAAGGGGGCGGTCCATAGCCCAAATGTGAGGCCGCCGTGCCGCACCAAATCAGCGATGTGAGGAACTCCGGACGGAAAGAGTCCGGCATCGGCCGTCGTGTATTCACCGCGCGCGTATTGGTAGCCCTCGTCGATTTGAAAGTAGGTGTACCCCAGTTGCCTGAGATTCTCGGCAAGCCAATGCGCGTTCGTTGCGGCCGTCCCCTGGTTGAGCCCGAAGTAGTATGCGGTCCAACTCCACCACCCGATGGGTGTCGCGGCACCGACCCGGGCCTTGTGCAGCAGTCCGACGGCTCGTCCATACTGTTCGAGCTGCGCGTGATAGTCGTTTCCGACCGCGAACATGAGCCTCTCTGAGGAGAGGCTCTCGCCGGCGTTCAAGTGAACGCTCAGAACCACCTGTTGGGACGACGGCGAATCTTTCAGCGACTCGCCCTTCATGATTTCGGTCGTGCCCGCGGCGACAGCTTCGTAGGAGACGAGTGCCGAGCGGCCGGCCGCCGGACGTGCCTTCAAATGAAAAATCGTGAGCAGCCTGTCGGAGGTGAGCGCTCCCAGGAACAGACTTTCGCCGCTCTGACGGTTGTATATGAGCTGGCTGCCGACAGCCCGATGCATGCCCTGGGGCGCGGCGCCCAGGTCTCGAATCGCGAGCTGAGGCCTGTCCTCACTGTAGCTGTCGGACAAGATGCGGTCGGCCGATACCGGGCCCTTGAGATTGACGACCGCACCACCGTCCGCATGAACCGTCCGGATCGCTTGGACGGCGATTGCTCGATCAGTCGTGTTCAGAACCCGGGTTTCTATCTCCCCCCATGGCTGGTCGCGACGCAGCCGTATCGTGCTGACGAGGTCCGGCGTTCCCGCAAGGCCCGTGTGAGTCACCGTCAGGGTCGATCCCGGACCGAAGTCATCCTGAAACTCGGATTGCACCAGCGTGTGCTTCGGGTACGCGGCCGATCGCAGGACGCCCGAGTCGACGTCAGCCTGCACATCCGATCGAATGACGGTGCCCGGAATGCCATTTGCGACGATGGCATAGCTGCCGTCGGAGTCGACGGCCACCGATACAGTCATCCCTTGTATCGAGCCCAGCACCTGGGTGGCGCCGTGCGCCGCTCCCGCTGCAAACGTGCCGCACATACATGCTTTCAACCAAGGTTTCATGGGGACTCCTATAAAGGCGCCGCCGCGGCATGCCAAGGATCATCGAACCAACGCTCGGCATTGGCGCTATAAATTTTGCGCACCACGTTCTTGGGCAGGCCCAAGCCGTGCACCGGCCCATTCAACTCCGGAACGGAGAAGCTGCGCCGGGTGGCCAGATACCACCAATCGCGAAGCCAGGTTTCGTGGGCCTCGCGGCGCAGCTTGACAGGATCCGCTCCGGGATCCTGCGAAAGGTCCGTTCCGTACAGCAGACGATCCTGGTAACGAATGAAAAACTGCCGCACTTTGTCCAAGTCTTGCTGGGATTGGAATTGCACCTGACCCAGGCGCGCCGCCAGGTCGACCACGGCATCGGGGTAGCGATCGAGGAAGGTCGCCAGCTTGTCGACATTCCACTCGAGGCTGGCCATGTGCGCACCCATGAATTTCAAATGAGGGTTTCGATCCAGCATTCGGTCGCGGGCGGCCATTTGCTGTTCGTAGGAAGGCAGTTCGGGGTGCAGGAACATGTGGTATTGCGGATGCTCCCGGAAATATTCCCTGTCGTTGGCGACGGTCATCTCGGAGAGGGGAAGCCAGCAGTTGTAGGGTTCACCTTGATGTCCGATCAAAACCCGGTGCCGCGCGCGTATGAATTCGAACACCGGATCGAATTTCGCATCGTCGATCATGATCAGGCGTCCTTCGGCATCGCGAGAACTCATGCCGATGTTCTTCCACACCTTGACTCCGACCGCGCCCGCCTTGAACTCCGCATCGAGATCCTGGATCACGAGCCCCTGCCAATTCGGGTCGTCCCAGCCCTGCATGGAGAATGTCGCCGCCCAAACGAGGAGCGCCGGATGCGCCGAGCTCAGCGCCTGCGCGATTCGTGATTGCTCGGCGATGGGCGGAAAATCCGGGTAGTCGACGTTGATGGTCAACAGACGGAAGCGATCGGCGGCTGCCTGATCGATCAGCGCCGACCCGGAGGAGTTGATGTGCACATGGGCATCGATCTTGTCCAGAGCGGCAAAGTCATTGACGCAACTTGCCAGCATCCAACAGCCGCAGGCCAACAAGCCGCACCACGCGCCCTTCATGATTCGAGCCCGCTGCGCAACATCTCTATCTGCGCGCGCAGCCGCTCGATCGCGGCCGCCGACAGGGGGGTCCCGTGACGCTTCGCGGCGTATAGCGCTGCGCCGGCGGCGGGCGGCAACAGCGGCTCACTGATCCGGTAGCCGGCTCGATGAGCGTGCAGTGCGGCGGCGAAATGATCGACGATCAGCGCGCCGACATTGTCGAACACGCCGCCTGAATAAGAGACCATCACCGGCTCCTGCGCGGTGAACCCCAGCTGCCGCCGGGTCGCATCGACCATCAGCGCCAGTTCCACGGCGGCCTGCCTGAGTATGTTCATGGCCTGCTCGTCGCCGACGCGCGCCGCCTGCGTCACCAGCCTGCACAATTGCGCAATGCCCGCTCGGTCGCCTCCGAGACGGCTGAAGATGTGCGCACAAAGATCCAGATCGTCCGCGATGCCGACGGATTGCCGGACGATCTCATAGAGCGGCCCCCTGCCCGTCCGGCCGTCGCTCATGCGGGAGAATAAGTTGAGCCCGCGGCATGCGATCCAATAGGCGGAGCCCTCGTCGCTGAACAGTTCCCCCCAACCACCGCAGCGCGCCGACACGCCGTTGCGCTCGCCGTAGCAAATCGAGCCCGTGCCGGCGACGATGCTGATCCCGTCGGCACAGTTGAGCGATCCGGCCCACCCGCAAATCATGTCGTTGCCGCACAAATAGTTGCCGGCAGGAAGACATCGTTCCGGCAGCCGGCTCAACCCATCGACCAGCGCGGTATCTTCGCCGAAGGCCGGCAGGCCGAAGAAGGAAAAGCCCAGATCATTGATGCCGAGCGACGCCTTGGCGAGGACGGCCGAGACCCCGTCGGCAAGCAAGGTGCCCAGCGCGTCGACGCCGATGCTCAGGTGGTAAGACCCTGCGGCCAGATGTGTCGCACGAATCCCGCCCTCCGAGTCGATCAGCACGAACGCCGTCTTGGTTCCGCCGCCGTCGACGCCGAGATACACGGCCGCAGCTTCGCTCACAGCGGATGAATGGTCACGCCGCGAACGACGCGGCTGACCGTGCCCGAATTGCTGGGTTGATCGGGCTTATTGCCCACCGCGAGCGCTCGATGGAACGCGTATAGCTGACCGCAGACTATATACGGATAATACAGTTCGGCGTCGCGAGCGGCGGCAGCGTGCGGCACGTGCAACAGCTCACCTTCTGCGGCGATGTCCGCTGCCTGTGCGGCGATCGCGACGACCCGACCGGCGACTGCCTCCGAGCGCAATTCCCGCAGCAAGTCGAGATCATAGCGGCGCGTATAGGGATCGTTGGACACGAACACGAATACCAGCGTGTCTCCGGTCACGATGGTCTTAGGCCCGTGCCGGAAGCCGAGCGGCGAATCGAATGCCGCGATCACCTTGCCGTCCGTCAGTTCCAGCAATTTCAATGCGGCTTCCCGCGCCAAGGCCTTGAACCCGTTGCTTCCGAGGTAGACCACCCGCGAGAAGCGTTCGGCGGCCAGATCCCGCAGCCTCGCATTGTGCTGCTCGAGCACCGCCTGCGCGGCTCTGGCGATGTCCGCGACGTTCTCGACGTCTCCGTCCGCGGCGTGGAACACCAGCGAAGCTGCCAGCATCATCGACGTGAAGCTCGAGGTCATCGCGAAACTTTGGTCGTGCGTCTCCGGCGGCAGCAGAATTGCGCGGCTGTTGCGCCGTTGCCGGCATCGTTGATAGAGCGTGCCGTGTTCATTGCAGGTGAACACGAGCTGATGGCACTCGCGCAGCAATCGATCCGCCATATCGACCACGGCCACGCTTTCGGGACTGCCGCCCGAGCGGCCGAAAGACACCAGCAGCGTCGGTACGTCCTTCTGCAGATACAGCAGCGGACCCGACAGCAGATCCGTGGTGGCGAGGGCCTCCACCCGGCGGCCGAGCCTGTGCAACAGCAGCGGCTCGAGACACTCCCCGATGAAAGCCGAGCTGCCGGCGCCGGTCAGGATGATGCGCAGATCCTGTTTGGCCAGCAGCGGCGCGACGAAGCCGGCAATGGACCCGGCCTGTTGGCGCAGCAAATCCCGGGTGCGAACCCAGCTTGCGGGCTGTTGCGCAATTTCGCGGGCCGTCCACAAGCCGCCTGAGCGCGTCAATTCAGTCTCATCCAATTGAAGATGGGTCATCGGCTTCAACTCGCGTGATCGGCGCAAGCCGCCGAGTAGTGTTGCAGCACCTGCTCGACGGCATGAAGCACCATCTCGCGGGCGCGCGGCCGCAGCCGTCCGGCGCGGATGGCTTCATATTGCAGCGGCAGGTATTGGCTCAACAGGGTGAGCGGCGGAGGATTCGCATCCAAGTTCTCGAACAATCTGTTCGTCGCCAATTCGACCTCGGGCACCGTCCAGTAGTAGCGGATGCGATCGCTCAAGCTGTATTGTTGATCCAATTCCAATTGGCGGCCGGTGGAAAGGTAGTATTTGTTCCAGAATTTCGGGGCCGCCGTCATCGCTTGCATCAGCGTTTGCGGCAGCTGCGACGAGCGTTCCGCCCCCAGCCAAGCGCGCTCGAGGCCGTCCAACGCCCAAAGCGCCTCGCGCAGCGCGAAGGTGAGGCCCGGCCCTACTTTCAGGATCGCGAAGTGGCTCTGCACCAGGGCGCGCAGATTCTCCGGCGTTTGATAATCGGTTGAATGGGCCTCGTAAACCATGTGAGGCTGCTCCTCGATGAGTCCGGCGAGCCCGGCGGCCTTGGAAGCCTTGAAATCGATGACCTTGTAATTGTCGAACTCGACGCCCGGCTGCACCACGAGTCCGATCACGCGCGGCCACACGGGCTGTAAGCCCGCCGATTGGAAAGCCTGCCAATGCGCATGGATGGTCGCCGCCGCGGCCTTCGGTTCGGTCAGCGCCAATTCCGCCAGATCCTCCTGCGCCCCACCGGGCACGGGCACTTCGGTGCCCACCACATACACCGGCGCCTCTCCCCCGACGCGACGCCATGTTCGTTCGGCTGCCGCGCACAGGCGCACCGCGCGTGCAGCCACTTGCCCATCGGTCAGCGGCTTGGGATCGCCCGCACAGGACATGGAGCAGTCCAGGTGAATCTTGCGAAAGCCTGCCGCCACATAATCGGCGATGAGCTGTTCGGACTTGGCCATCGCGGCCTCGGCAGGCAAATCCTGCCAGCAATTCGGTCCGAGGTGATCGCCGCCCAAAAGCACCTGCTCCCCCGGTACGCCGAGCCGCCCGGCGATTGCGAGCACGAATCGGCTGAAATCAGCCGGGCGCATGCCCGTGTACCCGCCATCCTGGTTGACTTGATTCGATGTGGCCTCGATCAAAACCGCCGCTTCCTCACGCTGTGCGTGCCTCAGCGCGGCCTCGATCACCAGCGGATGCGCGGAACACGCCGAGTAGATTCCGACGGCGCTCCCCGACTTGTGCCGGGCGATGATTTCCTGAACCGACTTCACGCGATGATGACCTCGACGCCGATACGGGTCAGCGCTTCGCGCGCGGCATCCGGAATTCCGGAATCGGTCACCAGCTTGGCGATGCCCTGCGGCTCGAGAATCTTGTGCAGGCAGATGCGGCCGAACTTCGACGAGTCGGCGACCATGATAATTTCGGAGGCGGCCTTGCACATCATCCGATTGAGCAGCGCCTCGGGCTCGAAGTGGGTAGTGAGGCCTTTTTCGATATCAAACCCGTCAGCCGCGAGAAACAGTTTGTCGACGTGCAGATCCTGCAGCGCCCGCTCCGTCTGGGTGCCATAGAAGGACAGGTTCTTGCGCCTCAGCGTCCCGCCGAGGAACACCAGCTGCACGTTCTCGCGCGCCAGCAATTCGTTCAGGATACCGACGTCGCTGGTGACCACCGCGAGTGAAGCGGCGGCGTCGATGTGCCTCGCCACCTGCAACGTCGTGGTCCCCGAATCGAGCAGCACCGACTCGTCATTCTTGATCAGCGCCGCGGCCGCTCGTCCGATGCGGATTTTTTCCTCCAGAAACAGCGTGCGCTTCACGTCGATCGCCTGCTTCGTGGGCGATGACCCGCCGCGCCGGATGATGGCGCCGCCCGAGGAACGTGTGCAGATGCCCTTGTCGTCGAGAAAATTCAGATCCTTCCTGAGAGTCTGCGTCGACACCCGAAAGCGTTCGGCGAGCGCCGGTATTTGCACGCTGCCCTGTTCGCGCAACAAGGCAACTATGCGTTCGCGCCGGTTGCTGGTGTCTCGTCGGATAATCATGATCGACCGTACTCCTTGAGGGTCTTGGGTTGCGGCGCCGGGGCAACGGCCGGCGCAGGTTCGGGTTCAATGGCAAGCAACACGGCGGCAACGAGCGCCAAAACGACGCCGGCGACTTTGGTTGCGGTGGGCGAGGTGCCCAGCAGCAATATCGAGAGCACCGCCGTGATCAATGGAGCGCCCGCATTGGTAAGCGGCGAGACCACGATGGCCTTGCCGTAACGAAAGGCGTAGACGAGCGTCAACGCGCCGATCGAATTGAGAATTTGAATGGCGGCCGCGAGATAGGGACCCTGCAAGCCCCAGTTGATGGGTACGGAGAAATCCGTCATCGCCAGTGCCACGGGTATCAGTACGAGGCTGCTCACCGTCATATAGAAGAAGATGCTTTCGGCGTCCATGGTCGCATTGGCAAGTTTCATGAAGAAGGCCTGCACCCCCCACGCGGCCAGCACACCGAGCGCCGGCAGAAACCATAGCTGCCCGTACGCGCCGGCCGACGCGCCGCCCGAGTAGTCGAACAGCGGGAGCGAACACAAGGCGAGGACGATGCCGAGCGCACCGAGCTTGCCGGTGCGCTCGTGCAGCAGCCCCAGCGACAAGACCACGGTGACCACCGGCGACAAGGAAATCACCGGAAATATCAGGTACGCCGGCCCGGTTCTCACGGCGTGGAACAAAAGCATCTGGCCTCCCGCCCCCAACAACCCGATCAACGCGCCGTAGCATACTGACCGAGCGTCGTGTTGCAGCCGCCAACCGACCCCCCGCAAGGCGTAGAGAGCGGGTGGAACCATCGTTACCGCCCACACCACGTAGATCAACGTTTCGGGGAACCCATGATTCGCCGGCCAACCGGTGAATGCACCCCACACCCCCCAGAACCCCGTGGTCACGAGGGCATAGGCCAACCATGCTCTTGATCTCATTGAAGTTAATCCCTCGCGGCAGCGCCATTGTTCGAATTGCTGAGCCGAGCGCCTCCCAAGCTCCTTCTTATATTTGAAACTTAATTAAATTTCAATAGATATCATTCTAGCCATGTTTGCGAAATTATTCATGGAATCTTTCATTACAATCGTTATTGAAAGTTAATTTAGTTTCGTTTAACGTCGGACCTGCCGACTTTGCGCTGGCTATAGCTGCCGCGCACGGCCAAGACAATGAATTCTAAAAAGGGGATTGTTATGCCGCCGATGCGCTTGCGTTCAGCTTTGCTCATGGCCACCGCTGCGTCGATCTGGTCGAGCTACCCGGTATTTGCGGTCGACACCGCCACCGATGCGGCAGCGCCCGCGCCTGCAACCACACCCGCCGCCGACAATTCGCCGGAGCTGCAGGAAATCGTCGTCACCGGAATCCGCGCGAGCATGGAGAAATCCCTCGACATCAAGAAGGACGCGGCCGTGGTCCTCGATTCGATCAACGCGACCGAACTCGGCAGATTCCCCGATGCCGACGTCGCCGATTCGTTGGAGCACCTGCCCGGCATCACCATATCCCGCACCACCGGCGGCGAAGGCATCAAGGTAAACGTCCGCGGCTTGGGACCCCAGTACAACATCACGACGCTCAATGGCAGGATTCTCGCCACCGACGACGACAGCCGCGACCTGGCGTTCGACGTACTGCCCTCCGAAGTGATCTCCGGGGCCGATGTGCTCAAATCACCGCAGGCATCCGCGCTCGAGGGGAGTATCGGCGGCACCGTGAACCTTCGAACCGCGAGCGCCTTCGACAATCCCGGCTTGCACGGCGGGCTCCACGCCGAGGGCAATGACAACGACATGTCGGACTTGAGAGGCAGCAAATTCTCCGCGTTTGTCTCGGATACCAATGACGATCGCACCTTGGGCTTTCTGTTGGGCGCGGTGCATTCGGACACCAAGATACGCACCGATTCGCTGAATGCATACAACCAGAACATCTACCCCCCGCAACCGGATGGAGCCTCGGTCTCGCCATGCTGCATCACCTTTGGGTCGATTTTCGACGACAAGAAGCGCGACGCGTTGTCCGGCAGTCTCGAGTGGCATCCGAATTCAGATTTGAAGATCGCCGCCGACGGATTGTGGACCCACCTCAGGGACCCGCAGATCGGCTACAACGAGTCGTATTACTTTCCGGACGGCACTGACCAGAACGGGAATTCGGAGTGGGTGAATCCAGTGGTCAAGAACGGCGTCGTGACGTCCGTGACGGCGAATGACTTTCAGCCGGAAATGGTCAATAACACCACGGATCGCGTGGTCACCACCTCGATGTTCGGGCTGAATGCGACTTGGAAGCCCGCCGACAAATGGAGCTTCACCGGCGATCTATACCGTTCAAAGGCGGCTCGCCCTGAGGGCGGACAAGACACCTTCGTGACCGCCGGTCTCGTGAACAACGGACCCTATCCCATCGACACTTTGAATTTCGCGGACGTGCCGAACAGCCTGCCGAACATCAACGTCGTCATTCCGCCGAGTCAGCTCGGGCTCACGACCTGCCCGAAGGGCACCGCCAGCACGACCAATGCGGGGTCTTGTTCCTATACCGCCTTGATGAACTCGGGATATCTCAACAACAACAAGTATTGGTCGACCCACTATGACGGGCTGAATGGCTACACGGTCCACGATCAGATCACCGGGTTCACGCTCGACGGTGCCTACGATGCGGCGGGCGTATTCGACAAGATTCTGTTCGGCGCGGGCTATAGTGATCGCGACAAAAGCCGCTACGACGACAGCAACGACTGGACCAACGGGTCCGGCCAGTACGGAACTCTGTACCAGACCGCGGGCTGTCCGGTTCAGTGCAACCCTTACTCGTTCGGTTCGCAGGGCTTCGATGTGGTCTCATTGATCACACTGCCGAATTTCATGGAAGGCGCCGGCGGCTCTTATCCCCGCGCGCTGCCCGCACTGAACGTCGGCCAGCTGCTCGCGTTCCTGCGCAGTTTGAACGGCAAGGCCAACCCATTTTTCTGCTCGTCATTGCCCTGCACGACACCCTTCAACTTTGCGAGCACGCTGCCTGAGGTCAATCCCTACAATTCATACAACGTCTCCGAGAAAACATTCTCCGCCTACGGAGAGCTGACCTTTTCAGGAACGAACTGGGCCGGGAATATCGGCTTGCGGGTCGTGCGCACCAACACCGTCGCGGCGACGGCCGAAGCGGCACCGGTATCGCTCTGGACACCGTCCGCAGTGGGCTCGACGCAGACTTGGAACGTGCAATACGCCTCGCTGTCGCCGTCCGACACCAAGGGCGACTACACGCTGCCGCTGCCTTCCGCGAATTTCAATTACTGGGTGGTGCCGCAGCGCGTGCAACTGCGCGCAGCACTGGCCGAGACCATGTCCCGCCCCGATCTCGATCAAGAGGCGCCCACCTCGTACAACAATGCCATCAACGGGCAGCCGCAGCTTTACTACGGGGGGACCGCCGGGCTCAAGCCGATCAAGGCGACTCAAGTGGATTTCTCGGCGGAGTGGTACTACCACCCGCATTCTGCGCTGACGATGGCGTTGTTCGGCAAGAAAATCCGCGACGATATCTACACCGGCACCGTGGCCAACGTCAATTTGGGTACCTTGGAATATGTGGGCGGCCCGCCCGGTACCGTCAAGGGCACTCCCTTTCCTTGGACCGTACAAGCACCCGCCAACGGTTATAAAAGTACGTTCTACGGCGTCGAACTCGCTTGGCAGCACATCATGGAAAACGGCCTCGGCGCGCACGCACAGTACACGCGCACCATCAGCAAGAGCTACGATCAGTACGGCAACAGCATAGCGCCCATCAACGCCGTGCCGCCCACCACGCTATCGGCCGGGTTCTTCTACGAGAAAGGCCGCATCAGCGCGGACGTGAACTGGGACTACGCGGCCAGTTACGCGCTGGAGTGCGCCCAGTGCACCGAGGTCCCGGGCTGGCCCGCCATCGCAAGCCCCTTCCAATGGGTGACGGCAAGCGTGCACTACAAAATCTACAGGGAATTTCAGGTCTACGTCGAGGGTAAAAATCTCACCAATGCGATCGCCCGCTCTTACCTCAACGGCAACCCCTATTTGCCGTGGGCTTATGGACAGAACGTCGGCCAGAGTTCGAGCGGCGTGGGCCAGGGGTACAGCGCCTACGGCAGGACCTACACTCTCGGGGCGTCCTACCAATTCTGATGCCTGCCATCCGGATTGCCGCGATTCGCTCAAGCCAATCTACCAAAGAGCGTTCAGCGAGGCGGCAAAGCCGGGGAGTTTTTTCTGGCGGCGATAGAGCCACAGGAGGAGCGCCATCACCGAACCCCCCGGCAAAATCAATTCAATCGCCGCATACGGAGCGAGAATCCTCAGTCTCGCAACCGCCGCCACCGCATACGCCTTCAATTTTCCTGACATCATGTTCATCTCGCTAAGCCGCCATTGACTGGCTATTAGACGAATGCCGAATTGCGCAATCGACATCGCGCCGGGGAAGTATTTCCCAACCGCCTAACCCACCAGCAGCGCGAACTGGAACACGAGAACCGAAGCGCCGGTCGCGGCGACGGCCAAAAGCGCCTGGGCAATGCGGACGGTGAAGATTTGGTTTGTCATGTGCTTTCTCCTGGCTGAATCGATCGAACAGTTGGCAGGTTGCGCCGCACGGCCCTCGGCAACAAACTCATTCCCTGACAGTGTGTTAAGAGGAACTTAACGGGGCGGATGAGCTACAGTCGCATCCACCATGAAAAAGATCACCCCAAGAGAATTCCGGGATGCTTTTCTCGCCGTCTTGAAAGCGGAGCCGGCCGCTTATCGTGCCGCGGTGACCTTCGAGACCAAGTCCTACGCCTACTTCATGCGGTCCAATATCTTTCCGAAGATTGCCAAACAACTCGGTCTGTCGTCGTGGAACAAGGACTACTACGCCCTCGACGGCATGTTTTACGAAGAACGCGGCAGGGATAATGGCGGAAAATATACGACCTATGCCAAGTGGATCTCCGTCGCACTGGAACATCCGAACAGACCGAGCAGAACACATGAAGAAATCAATAAACTTCAGATGTTCAACGCGCCGCTCAAAGTGTTGATCACCTACGCAGCCGAAGGTCCCGACAGCGATTGGCTCCTTCAAAAGTACGAGGCGGTCATCCGCGACTCCGACGTGTTCGACGACATTTCAACCTTGCGCAAGCAACTCGTGATATTGGGGACACCCCAGACCGGCCGCGAATGGCGCTTTTACGTCTATGAAAGCGACGGGTTCGTCTTGATGCTGCCGTGGTAGCGCAGCTATCCGAATTTGGCCTTCATGCGTTCGGCCAGCTTCTCGAGATTGATCACCGTGCGTTCGTGTGTGCCGGCACCGATCTCTTCATTCCCGTCCGTGGCGCGAATCGCAAACTCGATGCGCCGGCCGTCGACCCGGGTCACGCGGGCCTCGCCGGTGACGTGACGGCCCGCCGGCGTCGCCGCCAGGTGACGCACATCGACGCGTGTGCCTAGGGCACTTTCGCCGGGATCGAGAAACGGTTTGATCGCGTTCAGTGCCGCGTTCTCCATGATCATGATCATGACCGGGGTCGCCAGCACCGGCGGCAATGTCGTGTCCTTGAACCGATTGGCGAGTTGGTCGGGCATGACCACAAGACTGAATGTTCCAGCGGCGCCGACCGGTATCGTCTGCATGGTCTTTCCTTGTTGCCCACCCCGCCGGCAGGAGTCGCCCGGTCAGATTGTCCTTCGTTTGCCGGACGTCCGCAACGTCGGCGCTGTGCGCCGCCACCGCGCAGTTAGAACCGTATGCTCCGGCGCGCAACGTTCCAGCCGCGCAAAGCGGCTTGGGCGCAGCGGGCGCCGGCCGCCGGACAACGTACGACGATTTTCCGCACCTCCCCCGGCATCATCATCAGATAGTTGTCGCTGTAATAGACGGGCAGTATGCGGGTGCCGTCGGCGGCGAGCATGGTGATCTTGGCCGCGAGTGCCGGTACGGTACCTCGGTGCGTGAGGGTGATCTCAAACCGAGAGTCCTTGTCCTCGGACAGCGCACGCGCGGTCATCTCAATGCGCTGTATCGGCATGTCGTTGATTCGGTGTTCGCCGCGCTCATCGCCCGCCGGCCAATACACGTTCTCCGACAGAAGATCGCCGTTCGAACCGGTCAACGTCAATTTGACGATGACGGCCCCTTCCCTTTGAAGCAACGCTCCCAAATCGAGCGCAGCCGGGACGGTCGACACGGAATTCGAAGCGGCATCGACGCGGTCGACCCGTTCCGACAGCGTGCGATTTTCGAGCGAAACCACCCGGGTGCGCAGCGTGAGATCCGACCGTGTGCTCTGCGTGGTATTCACCACCGCCAGGCGGAAATCCGGAAGATTCAGTTGAGCATGTATCGGCTCGCACGCTTTCTTGACCGCGTAATAGGCGGCGCCCGTATCGTAGTCCGAGCTGTAGATCTGCCAGGTATTGCTGGGCCAGGCTGGGTGGCTCATCCACAGAAGCCGGCCGCTGTTTTCGGTCCACAAATGCGCAGCGAATCCCTCGAATATGGCCCGGTAGGATACGTAGTTCATGAATTGCGCCTTGCGCTCGAAATCTTCGAGGTTGTCGGCCTCTCCGTACTGATCCCTCATGGCGGCCATGAACGTCGCGACATCGCCGTTGCCGCCGAAATGCCAGTCGTGATACGCGTAGACGTCGCTCAGCGGCCAACGGTCCGCAGGCGGTATCGAAGCGCGTATCGACTCCAACGTGGACAGCGAAGGCGTGCCGACTTCAACGGAAAATCCACGCGCAAGGCCGGTGAAATACTGGTCGGGGGACCGGTAGTTGTAGGGGCCACTGCCTTGCAAGTTGATGGCGTTGGAGCTGCCCATGTAATAGCGCGTGCCGTCGAGGGTCGAGGTCAATTCCGCAAGCCCCTCGTTGATGATGGGCTGAGGCATCCCCTCATT
>Ga0302320_10010796_pt1 | contig 19429 bp, 18 predicted proteins | sample Bog_T0_3_FD_202130 | JGI IMG/M metagenome (GOLD analysis project Ga0302320, IMG submission 202130) | Peat permafrost microbial communities from Stordalen Mire near Abisko, Sweden - Bog_T0_3 | ecosystem: Environmental > Terrestrial > Soil > Wetlands > Peat | place: Sweden: Abisko, Stordalen Mire... | reverse complement strand
CAAACTCCTATCAAGCAAAATACCTTTAAATCAAGCAATGAACAATCAACAAATCACCTATGATATTTGCAAGAAACAAGCTGCGAGAAATTTTGGCTTTTCTAATGCAGGCGCTTTGAGGTTTTTCTTCGCAATCAAAGGAAATGAGAAGACTTTGAATGAAAACCAGGAGAAATTCGAAGAATTTGTAAAAAGCATCAAACCCAGAGTTATCAGAGTTCCTTTTGAAATTCCATTGAAAAGTGGTGAAAATATTAAAAAGTTCATTAATATTTATCTCCAAGATGAACTTCTCTTAATTTTTAAGAATAATCAGCTTATTTGTGACCCGCAAAGCTTCGAAATTCAAAATAAATGCCTTGAAATTAGTGTGATTGGAGCTGAAAAAGCTTGGCCAATTTTCGAAGATGGATTTATGGAAAGAGAGAAAGAAAGGGAGAAACATATAATAAAAGAAATAACTGATTTTATTGGATCATTTGCTTCAGAAGAGATCCCAAAGGATATCTCGCAAATCGATCTTCTTCTTAACAAATCAAATCAAAATGTTAACAGTTTCAATGCTTTTCAACAAAAATTCGATTTTTTTCATGAGGCCGTTTCACAAAATAAACTATTGATTGTTTCAAAAAGCAAAGAACAATTGGAAGAAACTTTGAATTTCCTGGAAACTAATTTCTCAATGAACATTCAAACCAAGGAAATCTTCATAAATGATCCGATTATATTAACATATATGTTGAAAAACCCAATGGAAGTTCGCCAAATATCAGACTCCTTGCAAATTTTCATCGATAAAAACTGCAAAAAAGCAACTCTTTCCAGTCCTCAAAGTGCTTTTCCTGCAAATATTGATAAGTTTGAAGTATATATGGATAACATTCAAACCAAAACTTTATCTAATGAAATTCCTTTAGATTTAATGACATTGAAGGAACTGAGCAAAAAAAAACTAGAAGAGTTAGAAAACAAATACCAATGCCAAATAATAACCAACCCATTATTCTCTGATATTCCTATAATAGCCGATACTATTCCTAGACCAGAAATCCTAATTAAGATTGGACCTATGAAGGAAAAATCCTTACATATCATTCAAGGTGATATTTTTGAGAATTACAATGAGCTTTTAGTGATTCCAGTAGATGAGAATCTACTTTTTAACGGTGGTGTGGCCATGTTATTAAGAAAAAATCTCGGCCAAAATCTTGATGATTTCGTCAATAAATTACTTAAAGAAAGAGGTAAAAGCCTATTGATTGGAGAATGTGTTTTTTGTGGGCTTAATGGAAAAAACTTCAAAAATGTGATGTTTGTGATAAATCCAAAATACCAAGGCGATGCCGTTATGGACACCACTTCCATGGAATATAAAACCTTTATAACCAAATTGTTTGAATTGTGTAATATAAAGGGAATCAAAACAGTGACTATGCCGATCATAGGAGCTGGGAATAATCAATTTCCGATAAAACAAGTCTGCAAATTGCTTCTCCAATTTACTATTGATTATTTGAATAGAAACATAACTGCAGTCCAGAACATTTTCTTGATAGAGAAAGATTTCGAAAAATTCAAAGTTCTGTCAAAGGAGATCAAATATATTGAAGAAAACTGCCAAAGAAGCAATCCAAGCGTGATGCCTCAAACCATTTTGAAAACAAAAGACACCTATAGATGGAGTTGGGATTTTTTTGAAAAGGGAGATGGTTATTTTGAGGATTATGATTTGGAAATAAGCGATTTATTGGAGAAAAGTTATAAGCAAAAACTTGAAATTGTTGATATATCTGGTTATATAGCAATTAATTATAAAATACCCTCACATTCCTTCGATTTCAATAACAACCTGGCTACCCATTTGAGATTAAAAACGACCAAGCATTTTGTTCGAAAAAAAGAAGGAGTTTGGGTTTTTGATGAGGGGTCTCATCAGGAATACACTTTCTCGAATAAAATTTGCGAGATTTTGGAAAATTATTATAATAGAAAAGATTTCAGAAAACCGTTGGAAATTTTCATTAACAATTATAACGTCAATTTGAAGGGGGAAAAAGCAACAGATGGAAAAACTTATTTTATCCAGGAAAATATCGATACGAAATATAAAAGAAAAGTGCTTCGAACCAAAAAAATGGTCGTTTTTCAGGATTATGTCATACCTTTAAACGCCAATGTTTTGAATCTGGAAATTTCTGTTGAAAATCGAGATAAATCCATTCAAAATCGATATACTATGGGAGTTGAAAGGGTTGAAATCATCAATAAAACGAAATTCATTGGACTTAAAATCAAAAGTTTAGATTCTCAAGCATTGAATGCATGTTTTGAGGAAATTCAGGATGAATTGAATCATTTGATTCAGAAGGGAGATTTCCCAAGTAATAAGGAAATTGAAGCCGATGTTGAAACCTTAAAAATACTAGCAGAACACCTAAAAATTGAAATATATGTCATCACAGATCAGAAACTTATCTGCATGGGCTTAAGACAAAATCTCATGAAATTTTTCAATTATGTCAAAGTCAAATATATGTTAATGGAAAAAAATTATCCTGAAAATTGGGAGAATTTCGAAGAATTTAGATTTTATGAGCTTGAAAAAAACTGCCTAGAATTTGAGACAATTGCTAAAAACTTCAAAGAATCCTTAGAGAGACCTGTTAAAGTTGCGAAAGTTTCAAGAGTTGAAAATCAAAAACTTTGGTTGAATTATATCAAAGAAAAAAAACGACTCTTTGAAAAATATGAACATTATGAAATTGCAGAAGAAAATTTGTACTATCAAGTGGAGAATCCCAACAATCTTGACACTTTACTAAAAGAGGAAGGGATTAATTTAGGGAATTGCATAAAACAAGGAGCCTTTGGACATGGGATCTATCTTTCAAAACAAGCTAAGGCATTTCATTCAGGAGGCTTCTTACAAAAGAAAAATCAGAAAAATCAGATGATTTTATGCAAAGTATTGGTTGGAGTGATTCAAACAGCCAAAGAAGTAAAAAGAGACAGAAAAGAATTAGATTTAATTGTCGATTCTATTAATAAAACTTATGATAGTTTAGAATATGTGAGCCCACAAGGAGTAGTGATTGTTGTTTTTGATGACAATAGAATTTATCCAGAATATGTGATTGATTATTCATTTTAATGACAATAAATTAACATGAAAGATAATATAATTAGTGAATTGTTTTTTTTTTACATGGATTTTTTATAATGAGATCTAATTTTTTGCAAAATCAGCAAAAACACTTTTTAAAAAATATCAATTTTTTATACAAAATTTGATTTTTTTCTTATCGACGAAACAAAAAAAAAACCAAATTAATAAATTTTTTAAAATAAATCTGAAAAAAATTGGCAGTAAAGGCGCAATTTAAAAAAAAATCGGACAAATTTCAAACACTCACCGAAATTTTCACTCCCCCTAAAAAACATTTTTTCCATTAAATACCCTAAAGAAATTCATTCATTTTTTTCTTTTAAATAATTAAATAAATCCTCTCATCCTTATTTCTTTGGGACAAAAACATTGCTTCCAGTTGTGATTCCATCCCAAAAATTAACTTCTTTTGTGGATTTGGTGTGCAAAAAAGTAGTTGCAAGGATTATTTTTCCTCCTTCAAACTTCACATATCCATTCCAAGTGGTCAAGGCATGAACTTCTCCCCAATTGACTATGAAAGAAATCAAAAAACTATGGGCACATTGCGCATTTTCAGAGAAAAACCCAACAACCTTGAATTGTTGGTCTTTTTCAGTTTTCCCGACAACAGTATGATAATGGCCTTTGAAAGATCCATCTTCAGCAAGATCGGTGATTGTGAGAGAAGAACCAATTTCATTTTCCCAGACACCTTTTAATGCAGCGATTGAAGCTTTATCAGCTTTATCCATTATAAATTTGAGAGGATTTTTTTAAGATTTTTTGTTTTGTTTTGTTTATAATATTGATATAAATTTGCCAAATTTATATATTAATACAATTATATAACTTTTTATTTAAAAACAAAGTCACTCATTTTTAATTTAGAAAAGAAGCAAGGCTAAGGCTTAATGAAATCCTTGATTTCGAAAACATTCTAATGATAACTCATCTTTGGAAGTATTAACTGATTGCTACTATATAATCACTTAATCTATACATTTCAAAATATTAAGAAATAAAAAAAATATATTTTCAGATATATAAAACTATCCAAGAAAATTTAACTCCTCCAAAAAATTTTCATATTCCAATTCTTACTTCTGAATATGGATTATACATTAAAGTTGATCCCCGAACGGCTCCACGAAAAATCTCTCAAAAACCTTCACAAAAACATACAGGGCTCATCACATTCGCTTCCCAGAATCAAAGAAGTTCAGACCAACACCCCAAAATCTCAAGCCAAAGAGGTTTCATTTGCCCAGTTTAACAAACATCATGAATTAAGCAATTCCCTCGATAATATTAAAATTGATATGACCAAGAAGAGTCTAACCCCAAAAAGATTGAAACCTTTATTACCGAAATTGAATGATGGATCAATTTTACCCGATGCTCAGAAAAATAATAAAAAAGATGAAGTTTTTAAACTCGATAAATTCATCATCAAAACAATTAAAAAACCTGACTTCTCAAGCCCACTTCTCAATAAAATCGAAAAAAATGACACTTTAACCGATGAAAACTTTAAAAATGCAAAAAAAAAGAGTGTTTTTAGTGCAAGCATCAAGCAATGCCCGTTTTCTCATCCCGAAATCCTCAAAAGCTTCATCAAAGTCAAAGAACCTTTCACTCTCGACTCCCCTTCATTAAAAAGCAAAAATTTCCCTGATGAGAAAGTTTTGGAAAAACTGTGGGAACTATTTTCATCACAAGTTTTTACTTATGTCCTTCTGGATTTTGAACAAAAAGTTTTAAAAATTCCACAATTGGCCAAATATTTCCAGAATACTGATATAAGCAAGATTTTCAAAGGAAAATTAGAATTTTTTACAAGGAATATCGGGAAAAGAGACATGAGCCTGAACAATAAAGTTTTTTTGAAAAACATCCATAAAAAAATGAAAATCCCTGCAGATGATTTTAATGTTTTCAAAGGTTTTATCTCTATTGTGATGAGGGAACATATGATTGAAGAAGATTTGATAGCAGATTTCCTGATTTTTATTGAAAACTTCCGAAATGACATCGTTTCAGAAGACCAAATTTTCCAAAAGGCTTATAACGAAATTCCAGATTTTGAAAACATTCTAATCGAGAAATTCAGAAACCATATAAATAACAATCAACTTCTTTATCATTATTTCGCAAATAAAGATATTGCTTTTCAAAAGAACCATTGCAAAGCTGTGATAAATTATCTTTTGAAGGAGGAACTGGGTTGTTATGACAAAAAATTGCGAGATTTGCACAAAAATTGCGTAATTGAGGATCATCATTTCTATTATTTTAAACAATGCTTTCAACAAAGTTTGAAGGAATTCCAAAGAGAACAACTCATTGTGCTTAAAAAAGACTCAAGAAAGGAACCTTATTTCAGTCAAAATGATTTATGTGAAATAGGAAAATCGATAGAAGAAGCACGGGTCCCGGTTATAAACCAAAAGTCTTACTATGAAAAAATCACTGAAAAATATAATTTTTCTGAGATTGTTAATTTCTTTCTGGAGAATATCAAAAAACGACCTTTATTGAAAGATTTATTTTATAAGTATTCAGATGAAAAGGTCAAAATGCATGCTGAATTATTGATTAAATTTGTTCTGGGTGGACCAACGAAATACAACAAATGCGATATAACTCCAGCGCATTATAATTTGCAAATTTCTTTGGAACATTATGAGGAAATCAGATCAATCCTCGAAGAAACACTCAAAAATTTTAAATTGGAAGCAAGAGATAGAGTCTATATATTGTCTATTTTGGATTCATCGAAATATGATATTTGTAATGTTAAGCCCTTATTACAAAGAATGGGGGGACCTAAAACAATCGACTATATAATCAATAGTTTCTATTTGAAGGCGTATCAACATCCAAATTTGAGCGGGTATTTTAAAAGCACAGATATTAAGAGCATGATTCAGAATCAAAAGATCTGGTTTTCCAAATTTTTCGAAAATTCTGAGATTAAGCCATATCATTTTAAAGATTTGAGAACTTTTCATATGGGAATGGGCATAACAGAGGAAGACTTTAATTTTTTTATTAAGAACATGATAGAAGGTTTGAAGGAATTCGGACATCATGATGAGGAAATGATGAAGGAAGCTGTGGCTTGGCTGAGAAGAACCAAAATTGACATTTTAGATTTACAGAACGAATGAAAGAAAAATTCTCGATGAAATTAAAAAACGATAATTTATTGAAAAAATTTCATTAAAAAAATACTTATTTTTATTGAATACGCAGAAATAAATAATAAACGTTTTTAATGAAAATTACCGTAAAAATAAAATTACCTTTGCAAAAGCAATTTTTTATAACCAAATATGATTTTTTAAAATTTTGAATTTTTTTTTTTTTTTTTGTAAATTTCATTTTTATCAGAATTAATAATTTAGTGAAAAAATTTCATTAAAAAAATACTTATTTTGATTGATTTTATTGAATACGTAGAAATAAATAATTTTTTTCTTAATACTCCCCATTATCTTTTATTTTATTCATACAAATCTCCAAACTATCCAAGAAGTTCTTTTTTGAGAATTCACTATTGCTTTCCAAATCTAATCTTTTATTTCCTTGGAAAACTAACGAAAACCGAAAACTTTCCCCATTTTTATCCTTATGAAATCTCTGGAAATTGCCTGCTGCTTTATCAAATAACACATCTTTCAATTTATCCAATTCGAATGATTTTTTACTGGTCCCTTTAATATTAAAAGATTTGCTTTCCAATAAATTCTTCTCAGAACTCATCATTATTAATCTTTCATGAGGTTCTCCCATTTTCCCATATTTCAAAAAAATATACCCATTCATCAAATTCTTCCTGGCTTTTGAAAATTGATAATCTGGGTCTTTGAAAATCTTCTCCTTTTTTAACATTAAAACCTGATCTGCCAATTCTAATTCCAGCAATTTCCGCTTGGATTCAGTCATTTCCATAACACTATCTCTTTTTTCTTTTTCGGGAGCTTCCAAATAATTTTGATAATTTGCTTCAGGATCGAAATGTTTTTTGTTTTCTTCGTTTTTCTTAATTTCGTCTTTTTTTTTATAATCTTCGTTTTTTTTATTATCATCGTTTCTTTTATTCTCATCATTTTTTCTTTCCTCGTTTCGCATCCAAGAATCCAACATTATGCTCGGATTGGTCCTCATTTCATTCAATTGAAAATGTGTCACTTTCTTCTTTTTTATTGACATATTATTATTATCGAAGTTCAAAATGGATTTCTTATCCTTTCTCAATGGAGAACCCTCTGGAAGTTGACCTTCAGAGTTTTGGATATTCACGTTCGATTGCATTTTCGGCAATGAATTATTCGAAAAACTCACAAATTCCTCCTGTCCCCCAAAATACATAGGGTACTTCGGGTTCTTATAAATGAATTCATTAGGCCTCATATTTCTTCTCATATTGAAAATAAAAAGCACTTGATCCAATTTTTGGAAGTTTTCGAAAGTTGGGCATTTTAAATAAATGGCTTTGAGCACTCCATCACTCCAGAACTTTATTTGGAAGCCTGAAAATTGATTATTATTGAATTCGAGACTAGCTTTTTTCTTATCATCTTTTCTCTCTTCACCAAGGAAGATATTTGTCGTGAATTTGTTATTAAATATCTGAATCATGTCTGAAATTGATGTGTAATCGAATTGGAAAAAAGGCTCTTCATCAAGAAACGAATGGCAAAACGCGATGATTTCCTCATTAATCATGAGAAGGGCTTCTTTATATTCGAATTTCGAGCGATAATCATTGATATTCCGATTGATTTCTTCATCATTAAAACATGCAGAAAGGTCGACTTTTAAGAAAAGGCAGATTTTTTGAACTATTTCATTGATTTTACTTATGGATTTCTCTAAATTTGAGATTTCTCCAATGCTTTTATCCTCTTTAGAGCTAAGTGTCTTGATTTTCGAGATCAATTTGTTGATTTCCATTTGATTTGCCTTATTTTCAATGAGACTGATTTCCTCAGTGAGTTTATCCAAATCATTTAAGAAGACATTAACATTATCGTCTTGTAAATTCGCAATTTTCTTAAGAAAAGTCGCTCTTTCATTGATAACATTGCTAGCCAAAGGCGTGTTTTCATAGCTTTCATCCGCAAATTTATTAATACTCTGATGTATTCCTTTGTCCTGTTTTGACATCGCGTCTCTGAAATCCTTGATTTCCTTTAAATTCGATGACAAATATAATTCCAAATTCCCAAGGATTTTCTTCAAGTTTTCCGCTTTTTTATACTCAATGAAATTTTCCTCTTCCTGTCCATTTACCTCAGCTTCCTGAAGTTTTCTATTATTAGTTGAAATCTCGAGATTTTTTGGTATTTTTGATTCTTTTTTCATCTCTGTTTGGGTTGGGACCTTTAAATTTGAAGTCCGATTGATTGTTTCGAGTTTTTCAGTTTCGGTTTCTTGCTTTAATTGGCTTTTAGTCTCGAAATCAGTGATAATCCCATCAATGTTATCAGGTTGCATTATCAAACTACGCAATGAAGCACCCAATTCACGTAATTCAATAAAAGAAGAAGTGATTTTCTCTTTGTCTATTCGTTTGATCATATTTTCACGATAGGCTCTATAATCAACATAGAGAAAATTATTATTTTTGTCGAAAGTTCTAATGTTGGAGTCTAAAGAAAGAGGGACATGAAATTTGATGTCACTAGTCACTACAGGAAGTTCCGAAAGTCGACTTTTCATTTAGGTTTTTTATATAAAAATTAAAAAATAGTTGATTTTTTTTGCCTATGATAAAAAAAAAATCATTTCTTTTTGAAAATTTTTGGTTTTATCTTTATATAAATTAATGATTTTTTTTGCTTTTGATAAAAAAAAAAGCATTTCTTTTTGAAAATATTTATATAAATAAAAAAGGTGGGTTTTTTTGGCAATTTAAATTTTTTTGTTAATAAAAAAAGTCTTTACGGTAATAAAGTTTTAATTTCTGGAATTTTAAAGAAGTTTTTTATAATATGTTCAATATTTTGAAAGTTAACAAATCAATTTTCTTAGTTTTTAAAAAACCATTTAATTCTTGACACTAGTGACTGTTTTTTTGAATTTGGTGACATTCGATTTGATATGCAAAATTGAACTATAGCTCTGTTTTATCTGGGTTTCCGTCTTAGTGATGATCTCCATCATTTTATCTCTTCTATTCAAAATATTTCTAGCTTTTTCATCTCCTTCATTGAATCTTTCGATTTCTTCTCTTAACTAATAGAATATAAATTATGAGTCTAAAGGGATAATTATAAAGATATATACTTCTTTGTTAATAAGAGTCAATTCATTGATCATCAATAGATATTTATCAATATCTACATTGAATTCCTTATTATCTTCCTTCAGCTCATAATTGTCCCTTTTCGCAGCTTCCAAATCTTTGCCAAGATCTCTTAATTGCTCTTCTCGGTCTCTGCATATAACAATTTTAATGTGAGTTTCATTCAAGAGAAGAAGTTTTTTTCTCGAAAAAATTATGAATTAAAGAAACCTGATGGTTTTCTCGAGAATTGTCAGGGTGTTCCCCAATTCATTGCCATTCTTTTGCTCATTTTGCAGATTTTTCTGCAATTGGTTGGCTTCACCTTTGTTTTGTTCGATGATCTTGTCTAGGTTCTGCGCTTCAGATTCCATTTCAATGAGATCTTTGTTTATTTCATTCAAGGCAGCCTCTTTTTTCTTGATTTGTGCATTTCTATTGTTGATCTCAGCATTTAACTTAAATTTTATATTCAAAATTATTATAATTCATAAGAAAAAAAAAACGTATTAACAAATATATTAAAAAAACAATAAAAAAATGATTAAATTCTTAATAATAAAAATAAGACGGTTAAGACCTGATCACAGTTTCCTTTTAAAAGATCCTCTTGCTTTTCTAATTTGTTCTTCTGATTCTCGATGTCTCTAAGGATCTTTTCGAACTCTCTGTTTTTCTGGATCAAAGTGTCCAACTTATTCTTCAAAGAGTTTATATTTCCAATCATTTGGCCCCTTTCTTCATTCAATCCTTGCAGCTAAATTTTTTTTTCATTTATTAACAAAACCTAGAAATTTTCTATTTACCTGATCATCAAAGCTGTTTTTCTCTTCCTTCAACTTCTTGTTCTTCTCGAACACATTGGACAGTTCGTTTTTGAGTCTTTGCAACTCATAATCCCGATGTTCTGACATCTCCACCAAGGCTACGTTATCAGCCTTCATTTCTTGGAGATCGATGTTCTGATTAGAAAGTTCAGACTTCAATTGATCGATTTCCGCCTTTAAGGCAGAAATAGTCTTCATATTGGCTTCATTTCTTTGCTTGAAATCCTTTTCGCTTCTAGCCTATTAACAAAGGTTGTTTTACTCATTGGCTTAAATATTGATAAAAGGAATACCTTTTCTTCCTTTAAAATGGCCAAGGAATGGTCCAAATTATTGAGCTGGGCATTCAAATCCTGGAGATTTTGCTCACATTGACGTAATTCGAATTGATCAGCTTTCAATTGCGAAATGATGAGATCTTTTTGATCAGATTCGACTTGTGCAGGGTCAAAATACTAAGGGAAAAATGGTTAAAAAAATAGGAATTTTAAAGGAAGGGAACTCTGTTGTAGGACATAGATGACGGTTGATTTGCAAACGATAATTTTTTTGAAATAAAACTAACAGTTAATTACGAATATTTGATTGTGTTAAATTATATTGTTAATTTTATTTTCGATTTGTTATTTATGAAAAATAACAACAAAAAAAAAGTTTTTTTTGAGAATTTAATTGGAAGATCCCCTTTTTTTTTAAATAAATTTTTAGCTTTGGTTTATCAAAAAAATCGCTTCATTCTTTATTTCATTCCAGCCTTCTTCAAAGCCTCCTTCTCAAGAGCCTTTGCTCTCAAATCCTTTTGGTGTTGTGATTTAATACCAATATGACCACCACCCCAGATTTTTCTCAAATCAGAGTTTTCATTATAAGCAGCTCTGAAGTTTTTAACATAGCTGTCCAAATCTCCTTGATCCTTAAAAACTCTTTCTTTTTTACAATAAATATTAAAAAATTACCTCCTTTCTCACTTCAGTGAGAGCCACACAACTTGCGGTTTTCTTATGAACAAGAGCTCCCAATCTTTCTTTATCTAAATAAATAAAAAAACATTAAAAAAACTCACAAAAAACAAGAAATTAACTCTTAACGAAACAGAAAGCTACTTCTTGCTTTCTGCAGAGGAGAGGCATCCAAAGGACGAGTTCAACTGGGTCCACGTCATTGGCAATGATGACCAATTTGGCTTTCTTCTCTTCAATGAGAGTGGTGACATGGTTCAAACCATATTTCAAAACAACAGGCTTTTTGGCTTCCTTTGGTTGTTGTCCTTCTGTCTTCACCTTCGCTTGTTCCAACAAACGGGCATTCTTCTCAGTTTTGGTCTCAGGGGAGTATTTCTTTAACAATTTGAACAAGTTCAAAGCTGGAAAAAGAAAAAAAAATAGGAAGTTGGATGTTTTTTTTAATTTTAGAAGGTTTTAAATAAATTAGTACCTTGACTCTTCTCAACAGTCTTGGTGAATTGGTTGAGGGCTGGTGGAACCTTTAGTCTACTGAAAAGGATTCTCTTTTGTCTTTGCAAAAGAATATAGTGGGGCCATTTGACGAATCTGGTGAGATCTCTAGTTGGTAATACATCACCACCCACTCTAAAATTCCTTGGCTTTTTTTCGAAAAGGGGGTTCTTCTTAACTTTGTCGGCTTTCTTGCTTTTGCCTCCTTTCTTTTTGGTTCCTTTTGGCTGTAAGCAAAAGAACTTTAGTATGATTGATGAGAGAAAAAAAAAAGGACCATTTAGGGTTAGATTTGTTTTTTTCAGGAAATATTTAGATAAATATTTTATATTTTCTAGCGTGAATCTTTTTTTTTAATAACTCGAAAAGATTTCAAATTTTTTTTCTTAATTTTGTTATAAACTCCGAAATTTTTTGGGGGGCACAAAAATGCAAAATCTCAACAAAATGGCTTCCTTTTTAATTTTTTTTTTATCAAAAAGCATGAAAAAATGTTTTTTTTTATGTTTTATCTAAATTTTGGAAAAGAATCTGAAAATATTATTTTTATATATCCCCAGTTTAAATTAATCTTTGTTCTTTAAGAGACCAAGGTCGAGGCAGTGGCAGAATCGCTACGAAAATTATGAGTGAAATTGATAAAATATCAAAAAAAGATGGTTTTTAAAAATTACTATCTCCAATTTGGTGGCAACTTTTGGGTTTTTCTGTAATATCTGGTCAATCGATGAATTCTGGCTTCGACAAGAATCAATCTAAACTTGGAATCTTTGTCTTTTCTATTTTTTTCCAAATGTTTTCTAATGGAAACAGCCTTCTTTATCAAATTATATAAGTCCTCAGGAATTGATGGTGCACATCCTATCATGATTAATTTTTAGTTAATTTTAAGAAATAAAATACCATTTTTCTTCAAAATTCGCAAAATTTTCTTTCCTGTCAAAAATCGCACTTGAGGAATACCGTGTTGATCTCTCAAAAGGACACCTATCTGACTTGGGCTTAATCCTGGAATTGAAGAGAAAAGAGGCTAAATTCAGAAAAAAATTGAAATAGCAACCTTTTTTGGCTAATTTCACAATCAATTCGCTGACGGCGCTTGGTGTCAAGGTAATCCATTTTGGAGCCTTTCTCTTGTATGGCAGGGCTGAGCCGGAAATACCCTTGCCTTTAGCTTTCATTTGCATTCTGCCCATTTCAAAGAGAAGATAATTTAATGATTAATGAGTTTTTTTTTTATTAAATCAAAAAGATTTTGATAAAATTTCGGAGTTTTGGCATAGTTATATTCAAAAATAAATTATTTTATTTTTATTTTTAGAAATTTGCTAGATTTGAATATTATTTATCAATTTTTTTTGGAAATTTTGGCACAAACATTTTGGCGAAAATGGTTTATCAATAGCTTAAACAAAACCACAAAATCATGTTTTCACAATAATTTCAAATATTATAAATTTATTTATTTTTTTGAAATTAATTATATTTTTTATTTTAATTCTCAGTTTTTCCTATAAAAATCAAAATATGTTAGCCCGTCTCAAATTAGTCTTTATCCTCCAAATATTTTTTCTATTTTTCCATCGTAAGCTTTAATTATGCCTTTCTCATTATTTTATATTTCCAAAAAGATTTTTCTCTATCCGAATATCTCCAAAAATCATCGAGAATTATTCAGGATGATCCAGACGCCAGCCCCGATGACGATCCAAATTCTGTTGATGTAAATACTGTCAATACTGAAGATGTCACGGGTGTTATCGACACTATGCCAGTAAGTTTAGGCCAGAAATACTCTGTAGTTGCTCAGCAATGCCAACGATATGATTTGTTTTTGAATTTTACTGGGTTTACAATTGAATGGGAGAACGCACAAAATACAAACCAGAATGCTGTAGTTCTGATAACTGACATTGAATTGACTTCTCCAGTTTGCGACGTTAGTGCTTTTAATTATTGCAATCATAATGCCAAACTTTGTTTAAGTAAAGAGAAAAAAAATGCACCTATTTTTTTTTATTTTAGAAAAGCAAATTACCTACGATGAAAATAATGATGATGACGATTTTGAAATGAAAGTGAGAAGTTGTCTCCAGAAAGTTTTCATTTATGTCTATATCAATGCAACCAATTATACAAATAATACCTTTGGGAAATTAGACATCAAAAAAGTCCAAAGCGGTATATTTGAGGATTTAAAAAGTTTGTAAAAATAAAATAGATTGTGATTTCGCAAAGGCTGATGAATGGGTATATTGTTTGGGCCTTTCGGATTCGGAGTGCAAATCTGATGACACCACCGTTTGTGACTCCAAATGCAAATGGGTTCGATGCACATATAAAAACCGCAAAAAAAACGTAATCGAAAACATGGTGTCAAGTTGTGTTCCGTTCATAACAACAAGAGAAGATGATTTTTGTGAAGATTTCACGAATGGTCTTTACTAATATTAATTAAGAATTTTTGTTGAATTTATGATAAAGATGATGACAATGATGAACATGAAGATCAGACCCTTTTTGATTTTAAATATTGCGGTCATGCGATGGATTTCGAAATCTTGCACCCGAAACAATATTCAGCTGGATCTATCATATTGTTCCTTTTGGTCATCCTGATGGTTTTGTTCATTTTGTCGATTTGTTGGTATCGTTGGAAAGTATGAAATTTGTTATTTAATATAAAAAATTTAATAAATAATTAGATCACACATCAGAAGCAAGCCCCTTTCACACCACCATCATTTTGTCCTGAATGGGTTTACCCTAGAATTCAAGCTGAAGAATATCGACCAGCACCAAGCGATTAATTTTAATATGAAAATTATTATTAAAAAATAAAATTTGTAAAAAAAAATTTATCTTTAAAGAATTTTCAAAGCGAAAAAATGTAATTTGATTGGTTTTTACCTAAAAGGGCTAAAAATGTCTTTATAAATTAAAGTCTAATTTATTTAGATAGTGGTAAATTAATTTGCCTAATGTTCCTTACAATAAAGTACAAAAATCAGATAAAGAAATTCCAATGGAAAAGGTCTTTCTCCATCACCAAATTCAAATCTCTTCTGGCTCAAATCTTCTCCATCAAAAAAAACATTCTCGGTCTAATTTCTCAAAAAGGTTTATCAAAATTTTAATCGGCTGTTTTTAATAAAAAACAATAAGGGAAATTCTTGGACTTCCAATCTTTGATCGAGAACCCGCAACTTGTCATGGGTGAACCTTACGAATTGTGTCTTGAACAAAATTCCTTTGAAAGCTTTAAAAAGTCAACACACACCATTCAATTATCATTTCCAAATTTTAACGAGAACTCTGCCACTTTTGGAAGCAAGAATTATAACACTTCAGATAACAAGACAATTTTGGGGTTTATTGATAATTTTTCAGATTTTGAGGAGAATGTCTTGAGCGAAGCTAAGAAAAACAAGGTGACAACTGTTTTTTTCTTTAATACTTACGATGAATCGACAAATTTTTTCATGAAATTTTCGCACATTTTGGACAGATTCATCACAACTATTGACTATTTTTATTATGTGACAAATATGGTGGAAATTCCTGAAAGTGAGTTACGAGATAAGGTGTTTCTGACTCCCCCTTGTTTATTGGTATATATTGGGAAAAGAAAGCAGGTGGAAATGAGTTTAGATTTGATGGGCGAAAATTTGCTTCAAATACTCAGGAAAATAGAAAATAATTTCCCAGTAAAACAGAAATTTCACAGGAATTCTGAACATAGCAGCGGAGATAACAATAGCAATAGAGGGAAAAATGATTTAGATAGAATTACTGAGAAATACTTCAGGTTTATCGAGAAAATGTTGAAAGGGAAGTTCATAATTGAAAGGGAGTATTTTTATATGAAATCCCTTTTTTTCCAGGACTCGAACTTGATTGTGAATAGTTGTCTTGAGTCTTTAACGTATTAAATTATAAAGTTTAGAGAAAAGAAAAAATTTAAAAGGAACGATAATTTTCATCAGTTTATGATCGAAATGGAAAGAATTATTTCAAAGAAAGCTGGTGTGAATTTGGTGGGAACGTTATCAAATTTGGATGAAAGCACAAAGTTTGCCTCAAAAATCAAGGATACCAACAAAGAAGCTCAAGTAAACACTAAAAAATCATTCTCGATTCAGGATTTGCAAAATTCTTCTCAAAAACAAAGCAATAGGATGCCAAATTTGCAAGTAAATTTCTTTATTACTGAGAAATTATATACATAAATTAATAAAAGTTAAATTTTGAGGGGTGCGAAGGTAAAGGGGGTTCTGAGAAATCTTCGCCAAAATTCAAAGGATCATTTCTGGAAGAATATCCTTTCACTTTGAGGTTGCCTTCATTTAGAAAATTTTAAAAATATCAAAAAAATAAATAAAATTTAATAAGCAAAAAATTAGACAGCAAATCTAAAATTTCAAGCACCCTTTATAACATCATAAGACTAAACAAAAAACAAGATAAAGCTCAAAAATTAATGAATAATCCTATCATGAAAGAAAAATTGTGTGAAAAAGCTGGATCTCTCAACAAATTAATCGATGAAAACGATGAATTTGTACTTTCAATTTGCGATTCTTATGAAACCTATCAAGATATGGACGAATTGGCAGATACTCTTCTCCGTTATCTGCATAAACACCAAGTATATAAAAAACTTAAAAATTAATTTAATTTTTAGATATTAAAGGGAAAATCTCCTATTACAAAAAATCCTTCAAACAACATAATTACTTTGATGAATTTAAGTGGTGACGAAACTTTAAACTTATCAAGTTCTTCAGACAATAATGCAATGAACAATATGACTCCACCCAAAGAGAAAGAGAACAAGGAAAAAGCCTTTTTGATTCATGACATTTCCAAAATAGCAATGGATTCGATCAAGGATATTAATAAAAATGAAGAATCATTATTCCAAAAAAACATAATGAAAAACAGTAATGATAACATTAGTTTTGATAAAAAAGAAAATAAGGCGAGTCATTTCAAAAGTTATTTCTCTAGGAAAAGAGAGTAAAAATTAATTTTTTTAAATAAAAACTTTTTTAACGAAGAAAAAGTATGCCAAATAATAATAACCAAATCCTGAAAAAACCAACTCCAAGAAAAAACACAGAATATCTGCAACTCATATTACGAGTGAAACTCAAATTTTATTAAATATTTTATTTGTTTATTAGAGCATATTTGAAGAAAGATCTCAAGATATAACACCTGAAGAATATGGCATGGGCTTTATTTTGCTGGAAAAAGAAAACGAAGATATTATGCGTTGTTTGGAAGAGAAAAACACGATAGATGTTTATTTTCATTTTAGAAATTTCTATTAAATATGTCGTTAGGAAACCTTCAACTTTATAAAAGATTTAGCGAACAAACGTTTCGATGAATTTATGAAAGAAAATTTTGATCAAAGTGAAATGGACATTTTAGACGAGACAAAAAAATCAAAATCCAAACATTTAACTAACATTTCTACAGTACTTTTCGATTACTTGACAATCATTAATTTGTTTTCTAGAAATTTATGTTCGACAGAAATCTTGATGCATTGAAGTTTTCCTTAAAAAATCTGATTCAGTTATATCACTCTTCCTTGCATTTCCCCCAAAGTCCTGTGTCACCGAAGAAAGTTCTACTCGAAGATATTCCCTTTTGCAATTCAACAGATCCATCTTATTATGGAACAAATTTAGATAACGAATTTTGCAAAGAGTTTGATTTTCCTTCAAATTCAAGAAGATTTGGTAAATTCTTTAAATTTCTTTATTGTTAATTTGTAATTTTAACAATATTTAGAAGAAGAAGATATGAAAAAGCCTCTTAATTTAAATAACATAAAAGTGAAAACAATGAGTACCTTGCAGAGTGTTCGCATAAAATTCGACAGAAAAGATAATAAAAAATATTCTGTCAGAGTGTTGGATTCAAAAATCATCAATCACCAAGTGCTTGAGCTTAATAAAAGTCTTAAAAATTCGAAAATCATTCCAGATTATAGTAAAGTCCTTACTGAAAGCTTGATTGGGGAATATGAATATGAAGATAAAACGAGAAGGAAAAGCGAAAGAAACATCGAATTATATTACAGGAAGGATATTGCCTTGAATAAAAATGTTGATAAATTTTAATTTTATTAAATATGCTTAAAATTCAAAAATAAAGAAAGATTTGCTGAATCAAATAATTTCAAGCGCGAAGTTTTTGACGATATTGGATATTTCAAAGTTAATAGAGTTGATTGAACTGAACAATTGCTCATTGTTGAGCCTTCTTAACAAATATCAACATTATTTCTCAATCGATAAAATCAAAGATGAATTAATGTAAAAATTGACAAATAATAATAATAAGAAGAGAAATTCTTTATAATTTAATGCAGACAAATCATTTCGACAGAAGAAAATTTGATTTCGTTAGAGGAATCTTCCATTCTTAAGCAGAAACTTAAAAAATATAATATATTCAAACATGAATTATATGAACTTTTTGTAAAAATATTCTGTTTGATCTGAAATATAAATTTTGAAGGAAAACTTGAAATTGATCACAAGACCTCAACTTCTATTCTTTCAGTATTTGTTTTTGAGGGAAGATATAACAATTCATTCAATATATGAAACTTTCATATTAAGTGAAGACATACCCGACTTTCTTGAAAATTTGAAACTAATTGACAACAATTCAACAAAAAAATCCAAATTTGTATCATTTGTTAAATTTTTCTTTTTTTAAGATTTTTAGAAATATGAGAGCTACGACTTAGTCGAAGAAGTTGAAAAACAACTAACAATTCTTTATTTATTCGGAAATTATTTGGAAATTACAGAAAAAATTCTTCTGGAAGAAGTTTTGAATTTTACTTTAAATGTTACATTTTTCTTATAGGCAATCAAAAGAAAGGAAATTAACTTAAGTGCAGACATGAAGGAATATAAATTTCAAGGGAAAAAAAACATTTTTGTACAAAAACTCAAACAATACGCCAACAGATTCAATATTGGCTCAGGTACAAATTATAAAATGGTTAAAAAAATTTCAAATTCCATTCTTCAGGATCCAACATACTTAAATCGAGAAAAAATATCAGTAATCAGGTCAACACCAAATAAACAAATAACTACTAAGAAGTTTTATAAAAAAGCAAATTTTTATTTGGAAAAAGTTTTTTATTAAAAGAGGTGATTAATATATAAACCCGAACATAAAAATAATTTAAGAAAACTTTGTCTGTTTTTTTTCATTAGAATTTAGCGCGTAGTCATTGTTTGCCTCACCTTAAAAAAAAACTTTGAGATAAAAATTAAACAATTTTATTTTGAAAACTGCTATTTTTGAATTTTTATATAATTTTATGAGTTATGGTGTCAAAAAAAACACCCTTTTGATAACTTTTTAATTTGAAATGATTTTTTATTGTAAAGATAATTTTCACTATAAATTGAAATACAACGAAGGCATTTTGCAAAAGCAGTTTTTTTCAATAATTTATTGTTTTTTAATTAAAATTCATTTTAATTAAAAAGTTATTTAAACAGAATTTTGGTATACAAAAACTTACAGGAAAAGAGTTTTTTAATAAAATCATTTAATTTCTATTGAAAAAACTTAAAGAATTATATTAAATCAAATGCATTATAAACCTTTTAGACAAATAATCGATAAAACTTTTTTGAAATAACATATTTGAAAATTTATATGG
>Ga0302320_10010795_pt1 | contig 19429 bp, 7 predicted proteins | sample Bog_T0_3_FD_202130 | JGI IMG/M metagenome (GOLD analysis project Ga0302320, IMG submission 202130) | Peat permafrost microbial communities from Stordalen Mire near Abisko, Sweden - Bog_T0_3 | ecosystem: Environmental > Terrestrial > Soil > Wetlands > Peat | place: Sweden: Abisko, Stordalen Mire... | reverse complement strand
GCGACCCCAGGAAAATCGCCATAGCCCAGGTCATCCGCAGCCGAACCACCGTAAGCATGAGCTGGATAGCCGGCCACCTCTCGATGCGAAGCGCCGCCAACGCCAGCCAGCAGCTCCGGCGCAACCCTGCGGCGGCAAAATCGCTGCCAAAACCGCTGAGAACATGGATCAATCTGTCAAGAAATGTTGCCTGATCCCTATTTTCACACGATGCGAAGCGCCGCCAACGCCAGCCAGCAGCTCCGGCGCAACCCCGCGGCGGCAAAATCGCTGCCAAAAACGCTGAGAACATGGATCAATCTGTCAAGAAATGTTGCCTGACCCCTATTTTCAAAGAAATGTTGCCTGACCCCTATTTTCATGGAGCAGAAGAAACCAGCAGACCTGGCAGTATTATCAGGAGTTGCTAAATGATCTCACCGGACAATAAATGAAGCCTCGCTATATTATTGGAGTTAGCCTGGGACTCCTCATATTGATTGGCGTCATCTGGCTTCTCACACCGAAAACCCCCACTAACCCGATCAATGTGGCTGGTGGACCCACTTCAACCGCTACTCCAACGGGTATTCCTTCGATTGCGCCATCTACCCCATCCGTGTCCGGGACGGAGTCTCTGGCGTTTGTGCAAAAGCCGGGTGGACCTTATGAGCCGCGTGACCCTCGATGGGCAGGGTGGAGCGAATTGATGAAACGTGATCCCAGCTTTGAATGGAAGATGCCGATCAGCTTTTATGGGAAGGTAGTGGATGAGAATGGGCGACCAGTAAGGGGCGCTCTAGTAAAGATTGGCGGTACGGACCTATCCGCAGCCCACACTTTTTCTGAAACTCGGATATCAGATGACAATGGAAATTTTTCATTGATTGGCAGGACTGGAAAATTTCTTTCAGTTAGGGTCAGCAAGGACGGTTATTACACTTCGCAGGAGAATCACACCGGCTTCGAGTACGCAGCTTTTTCCGATCCGAATTATTATCAGCCAGACCCGAATAACCCCGTTATCTTTCATCTGCGGAAGAAGGGAGAACCGGCGCCGCTCGCCTCCTCGCAAGGCGAGTTATTGATGACTTTTGGTACCCCATCCGCCATTCCTATCCCGGGGATCACCCCTTCTCCGATAATAGTAAACGTTTACCAAAATGATCTAAGAGTAAGAGACTGGAAAGCCCAGATTACCGTGGACGGCGGCGGTATTGAACCCACAACCGAAGAGTTCCCTTTTCAAGCACCGGCGGATGGATATCAACCTTCAATCAATATTGACCATGACAGTCCGCACGCAACTGGCTGGCCCGATGAAGAAGGTGGAAGATTTTACATCAAAACAACGGCGGGGTACGGGCTTCTTGAATTGCATCAAACGAGGGGAATGAGAACTCTTCATTACAGCGTGTTGATCAATTCGGCAGGCGGAACAGCTTTGGAAACTGCCTCTTACCAGCAGTGAGCAGTTAGCGGTTCCGTTTCTCCGTCCTTCTTGGTACGATCCATTTGGGCATAGAAATCCTTCAAGCAACCCAGCGGCCCCCGGCTAAAGCCGGGGGCCACCGGGACCCTTGACTTTCCCAACTCCGAAGATGTTCGGATCGAAGGGTGGCGGGGTTGCCGTCTCTCTAAACTGGAATCATCTGCCGCGTGTCGATGAAGCGGAAGACGGATTGTCCCCATTGCGCCATGGACATCTCGCGGGACTCGGTTCCGAGAGCGTCAGCACTGTCCTCAACCGCGAAGTCCGATCCTTCCCCGTGAAGGGAGATCCGGCCACCTGCCAGCCTCCACTGTTCCCCTCCACGCGGTCTTTGCACGTATAGGCCGCGCCGCCAAGCGGCTCGCCCTCCCTCCAGCCCCCGCTGTTCCCTTCCTCCTCCTCGGCGGGTGCAAATACACGGACGGCTCGCCCACCCGCCGACCGCCACGTTCCCTTCCTCCTCCTCGGCGGGCGTGACCGCAGCGCAGCTTCTTCTCCCAAAAATCCATGAGATAGAAACACGTCGCGATCCCGACCCACTCCGAGCCCAGCGAGGAGGAGGAAGGGGACGTGGGGGTTGGTGGGCGGGCGAGCCGACAGACAACAGGCAGTGGTAATGGTCGCGCCCGGTCATCTCCCCCGTTTCATAGCGCAAACACCACATCGACTTTTTGAAATGAACCCCGGCGACATGGGCGGCCTCGCGGAAAAACGCGAATGCGGCGCACACCTGTCTTCGCGGGCTGGGAGGCCGCTTGAACGACCTCATATTCGCCCAGGTGAGCGTGCAGAAAAACTGCCAGGGAACTCGCCCCACCGCCCATGCTTCCGGATGCTTCATTTGCTGGTTGGATGGGACCCGATAATAGATGGAGCCTATAGGGCTTATAGGGCTTATAGGCATCTATGGGAGGGGCTTTCCGGCTGCGCGAGCCACGGGAAGCGGTGTGCGCTTTTCTCCACGAATCACCCAACCGTGCCCTATCTCCCGCTCCCTACCCTATCTGCTGTCCTGCTTGCAGCTTCGCCATGCATGATGGACAAATCCCGTGAGAGAAATCAGTCCCGGTCTGCTGATGGATATACTCCTCAATCCCGTGCCAGTAATCCTGGTCGTCGCGCACGGACTTACAATACATGCAGATCGGCAGCAAACCCTTGAGCCTCTTCACGTCCGCAATCGCCGATTCCATGTCCCTTACCTTGCATTCCAATGCTCTTTCCAGTTCCGCTACCCGCACGCCCACAGCCAGCCGTGCTTGCAGTTCGTCCAGGTCAAAAGGTTTGATCACATAATCGTCCGCCCCCGCGTGCAAACCCTCTGCGATCTCGTCCTTCCGGCTCTTGGCGGTCAGCATCACCATATATACATACGGTCGATTCAACTGTTCACGTACCCGCGTGCAGACTTCCATCCCGTCCATCTTCGGCATCATCCAGTCGAGGATTGCCAATGGCGGCGCATCTTCACTTTCCAGGATGGATAGCGCCTCCTCCCCGTCCTCTGCGGTCGTCACCGTGTACCCCCAATTCGACAAATTACGTTCCAGCAGAAGCCGCGACACATAATGATCTTCGGCCAGAAGAACGCGATTAGGTTCAGGCATCATACGGGAGCACCCCCTCGCATGGTCTCGAAAGGCAACGTGGTCACCCCGCTGTTCCTCAAGCCCATGAAATTGAATATACCGAAGATACGAAAGGATTGGCAACTCGTGCAATCGGTTGGATCACTGAGTCTCTGCTGGTGAATTCGCCGATGCGTGTCTGGAAATTCCAATCGGCCAATCCACCGATTTGGGCAGATGGAGCCGGGACAGAGGCACGTGAAGCAAGGGCTTCTTCCATCCCTGTGGAAACCTGTGTGGAACCGCATTGCATTCTCGCAGGAGCAGACCGAGAGCCGCCAAGGAATCAGGCAACAAAATGGTACAGAAATAAGACCCGTAATCGAGGGCGCGAGCGCTGGACGGAACACGGATTGTCTATTCTGCAGTGCAAACTCCGAAAGATTCCGCGCGCCGCCCACATTTTTCCCTCCTCCGCCTCTCCGTTAAACTCCCCCCATCCAATCGGAACTTGCGCTCCCTCCCATCCTGTCAATCCTGTACATCCCGTCCAAAAAATCCCCTCCCAGCCTCTCTCCGCGCCTCCGCGACTCTGCGGGCATTCCGTTTGGTTGCAGCTCTGCCGCCCAAAGCCATAGACATCTCGCGGACCCGGTTGCCCCCATTGCGCCATGGACATCTGCGGACTCGGTGCCAATCGGAGATTGATTCGGCCTGCCGGCCTCATCCTACGGGTACCGCATTCGGTGGATCTTCTCCACTCGGCTGTCTCGCCGCTTGGCTGGCGCTCCCGGGAAGATTGGGAATGTATAGTATATGGCCAGAAAAGGCGATTCTTGTTGACAAATGCTAAATTATATGCCAGTATGGTGTATTTTAATGAGTGTCGCCGAACCCAGTCCTCGAAAATGCCAGTCCGGGCATTATCGAATCAGTGCTTCCTTGCTTGTCCGCACTTGTCCGCGATATTCCAGCGATCCCAAAAAAGGGCAGAAAAAGCACATCTTATATTGGTAAGGCGCTATTCAACAGACTCATACGACGCAGATACTCCTCACGGAAATGCTCCAAAAAGCCCGAAAAAGACGCTCAATGACTGCGGAAAACCCCTTAAAAGCGGAACGATTTCAAATCGGCACGCGCAGGCCCTTGCCCGCCGGTTCCAGTGATCCCAATTCCAATCGGAAGCCGATATAAATTCAAACCAATTCAAACTAATTCAAACCAAATTTTTTCCTTTTGGCATCATGGGGACCTTCAACGGGCGCCCACAGGGACGAGACGATGCCCTACCGAAGTTGCTCGTTCCACTCGGCCAGGCAGAATGCCAGTCAGGAGATAGGGCTTTTGAAATTCAGGAGAGGCGGCCAATCTGCCGGGGCGCTGCCAACGATTTGTAATAAAACCTGCCATGCCCAGATCCGAGGATGATCCAGCCCATTTGCGCATATTGATCGTGGACGACGATCCCTTGAGCCGGCGGCTGCTGATTCGCTCGATGGAAAAGGACTATGAGGTCGTGGAATGCCAGAGCGGGTTTGAGACGATGCAGTTGCTGGAAGGGGATGGGCCTGCGCTGGTGGTGCTGGACTACAAAATGCCGGACCTGAACGGAGCGCAGGTGTGCGAGCTGATCCGGAGCTCTCCGAACGCGGAGGTGGCGCAGTCGCCGATCATCATGCTGACGGCGCACTCGAATGCCGAGCATGAGGTGGAATGCCTGCGGGCGGGAGCGGATGATTTCGTGACGAAGCCGGTGAACCTGGCGGTATTGCGGGCGCGGATCGATACGCACCTGCGGCTCCATGCGTTGCGGAAACAGTTGGTGGCGCAGAAGGGCGAGCTGCAGCGCTGGCGAAGCCGGCACGAGCAGGACCTGGAGGCGGCGCGGCTGACACAGCAGGCGATTCTGCCGGCACGGCTGCCCTCGCTGGAGGGATGGAGCTTCGGGGCGCATTACCACCCGCTGATGCAGATCGGCGGGGATATTTACGATTGGGTGAAGAGCCCGGATGGGGCGCTCCTGGTCTGGATGTCCGACGCGACGGGCCATGGGGCATCGGCGGCGCTATTGACGACGTTGAGCAAGCTGCTGTTCCGGCATGCGGTCGTGGAGAGCCATGACCCGGCGGGGATCATGGATTGCGTGGAGCGGGAGTTCCAGGCGGTCTTCAAGGGACACTCTTTCATGACGGCGGCGTGTGTGTCGCTGAGCGCGGAAAAGGGGCGCGTGACGTTCTGCGGGGCGGGCCAGCCGCCGCTGCTGGTGGGACGCCGCAAAGGGAAGGTGGAGTTCCTCCGGTCGGCACGGCCGCCGCTGGGGCTGAACAAGGCGGCGCATAGCATCGAGGAGCATTGCGAACTGGAGGAGGGGGATGCGATGCTGCTGTACACGGACGGCCTTTATGAGATGCAGAACGCGGAGGGGAAGCGCCTCGGGAATACGGAACTGGCGCGGATGTTGCCGCGGGTTGCGCGGAGGACGGCTGCGGAATGGTTAAAAACGATCATTGAGAAGGCCGCGGCATATGCGGATTCCGTATCTTTCCCCGATGATATCGCCGCTTTTGCCGCTGTGTATGAGAAGGAGGAATCCGGCCGTGCCGGGCACTCGTAAAGATCGGCGATTGAACACGGGTTTACTTGCTACGGCGGGGGCAATGCGCCTATGATACGGACATTGCGCCGCGCGGGCGCAACCCCCCGGGATCCATGAATGACGCACCCGAATTCCTAAAGGGCAGTGGCGAGATGGCTCGCCGGATGCGTGAATTTGATTGGAGCGCCCATCCGCTGGGGCAGCCGGAGAACTGGCCACGCAGCCTGAGGACGGTGATCCAGATCATGCTGAACTCTCGCTACGCGATGTGGCTGGGATGGGGACCGGACCTGATTTTCTTTTGCAATGACGCCTACCTGCCGACGGTGGGGGTGAAGGAGGGCTGGGTGCTGGGGGCGCCGGCGGCGGAGGTATGGGCGGAGATCTGGCCGGATATTTACCCGCGGATTCAGGTGGTCATGGAACGCGGGGAATCCACGTGGGATGAGTCGCTGATGCTGCTGCTGGAGCGCAGCGGTTTTGCCGAGGAGACGTACCATACTTTTTCGTACAGCCCGGCGCCGAATGACGATGGATCGGTGGGGGGCATGCTGTGCGTGGTGACGGAGGAGACGGAGCGGGTGATCGGCGAGCGGCGGCTCTCGCTACTCCGCTCCCTGGCGGCCGAACTTTCCTCCGCCGCGACGGAGAAGGCGTTGTTCGAAGGGGTGTGCCGGCACCTGGAATCGCGGTCGCAGGATTTGCCGTTCGCGCTGGCCTACGTTTTTGATCCCGATGGAAAAATGGCGCGCCTGGTCTGCGCCCATGGGGTGCCGGCGGGTGACGAGCTTGCGCCACTGGAGTTGGAGGTGAACGTGAAGCCTGGGGAGTGGCCGGCGCATTCGATCCTTAACGACCGGACAACGCTGGTGGTGGGGGAGCTTGGCGCCAAATTCCGGTCGCTATCGAGCAGTCCCTGGGACCGGCCGCCCCGGATGGCCGCGGTAGTCCCGCTGGCTCACCAGCCGAAGGGCGCACCGGCGGGATTCCTGGTGGCGGGGATCAATCCGTACCGTCCGTTTGATGTGGCGTATCGCGGATTTGTGGAGCTGCTGGCGGGGCAGATCGCGGCGGCGCTGACGACAGCGCGCGCCTATGACGAAGAACGCGCACGGGCGGAGGCGTTGGCGGAACTGGACCGGGCGAAGACGGCTTTTTTCAGCAATGTAAGCCACGAGTTTCGCACACCGCTGACGCTGATGCTCAGTCCATTGGAAGACCTGGTGGCAAAACCGGACGGTGGCATCCGGGCGGAAAATCGCGAACTGGCGGTGCTTGCGCATCGCAATGGGATGCGGCTGCTCAAGCTGGTGAATACGCTGCTCGATTTTTCGCGAATCGAGGCGGGCCGGGTCGAGGCGGCTTACGAGGCGGTGGACTTGTCCGCCTTTACGGCGGAGCTGGCCAGCACCTTCCGGTCCGCAATGGAGAAGGCCGGGTTGGAATTGGTGGTGGAAGCGCCCCCGCTTACCGAGCTCATTTATGTGGATCGCGAGATGTGGGAGAAGATCGTCTTCAACCTGCTCTCGAACGCATTCAAGTTCACCTTTGCCGGGCGAATCTCGGTGCGGATCAAGGAGCACCGCGACTATGTCCGCGTGGACGTAAGCGACACTGGGACGGGAATTCCGCCGCAAGCGGTTCCACACCTTTTCGAGCGGTTCTATCGGGTCCATGGAGCGCATGGCCGCACTCACGAAGGCAGCGGCATCGGCCTTGCGCTGGTCCATGAGCTGGTGAAATTGCATGACGGCATGGTGGAGGCTGCGAGCGTGCCGGGGGAGGGGAGCACCTTCACGGTATGCATCCCAAAGGGGACGTCGCACCTGCCTGCGGATCGCATCCGGAGCGGGCGCAAGCTGCCATCGACGGCACTGGGGTCGCTCCCTTACGTGGAGGAGGCGCTACGCTGGCTGCCCACGGAGCGGAATGGCGATGACGCGGCCGGCTCGGAAGGGGATGGGATTGCCGATTCCGAGGCGGGCGCTGGAGCGAAGCCGACCATCCTGCTGGCGGACGATAATGAGGACATGCGGGATTATGTGGAGCGCCTGCTCTCGAGCCGGTTCCGGGTGATCACGGCCACGGATGGATTGATGGCGCTGGAGGCGGCGCGGCGGGAGAAACCCGATCTCATTCTGACGGACGTGATGATGCCGCGCCTGGATGGATTTGCGCTGCTGCGAGAGCTGCGGTCGGATCGGGCACTGGGCGCGCTGCCCGTGATCATGCTCTCTGCCCGGGCCGGGGAGGAAGCGCGGGCGGAGGGTCTGGATGCGGGCGCGGACGACTACATGATCAAGCCGTTTACCGCGCGGGAATTGCTGGCGCGCGTGGGCGGGACACTGGCGGTGGCGCGCGCGCGCCGGGAGGCGGCGGAACGGGAGGCGGAACTGCGGGCTGAGACGGCCGAGATCCTGGAGAGCATGACGCTGGCATTCGTCGCGCTGGATGAGGAATTTCGCTATGTGTACCTGAACGCGAAGGCGGAGGAGATCCTGGGCATGAGGCGCGGGGAGGCGCTCAATCGCCGGATATGGGACGTGATTCCGGGCTCGGAAACGAGCACGACCGGGGTGGAATTGCGGCGGGCCCAGGCTGGGCGGGTGCCGGTGCATTACGTGAATTTTTATGAACCATGGGGACGCTGGTTCGAGGTGAACGCCTACCCGATGAGCGGGGGCCGGCTGGGGTTGTTCTTCAGGGACATTACGGAGAGCAAGGCGATCGAAGAGGCCTTGCGCGCGGCCAAGGAGGCGGCCGAGGCCGCCAGCCGCTCAAAGGACCGTTTCCTGGCGGTCCTGAGCCATGAGCTGCGCACCCCCCTTAGCCCGGTTTTACTCAGCGTGTCGGCGATGGAGGCCGACCCCGAATTGCCGCCGGCGATTCATGAGGAGATGCTGATGATCCGGCGGAACATTGAGCTCGAGACGCGGCTGATCGACGACTTGCTGGACCTGAGCCGGATCATCAACGGGAAGCTGGCGCTGCATGTGAAGCCCGTGGATTTGAACGAGAAGATCAAGTATGTGGCGCAGATCTGCCGGGAGCAAATTCTCGAGAAGGCGATCCGCCTTCACCTTTCGCTGGATCCGCGGCTTGGGTCGCTGACCGGGGACCCCTCGCGGATGCAGCAGGTGCTGTGGAATGTATTGAAGAATGCGGCGAAGTTTACGCCGCAGGGCGGGGATATTTATGTGACCACAGCGCTTATGCCGGAGGGAGGAGCGGAGGTGGTGGTGCGGGACACGGGGATCGGGCTGGCGCCGGAGGCGATTGCGACAATATTCGACGCGTTCGAACAGGGTGGCCCGCAAATTACACAGCAATTTGGGGGACTGGGCCTCGGCCTGGCGATCTCGAAGGTGCTGGTGGAAATGCACGGCGGGGAAATCCGCGCGGAAAGCGCCGGGCTGGGCCAGGGCTCGACATTCACCATCACGCTGCCGAATGCGCGTGAAGCGAGCGAGGAACCGGTGCCGGAGCGCCGCAACGGCGACGGGCCGGGTGGAGTCGCCGGGCTGCGCCTGCTGGTGGTGGAAGACCACGCGGATACCGCGCGCATCCTGGGCCGCCTGCTGCGGAAGCGGGGTTATACCGTCCAGATCGCGGGGACGGTGGGTGAGGCGATAGGGGTGCTCGCGGAAGAACCGGTGGATATGATCGTGAGCGACGTGGGGCTGCCGGACGGGACCGGGTACGAGTTGATGCGGCGCGCGCAGCAGATGCGGCCGGTGACGGGGATTGCCATGAGTGGATTCGGCATGGAGGAGGATATCATGCGGAGCCGGGAGGCGGGATTCGCGGAGCACCTCGTGAAGCCTGTGGATGCGGCGCAGATCGATGAGGCGATCCGGAGGCTGTTCAGGGCCGGGGAGTGAGTAGGGAAATGGGGCGCGCAACCGCTTGATTAGACCGGATTAAATATCACTGTAGCCGGTTGCATTGTCGCGTTCCATTGGGGCTTGGCCCGTTTTGCTTCTCGCCCAGGGCGTTGCCCTGGGCTGGCTTGTGCCGGGCCTTTGGCCCTCAAACTCAGTGGGCTTAACTTAGTACCATTCGGGCGTGCCCGCTCAATTAATCAGTGGCTCCGGGAAGGAAAGGATGCAGAATCGCCGGGAGAGATACGCCCATGAAGAAGACTCTTTCAACCGTTTTGAGTGCGGCGAGCAGGAAGGACTTACGATGCCTTTTAATTGGTGGCAATGCCGTGATCCTTATGGGGTCTGCCCGAATGACCCTTGATGTCGATTTGCTGGTCCCGGCGGAGAAGCGATCCCAATGGCTCGATCTGATGAGGGAATTAGGTTTTCGATTACTCCATGGCTCGGATGCCTTCGCACAATTCAATCCTGGCAGTGAAGGTATGGCGCCGGTTGACCTGATGTTTGTCGATGCGGCGACATGGAATCACCTTAACGAAGAAGCGCGGCAGGAATTTATCGGGGATGAACCAGTACGGGTCCCTCGGATTGAGCATTTGATCGCCCTGAAGCTGCATGCCGCCGGGAGCACTTCCCGAACGGCACGAGAGCAGGATTGGGAGGATATTCGCAATATGGTCCGCGTTTGGCGTCTCGATCCATCTGATCCATATTTCAGGGACCTCATTCTGCGCCATGGAGGCGAGGATGCCATGAAACGAATACTCGGTTACCGCGATGAATCCTGAACACGTTCCCGACCCGCTGTCGACACCGATGCTCAATCTGCCGACGTTTGATATTCCCGAGCGGGACCCGCTGTCATGGAAGATGACCTGGGAGGAGGTGACCGAGGAGACAGAGGAGCAACGGCAATTCTACATGAAACATTATGACTCGCCGGAAAGGCGGCTGCGGGACAAGAACCCGAAGCCGTTCCGGCTGCATTAGCGGCGGTTTAGGAAATAGTATGGCCGTTCCAATTGGCGTGGGAAGAGGGGTTCACGTTCAAGTTAAAGGTCGATGATCGACTTCGTTAAGTTCAAGTACACGCTGGCGCGCCGCCCTCGGCGTGACTGCTGGAGTTTATTTTAAACCGCTCCGGCGGCGGGTGAGCCAGGCGGCCCCGGCGGCCAGGGCGCACAGGAGGCTTGAGGTGGTCGAGGGTTCGGGGACGGCGGAGAATTTTACGACCGGGGTGTTTTCGCTTCCGGCGGCGGCCAGCTGGGTTGGCGTATTGGAGTCGAAAGAGGCGTTGGCGAAATCAATGGAGGGAGCATCCAGGGGCTCTCCGGGTGAGGAGGGAATTGAGACCTCCGGGGTTTGTGAGGAACCGAAAAGAAATTGGGAATAGAAGCCCGAATCAGAGAGGTCGGTGGTAAGAGAAAGGTGGAAGCTGATCGCTTCGTCGGAAGCCGGAAGGGTGAGCGTCTGGGGATCGTCGGTGAAGAAAGTCTCCGCCGTACTGAGGCTGGTGAAGGTGTCACTGAGGAGAAGACTGGAACCTTCGTCCACGCTGAACTCCAGGGTATTAAAGCCGCTGCCCAACGCGGAGTAAGTCAACAGGGCCAATGTCATTGGGCCGGCGGAGAGGCCGGGAAAATTGAAGGTGGCGCTGGTGGTATAGGTGTGGCTGGCGGTGGCTCCAGTGGAGTAGGCGCCGCCGAGATCGACGAGACCGAAGGCATTTTTCCCGGTGAAGGCAGTGGTGGAATTTGGATTGCCGGAAAGGGCGCTGGAGACGTCCGAGGCTTGGGGCAGGGCGGTGCCGTAGCTGATGGATTGGAGACTCTCGCTGCTGGCCTGTGAGAATGAAGGGGCGGGCTGGCCAATCGAGCCGATGCTTTCGACATGGCTGCCGCCATTGACGTCGACGGGGGCGGAGGCGACCAGGTTGACCGTGGCGCTGCCGGAGAGATTGACCTTGGCGGTGGCAGTGCCGCCATTGCCCGCGGCGATGGCGTTGGCCTGGCCGACCGAAGCGCCGCCTTCGTTGACGATGGCCAGGGCGGTGGCTGACCCCTGGGTTTCATTGGCTATGCCGATGCCGCCGATGCCGCCGGTGGCGTTAGCGTCGGCGGTGGTAGGGCCGTTGCCGGTTGCGGTGGCGGAAGCGGAGGCGTTGCCGCCATTGCCGGCGGCGATATTGTTGAGCTGGGGGCCGCCGGCGCCGCCGGTAGCGGTTGCGGTCGAGAGTGTAGTATCGCTTGAAATGGTACTGATGGCCGAGACGGTGGCGCTGGCTGAGGCGCCGTTACCGCCGTAGCCGTTTACGCCTGCCCCCGCGCCGCCGGTGGCGGTGTCATTGGCGGTGAGGCTTCCGCCGCCAGCGTTGGTGGCGGCGAGGTTCGAGACGGCGGCACCGGCGGTGCCGTTGTGGCCGTAGGGGGCGGCTGCGGAATAGGATCCGCCCGCAGCGCCGCCGGTGGCGGTCTGGTTGAGGGTGAGGGTCCCGGTGGTGGACCCGCTGACGATGCCGGACGTGATATCAACGGAGGCGCCGTTGCCGCCATTGGCGCCGTTGAAAGCCTCCCCGCCACCGCCGCCGACTTCGGTGCCGTAAACGGTCACGTTCGCCCCCGCGGTATCGGTCCCCCGCGCGGAGGCGGATGCGATGCCGCCGATGCCGCCCGTATGCCCGGCGCCCTCAGCCTCGCCGCCGCTCCCACCCATGGCGGACGCATTCGTGGTGTTGCTGCTTGTGCTTCCGTTGCTTTGGCCGATGGCGGTGGAGCTTGCCGCGCCGCCGGCGCTGCCATTGAAGCTGGTGGTGCTGGCGCCGTTGCCGCCGGTGCCGGAGCCGCCGTTGGCGATGTCGGTGACGCTTACGGAGCTGTCGGTCCCGGTAGCGATGGCGGTTGAATGGCTCGTGGCGGAAGCGCCGATGGGACCGGCGGCACCGGTTCCCGCATTGTACCCGCCGGCGCCCGCAGAGGCGGTGCCGTTGGCGGTAACGATGATGTTCGAGGCCGAGGAAGTGGCGGTGGTGGTATCGGACGCCGCCCCACCGGCGCCAGCAGGGGTGGTGCCTTCGTCCATTCCGCCTGCGCCGCCTTTTGCGGTGTTATTGAGAGTGATATTGCCGCGGCCGGGGTTGGTTGCGATGAGAATGGAGTTGGCGCTCCCGGAGATGCCGACGATGCCGGCACCGGTGGTCGAATAGATGCTGCCGGCACCGCCGCCCGTGGCGTTCTGGTTGAGGGTCAGTATGCCACTGGTGGAGCCGCTGACGACGCCGTTGCCGCCAATCACGATGCTGGCCCCATTGCCGCCGCTGGCACCGTCGACGCCGTTTCCGCCGCTGCCGCCGGTCTCGGATGCGGTCACGGAGATGCCGTCCCCGGTGGTGCTGGAGCCGGTGGCGGAAGCGGTGGCGGTTGCGCCATTGCCGCCGGCGTGCCCGGTGTCCGACCCTTCGCCGCCGCTCCCGCCGGTGGCGGAACTGGAGGAGGCATCGATGCTGGAGTCGTTGGCGATCAGTACGGCGGATGAACTGGCGGTGCCGCCATTGCCGCCATTGCCTTTACCGGGCGTGGCGGAGACGTAGTAATCACCAGAACTGCCGCCGGTTCCGCCAGTAGCGGTGTCGGTAACGGTGGTATCCGAAAAATCGCCGCCGTATCCGGTGGAGGTGTCAGTGGAGTGGCTCGTGGCGGAGCCGCCGATGCCGCCGTTGCCGACGATGAGGGAGTACCCGCCATTGCCGCCGGTTGCAGTGCCTAGGGAGGAAGAGCCGATGGCGTAGCCAACGCGGCTCGTTGTGATAGCCACGTTGGTGGCTGAGCCGCCGTTGCCTCCATTGCCGGAGTTGCCTCCATTGTTGCCGCCCGCGCCGCCTGTGGCGACACCGGTGGAGAATGAACTGGCGAACGTGGAGGTGGTGGTGACGGTGTCGTTGGCGGTGCCGCCGTTGCCCGCAGGACCGGCAAGCAGGGCGTCGTTTCCGCCGGCTCCGCCAGTGGCGGAGTTATTGCCGGCCACAACGCTGCCGCCGGCAACCCTGGAGGGATTGGTAGCGACGAGAACCGAGGTGGCATTGCCCGCGAGGCCGGCGGAGGTGCCCTTCACTCCGGTATATGAGTAGCCGTAGGCCAATCCGCCGGCAGCGCCGCCGGTGGCACTCTGGTCGAGGGTGAGTGTGCCGTTTGCGGAGCCGCTGACGATGCCGGGACTGGCAATGGTGATACTTGTTCCGTTACCGCCGTTTGCGCCATTGTAGCCCGCGCCGCCCTGGCCACCGGTTTCCGCGCCGCTGACCTTGAGGAGGCCCGGACCGCTATTGGTGCCAGAGGCGGAAGCGGTGGCGAGGCCGCCATTGCCACCGAGGTGGCCGACGCCGATGCCGCTGCCACCCTGACCGCCGGTGGCGCTGGCGCTTAGGGAGTCGGAGGCACCGTTGTCGGTTGCCTTCCCGGAGGCCTTTGAATTTGCGGAACCGCCGTTACCGCCGGTGCCGGTCCCATTGTAATAATAGCCTCCCACGCTGCCGCCCTCACCACCGGTGACGATATCGGTCACGACGATCGAACTGGTTGCGTTTGTGGTGATTGCGGAGGAATTGCCGACTGCGGTGCCGCCCGCGCCGGCGGCACCGGTGATGCTGCCGCCGCCTTCGCCGCCCGTCGCCGAGCCGTTGGTGGTGGCATAGATGCCTGGCGCGGAGGAAGTGGCGATGGTGGTCTCGCTGGCCGTACCGCCCGCGGTTCCGGGGCCGGTGGTGGCGTTGTTGCCGCCCTCGCCGCCGGTGGCGGTATTACCGGCGGTAATATTGCCGCCGCCGGGATTGGTCACGGCCATGACGGAGGAAGCGTTGCCCGCGACGCCGACGACCGTGCTATTGGAGCCGTAGTAGTTGATGACCGTCGATCCGCCCGCGCCGCCGCTGGCGGACTGGGACAACTCGAGGGTATCGGTGGTGGATCCGCTGACGATCGCGGCCGGAATGGAAATGCTTGCGCCATTCCCTGCGACTGCGCCTGCTATGGCGGGGCCGCCTGCGCCGCCCGCCTCTGCGGCGGAGACGGTGACATAGCCGGCGTTCTGGCTGGTGCCGCTGGCGCTGGCGGTGGCGGCAGCGCCATTGCCGCCCTTGAATCCCGCGCCCATGGCCTGGCCGCCGCTGCCGCCGGTGGCACTGGCGCTTACGGAATCATAGCCGTCGCGCGTGTAGCCGTAAGCCGTCGCAGTGGCCGTCGCGCCGGCGCCACCATTGCCGCCGAGGCTTTCATATCCGTTTGAGTTGCCGCCATTGCCGCCGTTTGCCGAGGAGGTGGCGTTGGCGGGGCTGTTTAAGCCAGAGGCGATCGCAGTGACGTGGCCGACCGCGATGCCGCCATTGCCATTGTTGCCGGTGCCATCGTTATCGCCGCCGTTGCCGCCGTACGCGTAGCCGGTGTCCGTGACCGAGATGTTCTGAGCAGTGCCGGTCGCGATGGTGACATCACTGGCCGTGGCGCCGGCGCCGCCGACCCCCACGCCGGCGTCAACGTTGCCGCCGGCGCCCCCGTTGGCGGTGTTGGTGGCGGTCACGCTGTTGCCGCCTGGATTCGTGGCGACGAGCGTAGAGGAGACTGCGCCGGCGAGGCCCACCTTGCCGTCGGTCCCGGAGCCGCTGACGTCGCCGCCGTTGCCGCCGGTGGCGGTCTGGCTAAAGGTAATTTCGTTGGTCGAGGACCCGATGACAACGGCCCCGGCACCAGTGCCGGTGATTGTGATGCCCGCACCGTTGCCGCCATTGGCGCCGTCAGCACCCTCGCCGCCGCCGCCCCCGGTCTCCGAGGCGGTGATGGTGAGGTAATCGCCGGAACCGCTGGTAGCCAGCGCAAGCGCGGTGGCGGCGCCGCCATTGCCGCCCGTCTTGCCGGTACCCTCTCCCTGGCCGCCACCGCCGCCGGTGGCGTTGGCAGTGACGTCGCCGCTTGCGGAGGCGAAAATTGAGCCAAAGCCGACACTGTTGTCGGCAGTGTCCTCGACCGTTGCGGAGCCGGTGGCGCCATTGCCGCCGTTGCCCAATCCCCCATTGACGGAGCCGCCGTAGCCGCCGGTGGCATTACTGGTGGCATCGATGTTGCCATGGCCAGGGTTGGAGGGCTTGAGTATGGAAACGGCTGCGCCGGCCGCGCCCACAGTCCCATCGACCCCGGTGCTGGAATCGTTATTGACCGAGCCGCCGTAGCCACCGGCGGCGTTTTGAATCAACGTGAGAATGCCGGCGGTCGAGCCGGAGACGATGAGCCCAGTACCGGCGCCGGAGATGGAGATGCCCGCACCTGTGCCGCCATTTGCGCCGTTGTATCCCTCGCCGCCCGCGCCGCCGGTCTCATAAGCGGTTACATAAAGGTTCGCGCCGGTGGTCGTGGTTGCCGAGGCCGAAGCCGTAGCGGCAGCGCCGGCGCCGCCGACCTTACCCTTGCCTGTTGCCTGGCCGCCCGCGCCTCCCGTCGATTCAGCTGTTACATTTACATTCGCGCCCCCACTTAAAGCATTCGTAGCCGCTACGACCGCGCGCGCCGCCCCACCGGCGCCGGCAATGCCGCTGCCTGAATAAACGGAACCACCCTCACCGCCGACCGCGGTGCTGTTGGCGGTCAACCCGCCCTTGCCAGGATTGGAGGCGGCGAGGATGGAGGTGGCGGAGCCGGCTGCCCCAACGGTGCCATCCACACCCGTGGCCGAATCATTGCCGACGCTGCCGCCCTCGCCGCCGTTGGCATTCTGATTGAGGGTGAGGCTCCCGGAAGTAGACCCGCTGACGGCAATGCCCGCGCCGGCACCGGTAATATCGATGCTGGCGCCGCTGCCAGCGTTGGCCCCATCATATCCCTCGCCGCCGTTCCCGCCATTTTCGACGGCGGATACCGTGAGGCTTCCACCGGCGGCGCTCGTGGCCTGGGCGGAAGCTACGGCTACCACGCCGTTGCCGGCGACCTTCGCCTTGCCATACCCCTCACCGCCCGAGCCGCCGGTGGCGTTGGCATCCACCGTCGCACCGTTGGAGGAAACCTTGAGGGCGGTCACGACAGACCGGGCGGCGCCGCCGGCGACGCCACTGCCGAGGCCGGAAGCAGCCGAGCCGCCGTTGCCGCCATACGCATAGCTGTAGGCGGATACGTTGCCCCCCCCGGGATTGGCGGCGACCAGAATCGAGGTGGCGCTGCCAGCGATTCCCGCGACCCCGTCGGCACCGGTGGCCGAGTCATTATCCACCTCGCCGCCATTCCCGCCGTTGGCGGTCTGATTCAGCGTCAAGGGCTCATAGGTCGAGCCGCTGACGGCGATGCCGGCGCCGGTGCCACTGATGAGGATGCTCGCACCGGTGCCGCCCTTGGCCCCGTTGTTGCCTTCCCCGCCGTTGCCACCGGTTTCCACCGCGGAGACGGAAAGAGAATTGTAAGCCTTGCTGGTCGCCTCCGCAAAAGCGGTGGCACCCGCGCCATTGCCGCCGGCCTTTCCGGCGCCCTGGCCCTGGCCGCCGTTGCCTCCCGCGGCGTGGGCGGCGACGCTGTTGCCGTAGTAACCTGCGCCATCGGCGTTAATGGCCGTGGCTGTTGCGGTACCCTTTGCGCCGTTGCCGCCATTGCCGAGGCCGCTATAGACCGAGCCGCCCGTGCCGCCATTGGCGGAGCTGGTGGCGTCCAAATCGCCATTGCCCGGATTGGTCGCGATGAGCGTGGAGGTGGCCGCGCCGGCCGCGCCGACAGTCCCATCGACGCCGGTGGAAGAATCGTTGCCAACCCCGCCGCCGTTGCCGCCGGTGGCCGTCTGGGTCAAGGAGAGATCGCCGGCTGTCGAGCCGCTGACGGCAATGCCGGCGCCCGCGCCGGTGATGGTGATCGTCGCGCCTGTGCCGCCATTGGCGCCATTATATCCCTCGCCGCCGGCGCCGCCGGTCTCGGAGGCTGCGACGTCGATGTTCTGATCCGCACTGCTCGCGCCATGGGCGGAGGCGACTGCCACTACACCATTGCCGCCGATTTTGGCCTTGCCCTCCCCCTGGCCGCCGGAGCCACCGGTGGCATATGCACTGACGCTATTTGTGTAAGAGGAGACGTTGAGAGTGTTTGCCGTTGCGGTCGCGGTGCCGGTCGCGCCGTTACCGCCATTGCCAACGCCGGAGTCCACGGAGCTGCCGGCACCGCCCGTGGCATAGCTGGTGGCATTCAAGCCGCCCTCGGAATTGGCGGCATTCAGCACCGACTTCGCGCTGCCGGCGACGCCCACGGCACCGACTGCGCCCGTGGATGAGGCATTGTCGAGGCTTCCGGCGGAGCCGCCGGTGGCCGTCTGCTGGAGAGTCAGTGTGCCGGTGGTTGAGCCGCTGACAATGGGGATGGTAATGGCGATGCTGGCGCCATTGCCGGCACCTGCGCCGTTATAACCTTCGCCGCCGTTACCCCCGGTCTCCGCGGCCCCCACCGAAAACGAGTTGCCGTCAATGCTGCTGCCGATCGCGGAAGCCCCCGCTGCCGCGCCATTGCCGCCGACTTTCCCGGCGCCCTCCCCCTGGCCGCCATTGCCGCCTATGGCATTGGCGGTGACGCCATCGGAGTAACCTGAGGCGGTATTAGCGTTCAACGCCTTGACGACGGCACTGGCCACCGCGCCGTTGCCGCCGCTACCAATGCCGCTAATGACAGACCCGCCGGCGCCGCCAGTGGCGTTGCTGGTCGCGGAGAAGGCGCCGCGGGCCGGATTGGAAGGGATGAGGACGGAAACGGCGGTGCCCGCCGCGCCCACGGCGCCATCCACGCTCGTGGCGGAGGCATTGCCCTCGCTGCCGCCCGCGCCGCCAGTAGCGTTCTGGGTCAACGAAAGTTCGCCGGTGGTCGAGCCCTGGATGATCAGGCCGGCCACGCCCGTGCCGGAGATGGTGATACTTGCGCCGTTGCCGCCCTTTGCGCCGTCATATCCCTCGCCGCCGCTGCCGCCAGTCTCCGAGGCCGTAAGGGTCAGATAGCTGCCGTTTGTACTGGTGGCCGTGGTCACGGCAGTGGCCGTAGCGCCGTTGCCGCCGACTTTGCCCGCGCCTTCGCCCTGGCCGCCGTTGCCGCCTGCGGCCCTGGAGGTCAAGTAATCAAAGGCGAAGGTCGTGGAGGTTGTGGGATTTCCCTTTGCCACGGCGCTTGCGGCGGCTCCGTTTGCCCCATTGCCGAGGCCGGAGTTGGCGGACCCGCCGTTGCCGCCGTACGCGTTGCTCGTGGCACTGTAGCCACCTCCGCCGGGATTGGCCGCAACCAATACGGACGTGGCTGTGCCGGCTGCGCCCGCAGTGCCATCCACGCTGGCAGCGGCGTTGTTAACCGCGCCGCCGGAACCGCCATTGGCGGTCTGGGTGAGGTACACGAGGGAACTCGAGGAACCGCTAAGAGCGATGCCCGCGCCCGTGCCGGTGATGGTAATGCTCGCGCCCTTGCCGCCATTGGCCCCGTTGTAGCCCTGGCCGCCGTCGCCACCGGTCTCATTGGCGGTGAGAGAAAGGCCATATCCGCCCTTGCTGGCAGCCGATACGAGCGCGGTGGCGGTGCCGCCGCTGCCGCCGGTCTTGCCGAGGCCATAAGCGTTGCCGCCGAAGCCGCCGGTGGCATTGGCCGTGAGGGTCGCGCCATTATTCGATCCGCCGATTGCATTCAACTCCGAGACGACTGCGCTGGCCGCGGCGCCATTGCCGCCATTGCCGACCCCGGAAGTGACGCTGCCGCCCCCGCCACCCGTGGCGTTGCTGGTGGCGGACAAGTTGCCCCCGCTTGGGTTGATAGGCTTCAAGATGGAAGTGGCGCCGCCTGCGACGCCGACCGCGCCATTGACGCCGCTTGAGGAGACGCTTCCACCCGCGCCGCCATTGGCGGTCTGGTTGAGGGTAAGGTAGCCG
>Ga0302320_10010793_pt1 | contig 19430 bp, 25 predicted proteins | sample Bog_T0_3_FD_202130 | JGI IMG/M metagenome (GOLD analysis project Ga0302320, IMG submission 202130) | Peat permafrost microbial communities from Stordalen Mire near Abisko, Sweden - Bog_T0_3 | ecosystem: Environmental > Terrestrial > Soil > Wetlands > Peat | place: Sweden: Abisko, Stordalen Mire... | reverse complement strand
AGCAGATGTTTCACTGCCTCTCGAATGCCGCTCACAATGCTGATCGTGTTTGATCCCCCACCCTGCTTTAAGATCGGAATGTATACGGAATGCTGACCGTCGACCCGGACGATGTTGTATTGCAGTTGGCCTGAGTCAACCGCTTTCCCGACATCCCCGACGAAGACGGACTCACCCATATGGTCCTGTTTGTCCGTCTTTATCGGCATGGCATTGATTTCATCAACCACCGGGATCTGGCTGTTGGCATAGACGTTGTAGTCTTTCGGTCCGATGCGCACGTCGCCGGCGGGTAGAATCAAATTCGATTCATTCACCGAGCGCACCACGTCCATCACCGAGAGTTGGTGCGCCTCAAGTTTGACCGGATCGACATAAATCTGAATTTGCCGGTACTTGCCGCCGTAAGGCTGCGGCACGGAAGCGCCGGGAACGTTGGCGATTTGATTCCGTACCTCAAACTGCGCCAGATCTTTGAGCCGCGTCTGGTCGAGACCCTGACCTTCGAGTGTGACCAGACACACGGGAAGATTCGAAGCATCGAACTTCAGCACCACCGGAGGCAGGGTTCCCGGCGGCAGCCGCCGCAAATTTGCCATCGCGAGATTCGAGATATTGCTGACTGCGGCGTTCGCGTCTGTGCCTGGCTGAAAGTAGATTTTGATCAGGCTCACCCCGGGCAGCGATCGCGACTCGATATGATTGATTCCGCTTCCCAAAGTAAAAAAGCGCTCGTAGCTATCTGTGATGTCCGCCTCAATCTGCTGCGGCGGCATGCCCGCGTAGAAGGTCGCGACCACAACCACCGGGATATTAATTTCCGGGAACAGATCGACGGGCATACGCGCAACTGTGGTAACACCGACGACGATAACCATGAGGCAAAGCATCAGGATGAAGAACGGATGCTTGATGGCAAAAGAGGACATTACTCGCTCACCTCCTGCGCCGCCGTTGGAATGAACGCCGTGTGCGGGGACACAACTTCCCCGGGCTGATAGCCAGTCTGCCCAGAGGCGATCACATTATCCCCAGCCTTCAGGCCGCTGGTAATCTCCACGTGGTTCGAGGTTTGAATTCCCAGAGTCACATTGCGCTTCTCGACATGGTTCGTCGCATCCACTGCCAGCACATATGATTGATCGCCGCTCTGCACTACGGCCTGCGCCGGCAAAATAAGAGCGTCATTCTTTTGCAGGAGTTGAATTGACGTCTCCGCGTACATCCCTGGACTGAGACTTAGATCATGGTTCGGGACATCGACCTCGGTCAGCATGGTTCGGGTGTTGGTATCGAGTGCACGCGAGAAACGGATGATCTTGCATGTAAATGTGCGCCCAGTGGCGTTGACTTTCACCTGAACATCTCCGCCGACCTGAATGTAAGGCACGTCGCTCTCCGGCACGGGCATGCGGAGCCGGAGCAGGTCGCTCTCGGCCACTTGTACCACGGGAAGTGTATTCGTATTGTTGTCCTGTCCCGCTTGAATCAGCGTGCCGGTATCGGCGTAGCGCTTCGTCACCACACCTGTAAAGGGAGCGACGATCTGCTCGTATCCGGACATCGTTTCGAGCCGGCTACGAGTCGCGTTGGAAACGCCGAGTTGTTGCCGCATGGCGTCGAGCGAAGCCTTCGCGACCCCGACCTGTGCCGCGGCTTGCTGGTCTTTGGCTCGCGCGTCATCCAACTCCTGCTCCGCGATCAGCCCTGGTCTTTCCTTGGAAGCTTCTTCCAGACGGGTATACTCGGCATGCAATGCGGAATACGACGACTGGGCGCTGACGACCTCGCTCTGCGCGCGAGTGATGTCAGATTGGCTGTGGCGAACCTCGGCCTGAGCGCCCTCCACTTGATTCTGCAACTCCGGGACTTCCAGCAGAGCCAGGACTTCGCCCTGACGAACGCGGTCGCCGATATCGACTTTGATCCAGCGAATATATCCCGAGACTTTGGCGTGAAGATCTACCTGTTGATAGGGCTGGAATTGGCCGGCAACGGTGAGGGAGCTGGCCAGATTGCCACGCGTGACCGCGACAACTGCCGCCGCTCTCGGCTGCTCGGCAGGGGCTTTGCCATAGTGACTTCGAACGATCCAGAAAAGAGCTGCCAACAAAAGGCAGAGAAGCCCCGCAATCCAAAAGATTAGCTTACGATGCATGGAGCCACCTTACTTTCAATCCCGCAGTTGATTGGAATCGACGACAGTAGATCTCCTTTAAAGGGACTGGCGATCACTCAACGGTCCTATTCGATGTTTGAATAGGCCTGGTCTGCCGTAAATATATCGCCGTGGGGGGACTAAAAAGAGGCTGGAGGAGGACGTTGCGTGAGGTGCGGATCGTGGTAGTTCCATCCGCTAGACCTGCAGAAGTTCATTTCAACTTGGTAAAACTTGAATGTAAGAAACAAAATCGTGTGGGCCAAAACCAATAACGAAATCAGGTTCAACGTCTCCCGAGCCGTATCTGGTTTGAGGGCCCTTTCAAGCGAGGCCATGGTTTGGGCAGAACGCCTCTCCGTCAAGAGCTTGGCAACTGTGCTGGTCGATGGAGATTGGTTGGCCTTATAAAGGGAGAGTTTGGCGTGCAATCCCCAACTGAAAACGGCACACGCCAAAAAGAGGAGAGCGCACTTGAGTGCGCATGTGGCCGCAATTTGAGGTCGCATCTGTCTCCTCCTTTCCCGAGAGCCCTGTAAGTAGAGCCCTGTAAGTAATGTAGCAAAAAATGGCCTTGTGGAGTTGCGGGAAGAAAGCGCAGGTTGTGGGCGGCGAGCAGGCTGGACATTTTAGGACGTGAGGATGAACGAGAGTAAGTGACAGGGAAGATCGAGTTTCTTTTGCAAACGGAAGAAATGATTGGTAGTGTCCTAATTTGAAAAAATTTAGGACACCGCCGCGTCTCGTCAGCACTTGATTTCCTGACGACAAACCGACTTGTCGATACCGATCCGCATGTCCCAATCTGGATTACTTCAGAATCGTCGCGTCCTCTCCAACCTCTGCACAGGAGGACGATTAGATGCCCGGCGCGTTCTGCAACATGTTCTTAGTTGTCAAGATACCCCTTACCCTATGACCAGCGCGAAAGAATCCTTAAGCAACTTTAAACATGCATCACCAGTACCAGCCACGCTGGAACAGTTGGTTGCTCCAACGGACGAAGATATCCAGGCCGAGTGCCGGCGGGTTTCTGGTCTGCTGCATAGCTGAAAAATGCAGGAGCCGAACAGATCTAGTTCCTCTCCGGCTAGAACGCGACTACTCGGTGCGGTGCGGCGGGAGCTCTCTTTGTGGTCCCAAGCCCCCGATCATTTCCTGAAAAAGGTCGAGGCATATCGGGCCGAAAATGCGAAGCCATTCGTTCGTCTTAGTTTAGCGAGCAGACACGCGTCCGAGTCTGCGTGAGGGGATATTGATCGATCGAGATTCTTGGTTTGCTTTGTTTGGCTTCTTAGGCGGAACCCACATTCCTGATAGCGTCCGGCAAGATCACAGTCTCCCCGATTGCTTATTGGCTCGCTTGCAGGATTAATTCCAGCAGCGACGGGTCCGGAGCCAACTGCCCGCGCGTGATCGCATGGAGCGTTTCCATGATCGCGGCGTTTACGGGAGTGGGAACGCCGAATTGCGCAGCGATGCTTACCACGTATCCGTTGATGAAGTCGATTCGGTAATGCGCCCGCGCTCGATATCCTGCAACATTGAGGGTCTGACATCCCCGTAGCCTTTGAGTATCTGATCAAGCCAGGCATCGTACTCTTCGCTCGGGACGCTACGCCCCGACCGGGCTGGCGGAATCGGCTCGACGATCATCCGTTCCGGTCGTGCGCCGCTTGCCAGGGCCACCGCCAGGGCCTCGTCATAGGCTTGCTCGAAGACCTCGTGACCCTCAGACGAGGTGATGTACTCACGCATCGTCCCTCCCGCGACTGCCCCGAGGGTGGTAACCGAGCAGTTCAGCAGCAGCTTTGACCAGACAGCCCCGCGAAGATTTGGGGTGACCTTTAGCTCCACCGCGCGGCCAAGCCATTGACGAACTCGCTCCGCCCGCTCGCTTTCGCCACCAGCAGGTGTGCGCTCGCTCAACAGCAGCAGTCTGATCTTGGGGTAATGTTTCAGTCAGTGGCCGCTCACGAGGGAAACTCTTGCGGCGCGAGACCGTATAGTTGACATCCCAGGCGACGGTCATTTCATGCGCTCCAGCCTGCTCCCATCAGAGCCAGCGCTCCGGCATTCATCTCCAGGAACAATCCCGTTAAGATCGGTATTCCGGCCTCAGCCATCATTATCAGATGCATGACCGATTCTTTCGCGCCGCTGGTCGTTTCGATTTTGGTCTGCCGGTGCCACAACCAATTAAGAAAACCGGCGAGCGACCACACCGGCATGATGATGTACATCAGATACCGTTCCTTCGCATCATCTGCCGCTTGGCGGGACTTTTTGCGGTTTGCCGGTGTCGGGTGATCTCCGGCTCGACCCTTGGACGAAGCCCCTTTGGCTGCCAAGAACGCTAGACTTGCAACGGTCAGCAAGGACATCGGAATCCTCGCGGGCCGGGGAGATCCAGGGATAGTCCACCGGGCGTGCGGCATTGGGATGCGCAATAGGCTTAAAGCGACGCTGGCGTTTCTTGTTGTCGACTTACCCTGGCGCACACTAGCGCCGGTCTGTCGGATGGGATTAGCGCTGGCGCTATAATGCCTGATAGGGTTTGGGAACGATGGAAATGCAAGATTCCGCGCTTGCCCAAGTACGCCGAGCCAACCGGTCGATTTCAAGACTCTACAATCTGGTGCTTTCGTCCTGCGGACTAACGGCAACGCAGTACGTGTTGCTGCAGTCGATTGCGGTAACGCGTGAGATCTCGCAGTTGCAACTGTCCGAGAAGCTGTCCGCTGCGTCAGCCACCCTGTCGCGAAGGCTTTCGTGCTTAAGGAAAAAAGGCTTAGTTGACTTGCACCTCGGTGCGCGCGGGAGCCGAATCTATACGCTCACCCCCGCTGGCCGTGCACTGCTAAATTCGACCTCGTTGCAGTGGGAGTCTGCCCAACATCGCTTGCGAGCCGCATTAGGGGATGACAACTGGCAGGTTTTTAGCCTCCTCTGCGACCGCGTGTGCGAAGCTGCAAAAGAAGCTGAAACGATGCGCGTCGCCTTCTGTAGCAGGCAGGCTGCTGACTAATGATCTAGTAGCCCCGCATTCTTGCGCTTGCTATAGCAAGGCTTTGCATTTTCTCTTTCCGTCCATCCCTTTCAATTCCCGTGGCATCTCTACTGCGCCCATACCTCTGATCGCCGTGAGAAAGGGACAGAGAAAGATCCATGAGCGCCGGCACGACCGCTGTCCAGCAGCGCCTGCAAGAAATCTGGGAAACGCCGAAAACATTCTACGGATGGTTCTCCACCGTCGATCACAAAGAAATCGGTCACCGATATTTGGCGACGGCTTTTATTTTCCTCATTATCGGCGGGATCGAGGCTCTGATCATGCGCATTCAGTTGGCGCAGTCGGATCAGTCCTGGCTGACCCCTGAAGCGTACAACCAGCTTTTCACCATGCATGGCATGACCATGATCTTCTGGTATGCCGCTCCCATCCTTTCCGGCTTTGCAAATTATCTGATTCCGCTGATGATTGGCGCGCGCGACATGGCGTTTCCCCGCCTGAACGCCTTTTCTTACTGGACCTTCTTGCTATCCGGAATTCTGCTCTACGTCAGCGCGTTCATGGGACAGTCGCCGCACGGGGGCTGGTTTGCCTATGCTCCATATACCAGCCTTCGTTACTCGCCCGGATACGGAATGGACTTCTACGCTCTGGCGCTGATCTTCCTGACCGTCTCAACAACCGTCGGCGCCGTCAATTTCATTGTGTCGATTTTTCGTTTACGTGCTCCGGGTATGGCAATCAGCCGCATGCCGCTATTTCTGTACAGCACGCTGACGATCTCGTTCGCGATTCTGATGTCCCTGCCTGCGCTGACAGTCGATTGCGTATTCCTTGAATTGGATCGACGCTGGGGCACCCATTTCTTCGATACGCGTCTGGGCGGTGAGCCGCTGCTGTGGCAGCAGTTGTTCTGGTTTTTTGGACACCCATGGGTTTACGTGGTGTTTCTCCCCGCGACCGGCATGGCGTCGATGATCATTCCCGTCTTCTCGCGGCGCCCAATTGTCGGCTACCCGTATGTCGCTATCTCCACCATCCTGACTGGCGTGGTGGGTTTTGGGGTCTGGCTGCATCACATGTTCGCTGTCGGCATGTCGGACATAGCCATGAGCTTTTTCAGCGCTGGCAGCATGACGATTTCAATCTTCAGCGCCGTGCAAGTGTTCTGCTGGATCGCGACCATCTGGAAGGGACGACCGGTCCCAACCGCAGCTATGCACTTCGCCATGGGGTTTCTTGCGCTCCTCGTGATTGGTGGCTTGAACGGAATTTTCACCGCGATCATTCCGGTTGATTGGCAGGTGCACGATACCTACTTCGTGGTCGCTCATCTCCATTACGTGCTCATCGGAGCCAATGTGTTCCCCGTCTTCGCTGCGTTCCACTACTGGCTGCCCAAGATGACAGGGCGAATGCTGGATGAGCGGCTTGGCAAATGGAGCTTCTGGGTGATGTTCGTCGGCTTTAACCTCGCCTTCTTTCCCATGCATCTGGCGGGCCTGGGCGGTATGCCGCGCCGCATCTACACCTATCCCGCGGGACTTGGTTTGGACGGTCTGAATATGACAGCGACTATCGGAGCATTCATCTTCGGCATCGGGATCCTGCTGAGCATCATCAATTTCTTTCAGAGCCTTCGCACCGGTCAGATCGCCGGCAAGAATCCATGGAACGCCGACTCTCTCGAATGGGAGACGGATTCTCCGCCCGCCCCTTACGCGACGGTACACATCCCTACCGTCGTCTCTCGGCATCCTCTGTGGGACGACCACGATGAAGAATACGACCCGAAAAATGAACGAGTCTTCGACGACGGTCGCGAAACTCTCTCGACCACATGGCTCGATGCCGAGCCTCAATCGATCATGAAAATGCCCGAGGATACGATCTCTCCGTTGTTGGTTGCGCTCGCTCTTATGCTGCTGTTTCTTGCCCTGGTTTTTCAATGGATGTGGGTTGCTCTCGCCGGCGCAGTGGGCACTTTGTTCGCTGGCTATTACTGGCTATGGCCCAGGCCAGAGGAGAAACTGGCATGAGCCTCGCGGTCGCCCCGGTTCGTTCCATTCCGGTTCCCCTTGAAACCGAGCGCGGAACATACGGAATGATGTGCACCATCCTGACGGAAGGTTTTCTATTTGTCGCTCTATTTGCCAGCTACTTCATGCTCGGTAGCAATAAAGAGCGTTGGAGAATCGAGGAACTGCCCAAGCTCCATTATGCGTTGCCTATGCTGGCTGTGCTGATTCTAAGCAGCCTGGTTCTGCACTGGGGTGAGCGGCGAGTGAAAGAAGAGCGTTATGCCGCCGGACGGATTGCGCTTACGCTCACTATCCTGATTGGACTGGTCTTCCTGACACTGTCGGCTTTCGATTATCGCGAACATTGGCAGCATCTGACGCCCTCTACCGATTCTTACGGGTCGATTTTCTACACGATTACCTCATTTCACGCCGCTCACGTGATCGTTGGATTGCTGATCTTGATTTATGTGCTATTTCTGCCGCGCTATGCCCCGGCTGCGCAGTCGCCCTATCGTCCCTATCACGTAGCGGCAATGTATTGGCATTTCGTTGATGTTGTGTGGATTTTCGTGGTTGGAATTCTTTATGTAGGACCGCATTTGTAACTGCATGAACGATCCGGCTAAAACTCGGCAACATGTGTCGCCTGCGCGGCTTTGGTTCGGATTTGCCGGATCCGCGGCGTCCTGGATCGCGCTGGGCATCATTGATCTCCTGATCACGTGGCAGTCATGCCTCGGAAAAGAGCAGTACGGGGGGGCCCATCCCGAACCAGGAGTAAAGGTACTTTACCTTGTTGTCACGCTTGTGCTGCTGGTAACGGCGGTATCGGCGGGCCGGGTGTCGTTCCGCAACTGGCGCGAACTTTCCCCTAGCGGAAGTCTTGCACACGCCGAGGGGCGCGGCCGCGAAGAGTATATGGCGTTGATCGGGGTTTTTGTCAGCTGCACGCTTGGCATCGGAATCGTCCTGTTAGGCATCCCCCTTGCCATTCTCGATCTTTGTGTGAGGGCCAGATGAAGACGAATGCTCTGTTAGCTGCGGCCTTGCCTCTTCTGGTGTTGCTAGGGTGCACCGGTGGGCGCGCCACTCCGCCCTACCGCGTCGCTACCGGCGGGAATGCCCGGTCCGGCAGGAAAGTAATTCAGTCCGCAGGCTGCGGCGCATGCCACACGATTCCGGGAATCCATGCCGCTCACGGCGAACTCGGACCGCCGCTGAATTCTTTCAGCCGCCGCAGCATGATTGCGGGAGAACTCCCGAATACCCCGGACAACTTAGTTCGCTGGATCGAGAACCCACCTTCTGTGGAATCGGGCACTGCCATGCCGAACTTGGGACTTGACGACCAACAAGCACGCGACGCAGCCGCCTATTTATACACACTGCGGTGACGATGAGGAAAGGATCGGAGCAATGAACCGCGTTCTTAATTCCGTACTTTATGCGACTTTAGCCTTCGCCGTTTTAATGACGGTCTCAGTATGGGGACTAAATCCTCCCAGCGCCACCGACATTCCCGGCTCGCAACCGGGAATTCACCTTGTCAGTCCGCTTCCCACAGGCGATTGGACTATGCCTGCCGGCGATTACGCGAACACTCGTTTCAGTCCTCTCTCACAGATCAATACGGGCAACGTCAAGAATCTTCACGTCGTGGGCATGATGGCCGATGGAATTCCACACGGGCACGAGGGCGGACCGCTGGTGGTCAACAAGACGCTTTACATGGTTACGCCGTTCCCTAATTACCTGATCGCGCTCGATCTAACCAAACCTGGTTATCCGATGAAGTGGAGGTTTGAACCCAATCCCGATGGGCGCTCGCAGGGAATCGCATGTTGCGATGTGGTCAATCGAGGCGCTAGTTACGCTGACGGAAAAATTATTTACGCCACTCTCGATGGCAACACGTTCGCCGTCGACGCGGACAAAGGAACTCTGGTCTGGAAGACCAGCGTGGGAGACGAAGATCTCGGCGAAACCGTTACCATGGCGCCCATCGTCGTAAAAAACGTCGTACTGGTTGGAGACAGCGGCGGTGAATTAGGTGTGCGCGGGAAGCTCACCGCCCTCGATCTGAAATCCGGGAAAATCCTATGGCGGGCTTACAACAGCGGACCCGACAAAGACGCTCTGATCGGCGCAGACTTCAAGCCTTTTTATCCGAAAGATCAAGGCAAAGATCTGGGCGTGAGTTCGTGGACTCCGGACCAGTGGCATATGGGGGGTGGAACCATCTGGGGCTGGATCTCCTATGATCCCGAGCTCAATCTCATTTATTACGGCACCGGAAATCCCGGCGTCTGGAACGACGACATGCGACCCGGCGACAACAAGTGGTCGATCACCATCTGGGCGCGAAACCCAGAGACGGGAGACGCGAAATGGGCCTACCAGATTGAACCCCATGACGGCTGGGACTACGACGAGATCATGGAGAATGTTCTTGTCGATATGCCATGGCGGGGGCAGGCGCGAAAACTGCTGCTTCATCCCGGCCGCACTGGCTTCATGTTTGTGATGGACAGAGAGACCGGCGAGGTTCTTTCGGCGGAGAATTTTGTTCCCGTCACATGGGCAAAAGGCTATGACCTCAAAACCGGCCTTCCCATGGAAGATACTGACAAGCGTCCTCACACTAACCACTACGCCCGTGGAGTTTGCCCATCCTCTACCGGCGGTAAAGAATTTGTGCCTTCTTCTTTCTCTCCGAAGACCGGTTATCTATACATCCCGGCCCATAACACATGCATGGATTACTCCGGCGAAGATGTCAACTACATTGCCGGCACTCCTTACTTGGGAGCCAGTGTCCGCATGTACCCAGGTCCCGGCGGATACCAGGGCGAACTGATCGCGTGGGATGTTGCGAATGCGAAGAAGGTCTGGGGAATTAAAGAAACCGATCTCCCGGTGTATAGCGGAGTGCTTGCGACAGCCGGGGATGTCGTGTTCTACGGCACGATGGATGGTTGGTTTAGGGCGGTGGACGCACGAAATGGAAATGTGCTTTGGCAAATGAAGCTCGCCTCCGGCATTATCGGAAATCCCATCACTTTCATCGGTCCCGACGGCAAGCAATACGTCGCGATCTACGCGGGTATCGGGGGCTGGATGGGCGCCGTCGCTTTGCCTAGTGTCTCGACCGATGACGACTACGCCGCGCTGGGCGTAGTGGGCGCCATGAAGAAGATTAAGCAAATGACGAATCCGGGAGGAGCGGTTTATGTCTTCGGCTATTAGGAGGCTGGCGGTTTTTTTGTTCTTCTGCTCGCTGCCGGTTTTGGCGGCTACTCCAGAACTTCGAGTTTGTGCCGACCCGAACAATCTTCCTTACTCCAACCAGCAGCAACAGGGCTTCGAGAATGCTCTCGCTCAACTGGCAGCCAGCGATCTCGGCATGAACCTCTCCTACTTCTGGTTCCCGCAACGTCACAAGTTTTTCCGCAACACTTTGCAGGCAGGCGTTTGCGATGTGGTGATGGAGGTTCCAACCGGAATCGATGTCGCGAGTACCACCGTCCCATACTTTCGTTCCACTTACGTGTTTGTATCGCGCCGGGACCGGGATCTTCATATTGAGTCTTTCGACGATCCGCGATTGAAAGATCTCCGTATTGGAGTGCATGTGACTGGCGAAAATGATGAATCCATGCCGCCCGCAACGGCCCTTATCAGGAGGGGACTGGTACGTAACCTGGACGGCTACAGCATCTTCGGAAAACTTTCAGAACAGAATCCTGGCGCAGATATTGTCTACGCCGTGGCCGACAAAGATATCGATGTTGCCGTTGTCTGGGGCCCTTTGGGTGGCTATTTTGCAAAGCATTCTTCCGCGCCACTGGACGCCACGCCACTGTGCGCAGCTCCCGCAGACCGCGAACTGCCGCTGTGGTTCGACATTTCCATGGGAGTCCGACCCGGCAATGAGGCATTGCGAGACAAGCTAAACGACTTCATTGTTCGACACCGCTCCGAGATTCGTCAATTACTCGACTCATATGCTGTTCCTCTGGTGAGCACACCGGAGATGACTTGCGAATGAGGTGTGCCAAAATGCAAAAGCAGATTACTCTCATCATTGCTCTTCTACTTCTAGGCGCTGCGGGTTGCCAGAAGTATTCGTCTCCGGCCACAGCAGCGGTCTCTCTGCCGAGCCACGGAACAGCCGTGGGGCCCATCCCTGGAGCAGGCAAGAATGTCTCTTTCCCGACGAATCCCTTGGCTTACGATCCCGTAGCTTTGCAGGAAGGACGCAAGCTCTTTAACTGGTATAACTGCTCCGGATGTCATGGCGGACACGCGGGCGGCGGCATGGGGCCGAGCCTGCGCGACAAGGTTTGGCTTTTCGGTGATCGTGACGACCAGATATTTGACTCGATCGCGGAGGGGCGCGGCGAAGGGATGCCATCCTGGGGCACCAAAATCCCCGAAGACCAAATCTGGGAGCTCGTGGCATACATCAAGTCCATGCGGACTTCTACGGAGCCGGAACCTCCCGAAGTCCCAGCCCACGAAGAAGTGGCGCCTCCTGCCATCATTCATGCGACCCAGTCGATGCAGAAGGATTAGCCATGAAACGAGCGTGTGCCTTAGCTTCGTTATTACTGCTCTCGGGATGCCAGAGATCGCAGTCCACGCTTTATCCCAAGGGTCCAGCCGCCGACAGGATCGCGCATATGTCCTGGCTCATGCTGATCCTTTTCCTCGCCATTACCGCGTTCATGTGGATCCTGATTACGTGGGCAATATCGCGACGGCGCGGCACGCTCGCTGAGCACGAGCCGGTCGACGTTGGGGGTGGCCAAGGCTGGATTGCGTGGGGTGGTCTCGCATTTCCGTTGAGCGTGCTCTGCGTGCTTTTCATTCTGGGTTTGAAACTTATGGCCAGTTTTCCAGTCCACGACAGTCATCATCATGACCTGCATCCCACGATTGCAATTATTGGCCGGCAGTGGTGGTGGGAAGTTCAATACCTTGGCGCTCCCGCGCAGCGCTTTACAACGGCCAACGAGATCCACATTCCTGTTGGCCAGGCCATCGATATCGAATTGCGATCGCTCGATGTGATCCATTCTTTCTGGGTTCCCACGCTTCATGGCAAGGTCGATCTCATTCCCGACCATCCTAACTTCATCCGCATACAGGCGGATCACGAAGGCGTTTACACCGGCACCTGCGCCGAATACTGCGGCGCTCAACACGCCCATATGAGGCTGGTCGTCGTCGCGCAACAGCCCGCCGATTACGACGCCTGGGTGCAAGGCCAGTTGCAACCGGGCGCCGAGCCGGCGACCGACGCGGCGCGGCGCGGGGAACAGATCTTCACGGCGGGACCATGTTCCATGTGCCATCAAGTACGCGGTACGTTGGCCGGGGGACGAGTAGCCCCCGATTTGACGCACATTGCCAGCCGCCTGAACATCGCGGCGAACTCTTATCCGAACAATGACGCTTATCTCGAAGCCTGGATCACACACGCTCAATCTCTCAAGCCCGAGGCGGCCATGCCCAACCTCACGCAATTTAATGGTCAGCAGTTGCGCGACTTAGTCGCCTACTTGCGACAGCTTAAATAGATAAAGAAAGGGTTCCACATGTCACCTTCTCAAATGTTCCGACTTCCCCATTTCTTGCTCGCTTGCTTGGCGCTATGGTTGGCAGTCCCAGCCTTTGGCCAGTCCAAGCCTGACTGCTCTTCCTTGCCCGAGCACTCCAAATTGCGCAGCGTGCTTCAGTCTGTGGTGAAAGAGGGAGCGACCGGCAACAGTGGCCTGGGCAATCAGGAGTGGGCTGTTACCGTAAACCGCGATGGCGTCGTTTGTGCTGTGGTGTTCAGCGGCAATGATCGAGGACAGCAGTGGCCGGGCAGTCGCGCCATCGCCGCCGAGAAGGCCAATACGGCGAACGCGGTGAGTTCGTCGGATTACGCTCTCTCAACGGCGAATCTCTTCGCGGCCTCGCAGCCTGGACAGAGCCTCTATAGCCTCACAACCAGCGCGCCTCCGAATGCGCAGGCTGTATTCGGTCCCGCCACATCCTTTGGTACCCCCGACGACCCCATGGTCGGAAAGCCGATCGGCGGTGTAATTGTTTTCGGTGGAGGATTGCCTTTGTACGACACCAAGGGAAAAATCGTTGGCGGTCTTGGTCTGAGTGGCGATACTTCGTGCGCGGATCACATCATGGCCTGGAAGGTACGCCATCAGTTGCAGCTCGATGCCGTGCCGATGGGGCCCTCTCCCGATCACAACGACAATATGATACTTGACTGGTCGAACAACAACAGCCCGAGTGGCTTTGGGCATCCGACGTGCAAGGGCGGCAATCCGCCCGACGACATCATCAAAGAGCTCTCGAAGAAATATCCGACTGGCCCGAAAGCACATTGATGCGCGATCGAACAGGAAACAAAGAGGAGACATGGATAACTCCGTCGCGGTTGCGTTCGAACCCACCCCGCTATCAGCTCTTCTTGTCGACTATGCTCAACTCTTCAAGTTGCGCCTTAATTCCTTGGTCCTACTCGGAGGCGTCGACGAAGAGAAAGATCGAAGTTGCGATGAGCAAATACGTCGTGACCTGCGGGATAGGTGTCTTTTGAATTAGCACCGCTTAAGCAAGAACTCGTTTAAACTCTCCACTCTCTGCTCACTCTCCACAATCGAATAGCTGCGATCCGTGACCGCCACCTCTCTGCGGCCTAGCGCATTATCAGCCCGAAACGCTTGCCGCTTTGCCACCAGAAGGCTGTGTAAAAGTCCAATTGAGACTAAAACAGAACTCGAATGGAACGACCCACATTCGAAAGGAACGTGAGTAATGGGGCAGCCTCTAGCCGAGAGGTTCCCTCGATCCCTCACTCGGACCGCAGTATCTTGTTGGCCGAGGAAAACACCGGCAATCCGCTGAAAGGAAACTTTGAGCGCATGGCACGCCGGAGATTCCAAGACCCGAAACCCCGACTGTCGTGGGAACTGGTGGACAATCCAGGTACGTCAGGACGTCTTTGTTGACGGAAAACTACAACGCAGTAACAAACGAGTGAGACTCGCACCGGGTAAACTGGCGAAGTCCCAGAACCTCGCACGTAGTTTGGTCAAAGATGGCAGGTGCAGACATGAAGGATGCGCAGGGCCAGATGAGATATTATCGAGCGACGACAGCGCTTTACATCTATCAACAGTTCTTTCCGGAGAGTCAGCAGCGCGTGGTCAGCAGGCTGAGTGCTCTAGGTACGAGCATCAACTGAAACAGGAATTGCAGCCTGCAGCCAAAGAGCGAAATGAGAGACGTGCAAATGATTGAAATGTGGTGGCCAGGGACGGAGTTGAACCGCCGACGCCAGCCTTTTCAGGGCTAAGAGAATCAATCATTGCAACGACTTCGTGGCACGGGTGGCGCTAGAAGTTGTTGATAGTTCGTGGTGGAAACAGCAACTGCGGGTAAAAAGTGCGGGCAGAGGAACAACCGCCCTCTCGTCGAATAAGGGGCATCGCCGCAGCCGTTATTTGCCTTCGCATAGTCTGTGCCAACATTTTTCCCCAGCAGTCGCTTCAGTCTTGGCGGTACCTGGACTTCCAGTGGCGGTGTGTTCGAAGCGCCGGTTAAAAGAGCCTCCGTGCCCGTCTCCCCGCTAAAGAAAGAGCGAAAGGCCGTCTCGCCGAAAATCTCAGGGCCGGCAACAACTGCCCAGGCTTCGGTACTTTTAACCCTCTCGTCACATTCACGGAAAAATGGCGGCTCTAAACTCCTTGCATTAACTCGCTGATCGAGAACTCAAAACTCTTGGCAATGATGTCGAGCGTGTTCAGGCACGGCTCCTGAGTTCCCTGCTCCATAGCGTGTAAGAACCCCTTCGCTAAGCCTGAGTGTTCTGACAGGTAGACGAACGTCCACCCGCGTTCTTTTCGCAGACCCCCAAGCCGCTTCCCGAACCGCACATTCAATGCCGTTTTGCCTTTTGACATGCGGGGATGATTGCAGGTATTATCTTGGACGTGTTCCGCTATAGAGGAACGTCGATTTTGAGACCGTGCTTGCGAGGGGGCTGTTAGGCGTCCTGTGCGGTCAGGATTGCGCCAAGCACGGTCTCCTTCCCCCTGGAAGGATTCGCCCTATGCGTCACGACGGCGTGGAATACCCGGAGTTGAAAGGGAAAACAGTTAAACGGGTGTGGTTCAAAGACGACGATGAGTTCACCGCACTCTTCTTGGAGTTCGAGGACAACACTCGTGCCAGATTCGATCTGAGAGCCGCTGTCACCTTTGAAAGAGCGCCTGAAATGTGCAGCATCGCACCGAATGGCGATCTTGGCGATTGGCGAGACTTGAGGACACAGCGCCTCGCTCCACACGAATCCTGAGAGGAAATCCATGGCATCGAAACGGAAAAACCCACTCGAACGTCATCCATACTGCCGTGGCAGGAAGTGCCGCTCAGTGACGTGGGACAGCTTGCATATCAGCATCGACGGACCGCATGCCCGGTACACCAAAGGTCATCGGGGTTTCTATAACGGCGACATCGATGGTTGCATCGACGACTTCTTAGTCGTGCTCAAATGCGAAGCGCGTAGGCTGCTCCGGGAATGCGCGAAACAGACTCCCGCACTCAAACAGTTCAACCTCAAGTTCGCTTAGGAGTAGTTGTATGTCGAAAGACTGGAATCCGCAATATCCAGGGGACGAAGTCGTCTGGAAGTCCGTCAACGCGGTGCTACAGGATGCCTGTGAAGAGAAGGGCACGACGCTGGACAAGGTTTACAAGGAAATATCCGGCAAAGAACCACCGGGACACTTGCGCAGAGTCATCGGCATCAACCTCAGAAACGCCCGCGAAAAGATCGGATTGACTCGTGAGCAGGTCAGCAAGCGCTCGAAGGTTCCGGTTCGCAGAATCATTTTGATCGAACAGGGTCGAACTGACGCCGGTTTCCTCGAATGGGTGAGGATCGCCTATGCGCTCGGAATTAAACCGTCGAAACTCGCCGAGGCTCAGGAAGAGATTGAGAAGAAGTTGAGTTGGGAGAAGACTGGATGTGACTCCTAAAATCCTTTAGGATGTGAAGGCAAGTTGAGGGGGTACTGAGCCGCCCGTCGTAGCGCAACACAGCTCCGGGCGGCTCTCTCGTTTTTGTCCTCAGAACGATTCGAAGCGTGCCGCAGGTCGTTCCCGATGCCTCCCTGCTGGGCGGCACTTTCTACAGAATTAAATCGCAGGGCTTCAGTTCTTTGGACCTGGCTGGGTGGCTGGCGGCTGTTGAGCTTTCAGAATTTTCTTGATGATTTTGGTTTCGTGCTCGCTACCATCCTCGCTCTTTATGTAGATGCGATCCTTTTCCATTGCAAATTGTACTGGCCCGTTCACCGTAAGAACGGCCGGCTTGGACCATCTCCACTTGATGTGTTCTTGGCACACGTAAACGTAATCTCCGGCTTCGATGGTGTAGGTTTCATAAACCCGATACACAGCCGTCGAACTGCCACTTGCGTTGCCGTATGTTGTGTCGCCTGAAGTCGTGGCGGTTCCCGATGCATTGCCCACACTCCCCGCATACGTCCTATCACGGTTAGTGTCAACGACCTTACCTGTCTGCCACTCGCGTTGTTTCTCTTTGGCAAAGGAAGTGTTGGTGAGAAGCGTCAGCGAAACGCAAATCACCGCGAATGCTAGAAAAGACTTCATCGTAGCCAGTTAATACCTTCACGTAATGGTAGTCAAGGAAGCGGTGAAAGCGGTGTTCAACAGGACACTCTGGGTACGGCTTTTGAATCTCAATTTAGCAGGGTAAGATGGTCCCTATCCCGTCTCGGAAGGGCGGCCACTTTGCACGAGGCTTTCAAAGAATATGTCGAGTCGATGCACGGGTCGTTCGAACGTCTGACGGGGATGGTGCCAGTCACGATAGCCACGGTGCCGAAAGATGCCCCGTCTGAGTGCATCTACCTGTTTAGTGAAGGTTCCCGACATCTGTACGTCGGGCGTACAAGGCACTTGCGCCAGCGATTGAGACAACATTCAATTCCAGCGGCACAGCACAATCAAGCCGTCTTCGCGTTTCGATTAGCTCGGGAGAAGACAGGTCGGATGACGGCGGCATACAGCACAGAAGGTTCTCGCGTGGCTCTCAGTTCGGATAGTGAATTCGGTCCGGCGTTTGTAGAGTCAAAAAAACGTATCCGAGAGATGCAGGTGCGGTACGTCGAAGAACGCGATCCGCTACGCCAGGCTTTGCTTGAAATTTACGTTGCCGTGGTCCTCAAGACCCCTTACAACGATTTCAATACGCATTGAATTTTAGCGAGAAAAGCGGGTCGCGGCGATCCCCGCCAAGCCATTTAAGAATGTAACCCTAGCTCAGCCTGTAGAGACATGTGAAACTTAACCAGGAGCCGGAGCAAGCGGCTACGTATTCTTGGCAGCAAAAGCGACGAGGAATGCGAATCCACTGATGAAGCTCACTTGTGCAATCCACCCAAGCACGCGCCAGAATCGCATGTAGAAGTTCTCGCGGCCTTTGGCACTCGCTGCTTTCTTCTCTAATATCGAAGCTGCTTCGGTGCTCATGATTTTTGATTCTAGCCCCGTAACCCGCTCCAGCGGTACCTCGCGATGAGGGCGGCCACAAAGGGAAAGAATGATCAGTATCATGGCCAGGGGCTGGTGATCAGCGTTCTGACGAAAAAGGTAACGTACACGTTCACCATTGTGCGGTCCAAGAAAAGAAAGCTTCAACGGTCAGAGTTGTAGACCGTTGACACCGCTGCGCCCGCCTCCAATCCAAAAAAAACTGGCGGAGTGCAAACTAGCACTCCGCCAGAAACTTAGGATGCTTGGCTTATGCCGCCGTTTTTCGGCCCTTCGCCTTTGCCGTGGCCTTTATCTTTTTATCTCGTTTTGCCGCAAGTTCCTCGGCCACAGCCTTCTGGAGTTTCTCAGTATCCACTCGATAGCGTTTGGCGGCGTCCATGAGAACGTCGCCGCGCGGCCAGCGGTGGACCGCTGATACGCCGAATCCAGCAGGCTAATTTCCAGAAGCAGTTTGCAGAGTTCGGACTCGTCATACGTGCCTACTTGCTTGGCCAGAAGTGCCTGTGCGGACGCAGGGTCCTTCTTCGTCTCTACCTTGTGCCGCTTCGCCAGAGCCGGGACTTGGCTGTAGGAGAGATGGCAGATCAGATAGTGGGCGACCGCCAGCAAGTCGGCCTTCTTCAACGGAGCCGATACGCGCTGGAGGATCGTGGCCAAGACACGATGGCGAGTCGTAATGGCCAGTTTCTCCTTTTCGATGCGCTTTCGTTCCTCCGCCCGCTCCCGCTCGACTTGCTGCGGCGAAGGCGTGTTGGGATAGTGGACGCGGCAAGCTGGATCGGCACAAACCTTAACGACCTGCCCGCGCTTGCCGCCGTCCATGACGATGGCCTCAGCCATCTTCTCGCATGGCTTCTGGTTAGCCGACAGCTTGCTTGTTGCGCCGTTCGGCTTGGCTTTCTTGATCTCCAACTCCACATACTGATTCCGACCCAAGGGAGCGCCCTCGCGGGAATTCCACGCCGCCGAAATCTGGATTAGCTGCGGTTTGGTTTCCAGAGTCTTTTTCACGGAAGCGTCAATCTTGGCCCGAAAACAGTCGGGCGAAGTGCAGGAATCCTTACGCACATCTGGGAAGAGTAGTTTATTGAATCCCGTTCTCTTCGGACAGTTGGCGCACGAACCTGCTTCGGGAACAAGGGTCTCATCCTGCTTGTCAAAGGGCGCGGACGCCAGTTGGAGCAAGATGTTCGATTGAATCCAAGCGGCCAACTCCCGGACTGGAATCAGGACTTGGCTGTTGCCTTCGCTTGTCCACAAGCCCCGAAAAGCAGCCGAGAATGCCTCCTGCTGTTGCGAAGCCGGGAGCTTGGCGATCAGCAAAGCGTGGCCGATGGTGATCTGATCTTTCAGAAATGCCTCAGCCACAGGCGGGATGAGGTCAGCGAGTCGAATGCGACCGTAGACATACGCCTCGCTCTTGCCAGCGCGCGAGGCGATGGTGGCGATGGTGTAGACAGGTTCTCCGAGTTCCAAAAGCGACTTGAAACCCAGAGCTTCCTCAAGCGGGTGGATGTCCTCGCGTTGCAGGTTCTCAACTTATCTTTAGTCCTGAAAAAGCATTCCACGACGTACACGACGGTGGAGTTCTGCACGATGCAGAATCGTTATCTGTAGTCGATTCCACGACGTGAAACCA